>Ga0099824_1003709_pt1 | contig 22231 bp, 8 predicted proteins | sample SiratrowhiteBW_FD_76837 | JGI IMG/M metagenome (GOLD analysis project Ga0099824, IMG submission 76837) | Root nodule microbial communities of legume samples collected from California, USA - Siratro white BW | ecosystem: Host-associated > Plants > Roots > Nodule | place: USA: California... | reverse complement strand
GTTGTCATGCAAGCTTGAACACCAATAATTAGTTATTATTATTATTATTATTATTATTATTATTATTATTATTATTATTATTATTATTATTATTATTATTATTTCAGGAATCTAATATGTAATTTGTTATTGTCATATAAGTTAAAGTTAAAACATTATTTTTATTGTAAGAATTATTTTGAGGTTTTAATTTAATTTTTGTAATTTTTATTGTGTTGTATTATTTTTAATATTCTTTTCATAATTTTTATTTCAATGCTTTTTATACGATTTTATATTTTTATTACTATTTTATTTTATTATTAACAAAAATATATTTTTTAAAATAATTTTTTTATCTCCTAGAAAAAATTTATATTTTTTCTTTATTTTATATCAATTTATTTCAATAATTTTTTTTTTGTAAAATGTAGATGTTAATCATATTATGGTTGTGTAACCAGTTCGAGTTTTGTAGATAATTAATGATGTCTTGAACATGATGATCCATAGGTCAATTCAAGGTTCCGTGAGTCACAGGTTTGTTTGTTTTGTCTGCATTCCAATGTCCAAGGAGCAACCACGGTCACTGTCAAATGGCCATAGTTTCATTATTAGGGAAAGTAGTAGTTACAACTTTTTAGAGGAGTTTTTTTTTTTTTCCTAAGTTACTTAAATTACGTTTTTATAATTTAAAAATAATTTATATATGAACTAATTTATAAAAAATTTCTTATGTAGTTTTTTTTAAATTTTATTTTAATTTTAATTTTAATTTATATATAAGAAAGTTAATTCATTTTTTTCCTTTAGTTCCACTGTTACAAATCCTCCTATCTTAATTACCTGTTATTTCATCTTTCATTTCAACTCTGAATGAGAGGGATAGCCATGATAAAAACCAAAAGAATAAATGTTAAATTATGAGGACGGATGAAAAAAATATAAAGACCAAAATGATAAATGATTTTAAAAAATTAAAAAGGTAAAGAAATTTGCTTTGTTTTATTTATTTCTTAAGATGAATTTTAATTTTTAAATATTGTGGAAAAAATCTTAAAATTAAAATATATAAAAATTCTAAATTTTAATTAATTAAAAAATTAAATATATATGAACATGATTTTTCTTAACTATGGTATTAGTGAATATGTGTAAGGACTTGTATTTTTATCTATAAACAAATGATGAAATAATTTACAAGTGATAATTAAATTTAATATAAATGTTTTTAATTTTTTTATTTAAGTTTGGTATTTGATTTGTGTTTAAGTAAGGGTGAAAATATAAAATAAGACGTAGTAGTAAATAAAATATACTTGGGCTTAAGGTGGGTATATAACTTTAGTTTTTAAAACATAAGAAGGCCAGAGTTGAGAGTTGAACTTAGAAGGTGCTTACAAAAACCTTTATTTCTCTTTTCTTTCAAAAACATAAGATACGTCTCTCTTTGGGCTATTCTTTCTCTCCCTTTCTCTTAAAACATGTTTTGGTGCCTTCTTTACATGTCTTTATATATGACTTCACACATCATTTTATTTATTTATCTTTAATTATTAATTCTTATATATATATATATATAAGGATCTAATTGTAATTTCTCAATATTAATTTTCGTTTGGACTGACAATAGGAAGAGGAATCAGAGTCACTCTAAACTAGAATAGATTGAAAATTGAAAGAGAAATAACATTGTTTAGCCTTTTATTTTTAATTATAATTTTGTTCTTAACGATCATGGTGACCTAAATTGACTAGTAAAAAAAAATTCAAAAAAATAGATGTTGACATGTAAAACGATACCACATGTGACACAACAAACAGAGACATATAGAAAGGGCATCAAAACATATTTGAAAAAGATGACAGCAAAAGAATTGCCCTATCTCTTTTCCTTTCTCCATTTCTTCTCATTCTTAAAATCATGTTCTTTTTCCATCTTTCTTGGTGATGTAAGTATGCAACCTAGTTGAGAAAAAGAATATAGTTTTTTTCCTTTAGTTGGAGTTAGGATAAGCTTTTTTTTTTTCCTTCTTCCGGTTGAAGTTAGGATAAGAGTTTGATGAGAGTGGCAGAGAATTTGGCATCAAATCCATCATATGGGCATGTCCAAGCTTGCCATGATATCAGCATCGAAGCACTCACTGCCTTCAAAAGGTGGCCACCATTGACACTTCCATTTCCCAATTGTTGATAATGTGTGAAATCTATGACCCTCATCACCATCGTATTGATTTCTCCATACATGGAGAACAATGCAGCACCAAACAAAGGAATGCATGTCACCATTTGTCCTATAGAGAAGATTGAAAATCTCATATTGATTAAAAATAGGTTAATTTAGAGTATATAAGTGAGGGTAATTTTTATTTTACAAACTAGTTTTTGTAACAATGAGTTAGACTTAAATTTACTTCGTAATATGATACCAGAGTATATCCTAGTTAAGTTTGATAGGTCTATCGGGTCATCACTCATAAATATCTAGACGCCTTCTTCCTGCACCTTCATAATTTTCCCCTGAACCTCCGTAATTTTCTAAATTCCAAAAGTGACCTTCATGAAAAGACTAAGTTGTCCTTTTTGAAAAAAAAAAAAAAAGTAATGTTGAGCTTTGGAAATGGTGACTGGAAAGGTTAGAGTTGAAGCTTGTGCATTGCGTAATATGGTACCAGAGTATATCCTAGTTAAGTTTGATGGGTCTATCGGGCCATCACTCGTAAATATCTAGATGCCTTCTTCCTGCACCTTCATAATTTTTCCCTGAACCTCCGTAATTTTCTAAATTCCAAAAGTGACCTTCATGAAAAGACTAAGTTGTCCTTTTTGAAAAAAAAAAGTAATGTTGAGCTTTGGAAATGGTGACTGGAAAGGTTAGAGGTGAAGCTTGTGCATTGCAGTGAAGATGATAAGTGACAAAGGCAACGATTGGACGGTTAGCGATGGTGTATTATGATCGTTGAAGAGTGTTTGCAGTGACTAAAGATAGTGAGGTAAGAATTGAATCCAGATTGGGATGGAAGATTGAATCCAGAATACGTTAATTACTGTTGTCACCCACCATCCAAATGTAGTCACCAACAACTAATTTCAAACTAACAAATGTTTCCATGCTTACCTTAAACTCCTAGAAGATATAATAACAAATGTCCTACAGCACAAACCACAACCCCCAAACCACCACTTTCACACCACTTTTCAATCCATCATACCATTGTCAATGAAAGTGCATCTAACTGCAACACAAACAATTAAGGAATACAAATAGGGGAAGGTGCAGGAATATGCCAACAAGGTACATGAAAGGAATAAGCGAATGACATCTACGAAGAAGGCAAAGAGGTGCAAGAATAGGCAAAGAAGGTGCAGGAGATAGCATAGGGATGAGGGGGATAGAGGGTAGGGCTGGTTTTAAAATTCTAACTTAGGGGTATTTTTGTCTCTTCAAAAATTGTGAAGGTGCTGGAAGAAGGCGTCAAATATCTAATTTCACACAAGAATTGAATAATCTCGACAAAAGAGTCCATTTTGTAAAGATGAGTCAAGGTTAAATTCATTTCATAGTATAAAATATGTAATATAGAATATAAAATACACATATTAATATTAATAATGAAAGAGTGAAAAGGAAATATTCATTAATTATTACATTAGCAACAAAACATCTATTAAAAATTAGATGACAAATGAAGCATAATAAAATATGAAACATTATTCCATTCCATGCTTTGAGCAAAACCAAACACGAAACACTTTTCTAATAAATCATACAACATGTAATTCATACTTTCACATGCCATCCACTTATAACACAATTTAGGTTAGGTATAAAACCATGTTTGAAATTGGAATATAGGACAAATAAGCATAATTGATATATATATATATATATATATATTATAAAATTTGATTCTCTTACTTAGTCCACATGAGGATGATATGTCAAGATTTTTAAAATTTCATTAGTTTAGAAATTTTTAAAATTTCATTAGTTTAAAAATTTTAAGAATATCATAAATTTAACTTTAACTTAAATTTCATTAGTTTAAAAATTTTAAGAATATCATAAATTTAACTTTAACTTAATCTTTAATCAAAATTTTATTTTATTGACTATATAAAATATTTTCTATCTTTATTTAAGTATATATTTAATTTTATCAGTAAGATGACCAGACTATTATTTTTGTCTTTTCGTCCTTAACTCATTAATCAACTCTCTCATATTTTTTTATAATTAGAAAATAAAAATTTAGGATCAACCAAAAGTCAATGTTAACAAGTAAAATTGATACTAATTAGTTAATAGTATCAAATTTGCCTCACGCATACAACATACTCTAAAATCATAAATATTATTTATTAGTGTCGATTTTTGAAAGTCGACTCTAACTAACATCTTCATGGCCAATACTAATTTATCTCTAGGTTTTAAATTAATTTTAACTAAAGTAATTTAATATATGTCAAATTAACTTTAATATTTTTTATTTTAAAATTTTTTTAATTAGTGTCTACTAAGCAAATCCTAAATAAAATCTATTTTTAATATTGATTTAACTTGGGTTGGTTTGGCCAACACTAATGATAGTAATTTAAAGAAAAATTCTTATACAACGCCTTCTTTAACCAAAAAAAGATTCAAACAAAATTGTAGTGAATGAATGAGTTGAATGTCGATGAAGGAGAAGAGTATGGATGAAGAAAATAAATGTAGATGAAGGAGATAAGTATAGATGGAGGAGACCAGTAGTGGATGAAGAAGATAATTGTGAGGAGACTTATATAGAAAGGTAAGAGAGGAAATTTATGAGTTAGGAGATTTCTCATCTTTAAATATGGATCTTTAGATTAAAAAATAATTTACTACTCTTATTCATTGTCAGGAAAATTATTCATAACAAATAAATTAGTGTCAACCTAAATAAATATTAAATATATATTATATTAGCATCAACCTAATTAAATGCTAACTTAAATAATAAAACAAATAAAGTTAGTGTTAGATCTAGTCAACACTAACTTAAATAAGTATAAATACTAAAAATAAATAAGATTAACACTAACTAAGTCGATACTAACCTTATTTTAGTTTGTATCGGTTAAGCTGATACTAGTCTAATTGTATTTTTAAGCGGTTAAGTCGATACATCGGTTAAGATAATGTGAAGTCAACTCTACCAATGTCTAACATGCTGACACTATTATTTGAGATCTAAATCATTTAAATAAATTTATGCCTATAAACTTATTAAAAAAAATAATGTTTTGTGTCATGTTAGAGTTGACTATGTCAACTTTGATAGTCTTATAATTTGATCAACATTAATATTTGGAAGCTAATTTGATATTTCATTATAGTGTCTCTATTTTTATCCAACTTGTTAACCAACCCAAAATCTTAAGACCATATCTCCACCTAATGTAGTACTCCCAATTTTACACTTAAATTTCTCATAATCTTCTCCTCAAGTGTGAGTCTTTCACATATTGTAAACTCCTTCTCAAAATAAAAGTGTTTTACCCCTTAAGTCTATTATGTATATAATGTGCATCACAATAGACTCAATTGTTAGATTTTTCTAGTGGACGTATTGGAGAAAGTCAATACATAACAAGGGATGAATACGATAAGTCATAAGTCAACCTCCTACAAGAGATGTCACATCACTTCCAATCTAAAATCTTAATGTAAGTTTTTCTCTCTAGATATTGGTCGTTATAGGATATCCAACTTCAAACTTGAATTCCTCACTTGACCCCACACTTGAGAGTCTTACTTCACTTTCTTATCTTTGACTTTCATGCCCTACCTGCATTATCTAACCCTTGGATCTCCCTGTTCTTATCATTGCTCTTCCAAATATATGCAAACCATGCTTGAGCTTTCATAAATTTCTCTCTAAATCGTTTAGTGTAACAAACATTGCATTTGCAGTTTTCAATAATGAGGACTATTAATTGTTGACAAGGAAAACAGTTTGCGAATGCGTGTGAACTTAATTGGAACATTACAATTTTTTATACAGTCATCCAACCTTAAATTATTGAAAAAAAGTCTTTACTTTTTAATGATAATTTGGTTAAGCGTTATACTGAATGATTTCTAATTAGTTGATATGGTAAAATATTTACCCTAGTAGTGTTATGTATTGTGTGCATTGTGATTAAAATTTAAAATACTTTTATGCATGTGCATGACTTTTTGTAAACGCTTTTTTCACTAAACCTGCTCTTATTTCTCAGTTCCTGGTCTAAATGGTAGAACTTGGTTTCTTAATCAGAGAAGCAGAACTTATTTTAGGAAACAAAAATTATCTTTTCTAGTTTTTCTTTGATGCTTGATTGCTATTGTTGAACGTATTTACTTGTTTGAGTTTAATTCTGATGATACTAGTTCTCTTTTTATCTTGAACAAGGAGAGAAGGGAGTGTTTCGAAATTAAAACAGTTTTCATGGATTCCATAATTGATCTAAACTGAGATGCAATGTACTGATAAAGATTATTATGAGGGGTGAAGTTTAAGCATGTAAAAATGAAAGTTCAAGATCTATCTTAGTTACTTGCATGTAGTAGTGACTCAAGACTTCAGAAAGCCTAAAGCGAATTAAAACAATGAAGTCTTTTTAAATTAATAAAATAATTAAAATTATGATATTTATACCTATTAATAAGCATTGAAATAATCAGTAATTCTCATCAAGAGACCTACTCATTACTTGATTTGTAGGTAAAAATCTTTTTGTACTTGATATTTTGCCTTTGTATTATTTTTAATACATATATTTATCTTCTTTTAAGTATGGATTTTGGGAAAAAGATATTGACTATAAAAAGATATGGACTAAAGCTAGTGTACTAGTGCTAGTGTACTAATTTTAAAGAAAGACTTGTTATTTAATCTCTAAAGGCTCGCAAAGATTAAGAAAATTGATGTAGTAGTTGAGATTGCAAAGGTGAATGTCATTACTTCTCTTTCTTTACATCCAGAAACTTTATAACCAAGAGTTAAAGGGGTGCCTAACAATCTTGTTACGACTTCTGTAAAAAGGCGAACATGTTTCTAATTTATACTTATGTTCCTCCTCGTTAGCTAGTGAAAAGATTAGTAGTTTTCATAAGAAGCAAAGATGGTTCATTGAATAATACTCCAAGTTTGAACTTGTTGTGGTAAGTTAACATGATAACTAACCAAGTTAAAAATTTTGAAGGATACCTTTACCTCACTTATTTCAAATTTCTAACCAATGTTGGACCTAAAGGTAGCTTTAATCATATTAAGGTAACCTTGGCAAAGGAAACGCTAATTATACACCATTGGAAACAAACAAATTCTAAAGGTCACATCAAAAAGTTAAAGACAACCATGGAGGATCATCAACTCATGATATATGATGAATATGTGTGACAGAGAATCATCAACTTATTATTTATGATAAATGTTTGTATATGGATATGTGTGCGTGCATGTGTGAGATAAAAACATGTAATCAAACAAAGAATTTAACTTAATTATAAGTTTACTATTTAATAAATTATCTTAACTAGATATGTCAAGTATCACAAATATGCATATATGTTCTATTAGTTAATAAAACAGTACAACATTTATATTGAGCTTATAACTTATAATCAAAGAGAATGATATTTAGTATTCACTTATAAAAATATCTTCCTGTTACATGGATGAGAGAGGAAGCAGATATGCTCAGAGTACAGAACCTCATCAGGGGTCTGCTCAGCACGACGGCGACGACCATCAAATAGAAAAGCAATGGAGTTAAAGTCAACAGACTGTCGGTCACAAAAAGCACTCATAAGCTTAGCTTTTTTCAATTGAGTGCTTCTCTTGATGAAGAACACCTCGTTCCCATCCTACCACACCCAATTAACAATTTTTTAGAAAACATCAAATTTTAATTTTTACCCAACCCCATAAATCCAAACCAAAATAAAACATAATCATAGTCACCCTAACAATAAAACCCTAATTCAATAAAAAAAAATTGATTAAAGAAGAGGCATACTTTGACACATAATCATAATACAATAAACACGGCAAAACGATCTCAAACTCACCAGAGTGCAAAATCGAAGATTTACGACACTCAAGTAACATGATCTAATAGAAGAGCAAAACCCTAAAAATGGAAAGACACAAAGAATTAATGAACAAAAGAACATACCTACCCCTTCACTTGAAGGTTAATGTGTGCTCCTTGTTCACTGGGCTTCTTGCTTTCCTCGTTATTGTTGTTAACACCTGACATCTTAAACTCTCTGGACAAAACTTATGTGTCTACTTTCTCTACAATATTGTGACTACCAGATATGTCTTAGTACAATTTCCTTAGATTCCTTCACATTTTATGTTTAAAAAAAATAAATCAGAGTAAAAAGTGAAGGTTAAATAACAAATAGTGGATGAAGGTTAAATAACAAATAGTAGATGATGGTTAAGTAATAGAGAGTAATTTTTTTTTAAACTGTAATTATTTAAAAAATAAAACAAGAAAAATATATACTAAACAAAAACAGTAACCGATTCTAAAAAGAATAATATTTTTCCATAATAATATTATAAGGAAAAAACATAATATAGATATAAATGTTTATATATATATATATATATATATATACTTCTCTGCATGATGGTGTTGATTGAACTTCACCTATGTGTCGGTGTGCACTTCTGGTATTGCTTACATTTTTATTTGTTGGTCCCTTCAAATTCTTAATTCAATCATTGCTAAACTTGTGATTTGAAGAAACACTTAATATGAACCAGATTGAAACAAGATATTGTGGTCTTTTACCTCCTGATAACGAGTCTTATGTATTGTTTTGTAGATTTTTGACAAATAAGAGAGTGTTATTAACACTCTTCTATCAGTTATATGGATTCCTTTCAATTTCAACTTACATATAAGAAAAAGAAATACTCTTTTTCACACTGATATAAAAATGTTAGTTAAATTCATGTAATTTTCTTAATGTCATATAAAAAAAACTACATTTTCTAAACTATACTTAATCATATTTATTGTAATTCATGTTTTTACATCACTTTGAACAAAACAATTTTTGGCTTATTTAAATAAGACTAGAGAATTCATATGCTCTTGACATAAGAAAAAAAAAATCAAACAGTAGACTCATGGTTTTAATAAAAGAGAATGCAAAACTATAAAAGAAATCAAACAAAATTGGCTGTGGGGCCATGCTGCACAACAAAAGATACGTGGCTAAAGGATTTGCTATTGATACGTGGATGAACACATTGGTTCTACAAGCTTAAAACGTACATTATGTACTCCAAGGCCTTGTATTTGGACTGAAGAATGGGATCCGTTCATGATTATAACGTGATAATTGAACACAGATACTTCGGATAAAAAAGACCAACATTGGAGGCTTAGAGGGATCCATAGTAAAGTTACTAGGATGTTTCTTATATTTTCATCTTGCACTCCATAAATATGTAAATTTTCATTTTGTCTTTCCTATATGCAATTCGAAAGACTTGTTTTCCAGATTACACAATACTATTGCTGTGATTTTTGTTGTAATTAGAGTCATTCAAACTTGGAGTGATCCTAATTTTATATGATAAGAAATACTATTGCTGTGATTTGTGTTGTTATTTTATGACACCGGAAGACTATACCAGCTTCTAAACAAGGCATGTAAAAAAATTGAAGACACAAGAACTAGATTAAAATGCCTGCACGCATCATGCAAATGAATAATCGCATAACAATGTACAAGGTTGCATATGAAACTGCAATGTACTAATATCTTGATTGAGATAACACATTTTGAACCTCCTTTCCTTTTTCTCTTCATTTTGAGGTCCTCAACATAAACTTAAACACAGCTAAGTATTGACTCCTAACTAAAACTTGAGCCATCTCTTTTCTTTTTCTTTGCTAACAACTGCATTTGAGGCAGAGGCATGAACTGCTTCAGCATCTGCCAAGGCTTTGCGGGTTTCATTTAATTTTCTCATGGCAGCCTCATACACAGCCTTCTCTTTCCTATTCAAACTCACAATTTGCTCAAGCTTTTCAACCCTCATCTTCAAATCCTTCACCTCTTCCTCATAAGCAACCAGTGCCCGTCTATCCACCTTTTTACCTTCCTCCGAACCTTTACTCTGCTGCTTCTTCGTTGATCCACCACCGAAAGCCTCACTGTGCATTGCCAGCTGATTGTTTATCAATGCAAAGACATCTGATGTCGACTCCTCTTCCTCTTTTGCTGCACGGTTTGCTTCTGCAAATTTCTTCTCACGTTTTCTCTTGCCACCCCGGCTCCGTTTCTTCTTGCCTTCCTTGTCTTCATTCTCTTCCCTTTTGTGAGACTCAAGTGCATGATCCAAGGATTGCTTTGGTGGTAGCATCTTCACTGGTATGGGGTCCACCATTCCCTGACCCGTCACACCTAAACCCATTCCTTCTCTGTACCCCATATTAGCCATCATTCTGGAAGCTATGCCTCTGGTGTGGTTTTCCCAAGTGGCAAATTTTGCAGTTTCAGTTTGAACTCCTCTCTGTAGGTTGGTACTCTCCAGAAATCCTAAACCTTGTGGCTCCTCATCCTCCTCATAGTCACTGGACTCAGATTGCTGCAAGCTGGCATCACTTTCTGAGTCACTCACTTCTGCATGCTCAGAGAGTGCCATTTCTTCTGCACCAAGTTTCATAGTACTACCGTCGTCTCGGAAAACAACTTGTCCAACTCCAGCCTTTTCGTCCCAGGACTCGAGCTCGGCTTCTCTCCATGTGCCTGCATTTGCAGTTGAGACTGCCCATATACTTGATCCGACAAGGGACTGCTTCCAGATTGTAGGGACAAATTTCTTAAGAGCAGACAAGTGAACATCAACACCTGTAGATGTAGACAGAGCATACGTTATCATATATATTTTACAAAACAGGCTTGTTGAATACAAAGGTCATCAACTGAAACAATCAACACTAGTGTAAATTACACTGACACCTCCGAGATTTTCACAAACTACACTGGTACCCCAATTTTTTGAAAATTCTACACAGACCACTCCTTTTTAAGAAAAACATTACACTTACATTCCCTAATAAGAGAGACCACTATAATGATTATAAACACAGAGGATATAAGTGTAATCATTGTAATTTATTTTAAAAACTAACGGTAAAAAACAGGTTTTGCAGGAGTGTCCGGATCCAAACAATAAATTACAGAAATTTAACCCCTCAAATTCAACAAAAGTTAAAGAATTAATCAATTGGGTTAACTGTACTTTCTTGGGCAGATCCCCCAATGTCAATATGTTATTGTGCCTTAAAGCATGCTCCAACAAACTTGGTAAAATATTTCGAAATTATTCAATGAGTGAAGTATGAATAATTTCACATAAGCTTCCATAAACACTAAAACCAAAAATGATTATTATTGTTTTATCCCAAAAGAGAAAAATAGACAAACACAAGAACGTGATAAATACATGAATGCAGTTGTAGGTTGAAATAAATATACTAGCTTCCTCTAGGTGAAAGTACACAAGCCAACTACATATTTTAAAATGCCATAAAGACTGATATATCGTTATGGAAAAGCATCATAATGTAAAAATCACAATTTAAAAAAAGAATCTTATGCTGATTGCTTATGTTTTGTGACTACTCAAGTAATTAAAACCTGGACCCCTAATTTATAATTATGAACTACCGACCCAAATGTTAATAAGGACTTGAATCAACAAGTTATCCAAGATGCCTGGGTCCAAATGTTCATTGAATATTTACACTTAAAAGTGCAAGTGGAACTAAATTTAAGTTACAATCAATTACGAAGAGGTCTGTGTGATTTCACCTCTACACAATTTTGTTCAATTTGCTCAGCAGCTTACCATGTGATAGGCGACAGTTACTACCAAATCGACATCTTTGTTGTAAAAAGAACTTGCACATCTGCACTTTGGTGTTCTAGTATTAGTATAATGACATGAAAAATAATTTATTTTATTGAATAATCTGAACCTATATTTCTGCGAAATAACAATGTTAAAGAAAACTTCACATGAGTAGCAATTTCATATTACTTCATTTCACTCACAAAAAATTTATACATAAAATGTTCAATCTGAATGACCTTTCTTGATTTACATCATATAAGGCAATGATAGTTCAGGATACTTGAAGCCCTTGAGATGGCTTGCAACTAAGATGGTGAGATAGGGATATGAAAGGAAGACAGAAAGAGACATGCAAATATGTCACGCTAAAGGGCTTTGTAACTTCCAATTTTTACTAGTTAGAACTCTCTCATTGACTGTGATTGAAACCTCAAGCAAAAAAGTTTCATTCATTATAAAAAGATTATTGTATGAAACTTGCTTGGATATATTATTTGTTTAATAAGTGAGTTCATTTTAGAAGGATGCTGTATCAATTATCTAATATTTAATAAAATGTATAACGTATCACATTCAATACAAATTGTAAATCATTCAATTAAAATGATTTCTTCTTAAATATTGCAGGTAAGTTTTCAAATCACAAGAAAAAAAGTTGAAAGCCAAAAAGCTAGTCTCGGACTGTCTTCATCTGTGTCACGATGACCACCAATCTACCTTTATCACAACACTCGCTTATGATATATAAACAATATCTCAAAAAGGGTTGCTAACAAATAAATTTAAACATGAAGAGAAGAGCCTAAAATGTCCCGACATCAAATCAAATTAAGAACAACTGTCCACAACTCCACATAGCAATGCAACTGAAACATATTATGATATGAATCTTAGAATATGGTTTCTTTTTATCATAAAAGTTGCAGTAGCATTGGAAAGAGATTACAATACAGAGATATGATTGAGGAAAAGGAATACCAAGAAGCAGGAAAAAAAATCAAAACAAAATATAGAGGCAGGTCCTAGCAATATGATAAAAATAATATAGGGAATTCCATTTAAACGAAAAACCAGCAATTATTCTGATTTTTCTGTGTCTTGCTTTCAGTATTCGAATTCAGAAACAAAACATGCTAGAAGATATACATGTGTAAGGATCAAACACTTCACAGGTATTTACAGAAACTATGACAACATGTAGCTAATCACATTCATGGTGTGGGGATGCTAAAACTTAAGAGGTATTGAAGACAGCAAACCTAATCATTTGCTTCTTTTTTTTTCTCCGACTACTACACAAATCCAAGGAAAGTTAGATAAGATAGCTTAATGCCTATGGCATACCTTTGTTGCCTAATTTCTTAATTTTTAATTGAACTCAATCGCAGATTTGGCAAACTGTTGTTACATCAAATTGACTTATTTTCTCATAATTAGTTATAGCAAAGGAAACATACAGGGAAGAAAAACTATACTAGTTAAAAACATAAGAAAACCATAATACACTTTTTGTCACCAAGAGAAAATGTAGGAATACTTGGCACAATATAATCTTACATACCAGCATATTCTCAGAAGTAGGAGTAAGAAATGAAACTTTTGCCACTGAATTATCCACCTGCAGCACTTGACCATTGTACCAGCGCCCATCTATGTACCGGAATCTACATTTAGATCCAACAGAATGACATTTTTCCTCCAACAGCTCTGGTTCAACATCTGTGGGATCAAGGAGTTCCACTTTCTCGTCTTCAGAAAAAATATTAGTGTTATGCAGAACTGCATCCGCTTCCTGTAACAATCGTGCACGTTTTAGGTGAAGAAGTCCTTCTTCTGCATCCTTTATTGCCTGGACAAGCTCCTCATGAACCTGTGATATCAAAGAAATTCTAAGAGATTTCAGTATTAAACTAGCCTCAAATATTAGATTGATTGTGATCAAAATCATGCCCAGGTCATAGAATTATACAATTCAATGTGTTAAACCAGATTCTGTGACCCTGGTCCCAGGTAGATCACAATTTGCGGAAAAATTGAGAGATAAAAGGGTAATTTATCTGATCTGAAAAATTGATATATTGATACTGAGTTTCTAAACTTGGAAACTCTTTTATATGATACTGAAACAGAATTTTCTCATAAATCAACAAATATATAGTTACAGTAACTGCATCAAACAAAGTACAGTTGTGTAAGTTGTGCAACTGAATGTAAAGCTGTTATAACAGAAACCTAACCATCATGTACAGGGTAATAAGTCCACACTCGACGTATGCTCTATCAATATGCTGCTATCCGAAGTAAATTGCGTGCTAACATGTAAATGTACACTAAATCACATGTTTTCAGTCATCTCAAAGTTACAACAAATGCATGTTCATGAGTGAAGCAGGGGGCCAAAAAACAGCCCTACAGAGTACACCCACCCAGTCAAGTGAGATTAAACCTAGTATTACCTTACCCCCTTCAAATAATCTTCCTTCTACTTATTATGACTCTCCTACAGAATGCAACCTTGGCTAAGCTATGGCACTATGTAACTGCGATGATTGACACAACTTTGACTGAGTTCTGGACCTCTGGGCTGCGTCAATTCAACTTGGACTGAGTTTGGGGTTTTCTAATTCTGCTGTGTCTGACTATGCTGGTTGTTTGCTCAATTTCTCTGCTATGATTTGATGCTGTCATTCCTCACTTGTGATTTACTAGAAGCCCCAAACATAATTATACAAAATGACGTCTATGATGAATTTTGAAATAGAACATGCTTAAATGATGATTAGGATTGTGAATTCACTATGGCCTATTTGTGAAATTTTGTATATTTTTTAGAATAATATAATGTCACATCAATGAAAATGACTGGGCCTTAGTTTTATGAAAATATCTCACATTTTAGGGGTCATTTGGTTTGGGAAAATAATTTCATTCTATATCCTGTTTTCTAAAATTTATATAGGAAAAAGGTGAAAACACAAAACAAAGTTGTTTTCCCTGTTTCCCATACAGACTTCTTGAGACAGGAAAGAAACAAAGTGAAAACAAAAAACATTTTCTCAAACTAAACCCGTTGTCAGGTAGATGGATCCAATGTAAGATCCACAAGTCTGACAACCTTGGCAACAACCGTATGGATACTAGCTCAGAACAGGACACTGTTCCACTAGAATGAACTAATTTTGTTGAATACAATGATGCAGCTCAACAAATCTTAAGTAACAAACAAACAATATTGGAGTGTTTGCAGTATAGTATTGCTCAAATGTAAAACCTGTAATATGTACAGAGCACCTATCTTCTTGCTGCTAAGAGTCTGCATCAACAACTAGTTATTGCAACATCCTGACTGTATTGCCCTCTTTAGCAGTAAAATTTTGGGTATTTTACAGTTAATATCATTTAGCCTTTTGGTCAAAAAGTACTCTTTTATTTTCAGTTACTATCATTTATCAACAAGGCACTAAAGGTAAGCCTAACCTATACCAGAAAGGTCTACCAAAGACAACAGAGGCATTCACCTCACTGAACAAGGAATGCCTAAAGAAGGAGCTGTCCCAATCTGGCTCCGCTTTGAGTACACTATTCCAGTTACTTAGGCTTTATGTTTAACATTAAAGACTCTCTTCTCTAATTGAATTGCACATGGCCAAAGTAGCAAACATTACACAGCACACCAATCCATCTTACACACATAAAACATCAATGAACTCAGCATGATTCTCTCTATCTGTGCACAACTAGAAAATGCAGGTCTGATACATAGCAATAGATTTAATCAATACCACAACCATTGAAATTTTAGGAGTCATAAATCTACGTATGGTAAGGATTCAAAACAGCACATATACAAAACTTCAATATTCCGCCATTTTTGCCAACAACAATATCAATTTCTACAAACCAGTAAAAAAAAAAACTCAGAGATCAACACCATTTACCATTGCAAAGATGCCACGTAAGATATCTAGTAAATTTAATTAAAAACAATACAGAAACCCCATTTCATTTCCACTTGTTCAAAAAAGTTTTCAATCTTAAACAGAAGCAAACAGCCCACGAGCTAAAAAACGAAAAAGCCCGAAAAATCCTTAAATTATAAAGGGATTAGGAAATGGGAAATCTAAGGGGGGTGGAAATTGTCAAGAACTGTTGAAAAAATTAAACTTTTGTTGATTGAAACAAGACAGAGAGATATATAGAGAAAGAGAGAGAGGTACCGCGAGAAGTTCAAGGTTGGTTGGATCAGAGAGGAGAGCTTGATCGATAGCAGAGAGAGAATCCCTTTGCTCTTGCAATTGAAATTCGAGTTGGTTCTCAAGAACCCTCTCTTCTTCGCTTCCCATTGCCACACCCAAATACACAACAACGTTATACACGGTGTTATTATAATCGAAACAAATTGTTACTATTATATACATGTTAAAAAAGACATCGTTCTAAGAGTAATCATATAAAATATTTATATAGTTAAGGAACAAATATATTTTTTTTCTTATATTTTCAAATTCATGAATGTGGTCTTTTCTAAATATATAATTGCAGTTTTTCTTATATCTAAATTTAACTATGGCAATATAAAGATTAAAATTTTATATATTTTTATATTAGTATTTAAACAAAGGATACGTGCAACACAGACCATAGGACGACCTTATTGAAAAAATGTCTTTTTTTTGTGTAATTTTCTTACAAAATTTATAAGGCAATTTTTTTTTAATTTTTATCATGGATGAATTGTACAAAATTGGCACAATTTCATTAGAAAGAAACTGTATAATTATGAGATTTTATTTAATTTAAAATGAAATTGTGTTTTAATAGCATGATTTTAATATAAATCATAATATTAATTGAAATCATTTACATTAATCAATTTTTAAAATCAAATAAATTTTATTTTACCAATTCTAGTAATTTTGTAAAAAAAATTACCAGAATAAAAAAAATACCGAAAAAATGACTAACAAAATAGGGGAGGAGCACAATAATTGTATTGATACAGGGATATATATATATACTATTAGATAGTATAATTTTCTCCTCAAATTATATTTCTTATAACTAATAATTTGATACCTTGATTGACCTTGTTAAGAATTATGTTAAAGTGATATATGTTTTGTTTTGAATTTTCTAAGTGCTTAACAAGTTTAATTATGTAAATTATATTGTTAAAATTGTTACGTGTATGTTTTGTTTTTAATTCTGAAAATGATAGGTTGGATTGAATTACAGAAATAAATTATTCTATAGCAGGTTGATTATTTAAATATTTTTCAAAAACAGTCACTTATTTTTCAGTGAATTTTTCTGTAGGAAACAGTTATGGAAATTTATTAAGTAAAATTTGTTGGAAATATTCCTAAGTAATTTTCAGTGGGAAATATTATTGTAAAGGATGGTGAATGTTTTCATAGAACATCTTTTATGGATCAAAAAATTTGTAGAAAACATTTCCTACAGCATATTATCTATGAATTTTTTGTTGTAACAAATAAGTAAAATAGTATTTCCCATGAATTTTGAGTATTTTACACAAATTTTGACCATAGAAAATATCATATTTTTTCTTGTAAAATTTATACGAAATTGTTAGTTAGCTCTTTTTTTTTTGTTGTTTAATTGATGTTTGCTAAAAAATTCTCTTAATTAACATTCACAAAAAAGAAATTATAGTTCATAGTTGAAAGTTTTAGCAATCAATTTAAAAAAAAAAATCTAACAAATTATTGATAAAAATTAATATCAAAATAATAATAAAAAAATAATCACAGCAAATATCAATAAAAAATAGTTCATTTATGTTAAAAATAGTTTCCGTGATATTAATTGAGAAAATTTGTGACTAATATTATATTAGAAATAATAGTGTATAATAATAACAAAAATAATCTTAAAAATTTAAATTAAAACATAAATTTTATTAATATTAATAAAAATCCTAGGTGACGTGAACTAAAAATTTGAGGTTTTTAATTTAAATAATTTATTTATTCTTGTAAAATTCTTTATAAAAATAAATTACTTCCTTAAAAGTTTTCGAGTAATATACATAAGTCACGGAATACTAATACAGTCTATACTATATGGCGTTGAGTAAATGAATATTCTCATTGGCCACTTCAAAATTTAAGCTATTTTTATTAAATCTCTCACTTCTCTATACTTGTAGTTCTCATGAATGCTAACTATTGCTCATGGGCTTGGAGAGACTTTTTTCTTTCTGCATTTCCATTATTACTAAGTGCACTCTCATACTAACAGAAAAGGACAAAAATATTCTCTCATCGCACCACGCCACCACCACTGCACGTCCGATCTCCACTGGAAAAAAAAAAAAAAGAGTGAGAGTTCATTTTAGAAATTTTATTTTGAAACATGCTTCATGTATTTTGAAAAACTTGTTTTAAAAAATTGATTTTAAAAAACTCGTTTTGGAAGATATTATGTATGTTTCATAAAGTTTGTTATGAAAATTTTGTTTTAAGAAGTCGTTCAAAAATGTATTTCACATGTTTTTGAAAATTTTATTTCAAATATTTTATTCTAAAAACACCTTTCTGGAAATACTATTTTAAAAATCATGTTCTGAATTTTGAAAAGCTTGTTTAAGAAGATTTTCAAAACAAATAATTTGAAAATCACTTTTATTAAGAATAAAATAATCGTTTTAAAAATGATGAAGATGCAGCTAAAACGTATAGGATGCAGAAAGAGAAAGAGAAGACCAATAAATAATATATATATATTTTTTTTAGATTAAACAATAAAATATTCTTTAAATCTTTAAAAGAAAGTCTATCTTTTTTTCATTGGTTTTAATTTTATCATTAATCATTTACTTTTAGGGATATAGAAAGAAAATACATTTTATTGCTACTAATGTCCCTCAAACACATCCAGAAAAAACTTGAAAGGATATACTTTAATTCACCAACTATATTGAGGTATAAACAACACGAGACGATGAAGAAAAATATAAAAAAGAAAAAGATTGAATTTGAATAGTAAAATAAGAAAACATTATCTTTCATTATACAAATTTACAAGCAATAAAAAAATAAATAATCAAAAAAATGATTGAATTAAAGTGCAACATGACTTCCTCAACTAAATGGAATATTATTAAAAAATATTAAATAACCTATTACAACAAATCAGATGGTGCATCTTATTAGACTATCTAAGAAGAACTTTAACAACTTTCCTCAATAAGAGGATAAATATTTAAGCTTACAAACAAAAATATTGAATCTCCTATAATTGATGACTTTGGTGAAGATATTGGTAAGTTGTTCATTTGTTCATCGGAAGAAGACAAAATAAATTTGTTTGAAGTTTCTCTTGAACAATGTGACTATTTCAATGAGTTTATTTCGTTCATAAAAACTATGATTGCAGCAACTTGGTTATCACAGTTAAGACTTGTTTAAGAGCTTCCAACAATGTGAAGATTGTGGAGAATATAAGTCATTCTATTTCACATGTGGCTGAGGCTAGAGCTCTGTACTCTGTTTCAAAACATGAACGAGACAATATTTTGTTTCTTGGATTTTCATGAAATTAAGGATGATCCCACAAAGATACAATAAATCAATGATTGATCGTTTTATGTTGGGACATGTAATGATAAAATCATAGTAAAATCAAATGACTTGTAAAGGAGAAAATTTAATGTATCCTAGAACATGATGAGTTGTACGATGATGATGAATGGACAGTGACTGCATAAATTGGCTTAGAAATTGAACAACACGTACTATATCAAGTCTAGTGTTGGTCAGAAAAGCAAGTGTCCAATAAGTCTACAATAGGAATTGGCTTCATAGATACAATTGTTGTCCTCATACATAGAAAACATTGTTTACAACTAATTGCTCTAGGTGTCAACTTTTGGTAACAACTAAAGCAATAAGTAGGTGAACAATGGTGATTACGACACAGAAAAGTAGGTATCTAGGTAATCAATTCCTTCGAGTTGTGTATATCCTTTGGCAACGAGATGAGCTTTGTATCATTCAATATCACTATATACTTTGTATTTGATCTTGTAAACCAACTTGCATCCAATGGAAATTTTTCTGAGGTAACTTTATTAGTACTAAGTATTAAACTTCAATATCATCTTCTATAACTTCGTATAGGATTTTTTTTATGACTTCTTCATAGGTCTCTGACTCAACATATAAAAAAATGGATAAACTATAATGTAAATGTTTTGGATAGATATGATTGTATAAAAATACATAATTAATGAAAAACACACTTTGTTATCTTTTATCGCATTGATTGCAATTGTTTCACGAACAAATTAAAAGAATTCTAGTGTTGACCACTTAACGTAGTGCTAGACTATCTAACATCAAAATAGATGATAGTATAGATAAGGGAAAGTCAACACAAGTCGTCTCCCAATGAATTCAATAGTAAATCCAGACAATCAATATTCAAAACTTATCTACAAAAAAGAAAGTTAGTAATAACAGTAAATTAAAGATGAGGTTTGAGATTCAGTAAATTAAAATAGATGATTTAGAAATAATAAAGAAAATAAGTTGTCTCTTAAGTTCTTTCACAACAAATTCTTCCTTGTTTTTCTTAAGATTGTTATCCTTCAATTCTCTTTACATAGTTGAACTTAATCAAACAAGCGCCAATAAAATTCAACAGAATCTTATTAGCAAAATAAGTGTCTACTAATATATTCATTATCTCACATCATCTCCAAGCGTATACTCAATGAGATGTCTATTTTTTACCTCTTGACTAAGCATATAAGAAATTGATTAAGACTAAACGAATTAACCAAGAACTCTAATTAAAGGAAAAACAATTGAATTCTCAACAAACGTTCAAAAACAAATACTTTTCCAAAAATATAGAATTCAAAAAGACCAATAATATAGAACAAATGTTACAGAGAATGTAAAGAAAAAAAAAATTATTAAACAGAAACCTCAGAATTCATCGTGAAATCACAAAAAAATCAACCCAAAGGAGTTTAGTCTTTCATGAGGATGACTAAAATACAAAAGAAAATAAACTAGAGTTTATGTTATGCAACGATGTGTGTCCTTAATGTCTTCTCCAACCTCTATTTATAATCTCCTTTTCTTCAAGAAATTAACTCAGATTTAATTATCAAATATTGTCCTTGCAATTATCATATGTTTCCTTATGTGCTAAGTATTAATTTTGTTAATATCTTCTTTCCAATAAAGTTGTAGATTTTCCATCTCTCAATTTCTTTCAGATATTTTGCTTCCAAATTTTGTTCCAGATATCAGCTCATAATAATTGAATTTGCTGCAAAAGATATTGCAAAATATTTGAAGGAGATTTACTCTAAATCAAGTAAGAATTGTAGAGGATCATCTTTGTAGAAAATTTGAATAATATATTTGCAAAAGATTTTATTAGATTTGGAGCCCATAGAATATCTGCAAATAATTATAAACAAGAAAACTAAGAGAATATGCTTAAAGTCCAAGTTTAACTAATAATCTCAATTAAGGTCTAAATAATCATGATTGGGTAAATCTTATTTAAAACAATAGATTTATTTTAAATTATAGTCTAAGAAAATCAAGGTTAAACACTATAAGCATGAATAAAAATATACTCATCAATACTCCCATACTTATCCTTTTGCACTCCTGGGCAAAACACTAGTGATCAACATAAAGGAAAATAAACACAAAAGAAGATTTATAGCAGATCAACAGTAGACTCGAGGAATGTATAGGAACTAGCAAAATACAAATTCCCATAAATCAAGGAATCAAGAAAAGTGTGAATGGAAAACTTTGTATCTCAGTAAACACGAAGGTAATTTAAATTAAATTAAGTGTGAATAAAAATATACTCATCACCCATCATGATTTTCTTACATATTGTTGGAGATCTGATAACGATAATCCTTTAAGAAGATTGGAGCTTTGTAAGTCTTAGACGATCTTTGTAGACCTTCATTTTCATTATCAAAAGATCTTTGTAGACCCTCACCTTCCTAATTTCTATCTTCTTTAGGATTATGATATTGTATATTCTCAATAGAAGACTGTGTCTTTGTGATTATGTGAATAACCAAGGAAAAAAATGTTTGTGTAAATTGTCAATGTTCTCTTGAATATTTATTTGTGCATGTGTATGCATAAAATCATATTCATGAAAAATCGCATCTCTAAATATAAAAATCTCATTGGTTTTGATATTCATGACAACATAATTCCACTTTTATATCCAAGAAAGATACATTTTCAAGCTTTAGGATCAAGTTTGTTCTCTTGAATATTTATTTGTGCATGTGTATGCATAAAATCATATTCATGGAAAATCGCATCTCTAAATAT
>Ga0099824_1003706_pt1 | contig 22248 bp, 9 predicted proteins | sample SiratrowhiteBW_FD_76837 | JGI IMG/M metagenome (GOLD analysis project Ga0099824, IMG submission 76837) | Root nodule microbial communities of legume samples collected from California, USA - Siratro white BW | ecosystem: Host-associated > Plants > Roots > Nodule | place: USA: California... | reverse complement strand
TTTTTTTTTTTTTTTTTTTTTTATATTTTTTTTTTTTTTTTTTTTTTTTTTTTTTTTAGTTATTTTTCTTGTTTTAACTCTTATAACTCTTGTTCTACTTGTTTCTCAGCTACTTCTTCATCTTCATATATATGAAGTAGGATCTGAACTAATAGAACTATATGGTAAAAAATGTAGCATTTGCAGACATTATAGTAAGATATGAATCGGGAGAACTACATAGATCTCAACGGTGTAGTGGTTGTAGACAATATAGTGGGATTTGAACTGTGTCGTTCTTAGCGGTAGCAATTCTCAGGACGCTTATAAATGTTGTGGTAGTGGACCTTTTGTTTAGCCTTTAATTCAATATGACACTTTTGTAGGTAACTACCATAATGTCATTCCACAAAATAGATATTTGCTTGTAAAGTGATATCACATGTTAGACAATGAATGAAGACACTTAAAAAATGAATTAAAACATATTTTAAGTCCGGGTATGGAAGTCATCACCATTAAAAGCTTTGACTTGATATAATTTAATTTCTATAAAATGAATGAATTTTGATTTTAGTTTTTTAAAATTATAAATTATGTTTAGAAGTACAATTTGTTAGTAATTTTATAGGAAATATAACACGAATAAATGAGCTATTAATAAATTTATGTTAAAGATTATTACATCACCTCCCAATATGATTACAAAGCTTTTTTTATTATATATTATTTAATTTTCTTATTTTAATTAATATAAAACTTTTAACTCGTACTTCTGTTCCTAATGTGAGTTTGGTTTTATTGTAAATCATGTCCTCCTTTAACTGAAAAAAAAAAACATTTCCAGACACTATTTCTATATTAATAATTATATTTACTGTTGCGTTTACAACAACTACGCATCTTTGTCTTTATTTCATTGAGTCACTTAAACTAGCATCAGCTCCAATAATTTTGGGTTAAAAATAGATTTCATTTCAAAAATTGTACTTCAATCCATTTCCCTTTATGAAATCGGGTTTCAAAACTCTTTTTTTTTTTTTTTAATTTGTGTTTAATATGAAAAGTTTTAACTCATTAAAAATCTAGCTCCAGTTTGTGAATTACATGAATATCTAATTTTTCGACAAATGTGTCTTGAACGCAATAGCAAACAACAAATGGGTGTTGTTCGAAGTATTTTTCAAAGTCCCACATTAATTAATATAAAAAAAATCATTATAGAAAATGAGAAGTTGATTTATTTGTCTACATCAATGGTTTTGTACAGTAATGGGGACATAGATTATTACGGATTTACAATTTTCCTCTTGTAAAAATAGAATGTTGAGTAGTAGAATATTTTATCAATTGTTTGTGATATGTGCATTGAACTATCTAACCGTATTAAATTTAATTCTATGTTTTTCTTTGATTTTACGCGTGTTTCCTCTTTTAAGTTTTCCAACAAAGATTTCACAACTATTGTGAGTGGGGAAGTTCATTGATTCATTCCATCTCCTTCATCTTACGTAAAAAGTCAAAGCTACACACATGTTGGGGAAGGTAAGGGTAGGGAAGGAAAGAGAGACAATATTTTTTTTAGTAAGAGTTGTCATTACAATTATTATTTAAAACTGCACCAAATGTTAACCACAAGACCATCAACATTTTTTAAGGACATTTATAATTTGTGTAAACACATTAACTAGGATTGATATATATAAATGAGTAACAGATGTTAAAATACAAACATAAAAATTTCTAGTTTCTTTTATATTATACTAATGTAAAATCATGTTGTAAAATGTGTTTTTCTTCCTCAAATGGGGTAATCATTTTAAATCTTTTGAAGTCTGATATTTACTGTCACATAATATGCAATTAGTTGAAGAAAACTACAATGAAATTTCTCTTTAAGCTTCTTAGATACTTTCTATTTTCAAGTCATCATTACCAATCAGCTTCTACTAACTTCTTCATTATTATTTATCTTCATTTTGTAATATTAACCTCAAGTAAACTTAAATCTCCAATTTTTACCTCTTGGTGACTTTTCTAGTATTTCTTCCTGAAACCACAATGTCTGTAGGCTTTGGGATCTAAGTAAGGAAATTAAGGCAAAAAGAAAATTGAAAATCTACAGTTCAGTAAATCTTTTTGTTCAACAAATTAATTTCTGTGCTTTACATGATCCATCCTAGTGAAAATTTGCATATGGAAACAAACTACTTTTACACTTTTGCTGAGGGTTCATTTGCATTATACTTTCCTTTTAGGATAGATTGATGTTGGTAAAAAGGAATTTCCCTTTCAATCCGTGATCGCAAAAATGTTTTAGTTTAATATTAAATAAATCTTCTCTTTCACGTGTTTAATTTAGCATTTTTGTTGGTAAAAGTATCTAATCTACTTAGGAAACTGGGAGGAAAAGATAAATGCTAGTAACACTATTTCTAAGTCCCTTTTAGCACATTTTTTATCAATTAGAAATTACATATGTCACATTTCTTTCATTTTAATGAGTTTTTCTTTTAATTTAGATGTAAAACTCATCCAACTATGTGATTTGTAATAATCTTTACACAATAATACAATTTTTTTTTTTTAAAAAAGTTTTACAACTAGTATTGCTCTTGGATAAACATTAGACACTATAATGTGTAGTGAAGAGTAAATGAAAAAAAAAATGTGGAACAGACTAGATATTTCACCCTCTAAATTTGTACAAATTTGTCTTGCACAATTTGTAGCTTGAGAGGACCAAAAGTATGGGTCAACTATTTCGAGACTTGCGACTCATTTTTTTTTAATCTTTTATTATTTTGTATATTGAATTTGGCTACATATTTTTATTCATTATTTTATTAATATTATACATTTTAAAAATATGTGATTTTATTTTGTGTTTTACTCTTAATGTATCTGTATTCAGAGTATAATTCCTTATTCATTTGCTATAATTAGTAAATAATTAATTTTAAATTTTTTTAAGTGTTACATTTGCAGTAATTTGTTTTCTTTTTTTACTATATATTCAAATCTATGATGAACCCTCATGACATCTCTTTGGTTCGCTTTGTGATATTGTTCCTGTGGTGGTCAAAGTGAAGAAAAAGCAACAAGGATCAGAAACAGCAGAGCCAAGAAGTCAAAGGGGTGAGATCAAGAACAACGTTGACTCACACCTCCGAGTCAATAATGGCTCGTACTGAAGAAAGAAACCAACCCAAGAAAGAAAACAATGGTAAAAAGGTAACTAAGCGTAGCTTTTTTTGGGAAACGCGGAAGCCTTCCTTCTATTTTCCATTGGTTATTGTGTTCATTTTGCTGTTCTTGCTTGTGGTTGGAAGAGCCGCTACAATTCTTTATACAACTACTTTGTGGTATGTGATCTTCTTTAGAAGGGGTACTGCACTATCACAGAGAAAGATTCCAATAAAGAAGAAGGGTTATGTTCAAGAATCCAGTGAGAAAAAGAATGTGACAAGCAATGAAAGGGTGAAGAAAAAGAACTTTGTGAAAAGAAGATGGTGGTGAATGAAGGTTCAAGAACACATTCATATTTGTAAAGTTGATGAAGAATGAAGATTAACTGTTAATCAACTTTCTTTTTTTTTTTTTCTTTTGGTTTCCATTGTTGAACTGGGAATAAGGTTCTTTTGTCTAGTGTGAATACATGTTGCCAGGTTTTCTTTAGAAGCTGGTTGAAAATTCAATTCTTCGGGTTACATGCTGTGAGTAGAAATTACGAATCAGGTTTTTTTTTTATTTCTTCCTCCAAAGCTTTGATTATTTTTCTTGTGTTTCTTCTTTCAAAATTCTTTTTCATTTATTCTTTTTTTTTTTTTTCCTTTTGGTCATGCTTCTTGTTTTAACTTCTTGAAACTCTTCTTCTCCTTGTCCCTTTAGCACTTCTTTATCCTCATTAAAAGTCTAGCTCCAGTTTGTGAAGCACATAAATATCTAATTTTTCAACAAATGTGGGTGTTGTTGGGAAAACACTAGCAAATTTCTTCTGCTATGTGTTTTCATAAAAGTTTATCCAACCATACACTATCATGTACAGACTAATTTTATCTTATAAAAACCTATTCCTTTTTTTTTCTTATTTTCTAACAAGAGGTTTCAAAAAAAAAAAAAAAAAACCACACATATCCAGTATAAGTAATCCCTCAAGTATCCAATGTTCTTGAATTGATATTTTCTTTTTACACCAATGATTAAAATTAAAATTGAAATATATTTTTTATTATATACTTTTGTACGTAGCTACCATAGTTTCAATTAACAAGATAGATTGTTTACTTGTAAAGTGATACCACATTACAATGAATGAAGACACGTAAGAAGGAAATTAAAACAAATTTTTAAGTGAGAACACGGAAGCAATCGCCATTAAAAACTTTGACTTAATATAATTTAATTTCTATAAAATGAATGAATTTTAATTTTAGTTTTTTAAAATTAGAAATTATGTTTAGAAGTATAATTTGATAGAATTTTTATAAAGGATACAACACGAATATTTAATACCAATGAGTTATTAATAAATCCATATAAAAAGATTATTACATCGCTTCTAACCCAAAATTTTAAAATAATATGATTATAAATTTTTTTTATTATATATTATTCAACTTTTTTTTATTTCTACTCAACTTTTAACTCATATTTATATCCCTGATCATCTTTTCCAAAAGTGTAAGTTTGATTTACCATAAGATATGTTTAGTTTAAAAAAAAAATCATTTCAACACACCATTTCTATATTAATAACCATATTTATTGTTGGTTTTAACAATAATGAGACATCTTTATCTTTATTTGAATCAGTCAAACTAAACTTCTCTCTTTGATTTAGTCACTTAAACTACTGTCAGTTCTAATAATTTTGGGTTAAAAAAGAGATTGTGTTTCAAAATTTGTACTTGAATGCATTTCCTTTCATGAAATTGGGTTTCAAAACTCAACTTTAAAAAAAAAAAAAAAATTGTGTTTAATATGAAAAGTTTTAACTCATTAAAAGTCTAGCTCCAGTTTGTGAAGTACATGAATATCTAATTTTTCAACAAATGTGTCTACCGCAATAGCAAACAACAAATGGGTGTTGTTCGAAGTATTTTTCAAAGTCCCACGTTAATTAATATAAAAATAAGAAAATCATTATAGAAATGAGAGGTTGATTTGTTTGTCCACATCAATAGTTTTGTACAGTAATGGGACATAGATTATTACGGATTTATAATTTTCCTCTTGTAAAAGTAGAATGTTGAGTAGTAGAATATTTTATCAATTGTTTGTGATATGTGTATTGAACTATCTAACCGTATTAAATTAGTTCTGCGTTTTTCTTTGATTTTACGCGTGTTTTCTCTTTTAATTTGTCCAACAAAGATTTGACAACTATTGTGAGTGAAGGAAGATCATTGATTCATTCCATCTACTTCAGATTAGGGAAAAAGCCTAAGCTACACATGTTGAGGGAGGAAGATAAGGGTAGGGAAAGAAAGAGTGACAATATTTTTTTTTTGAGTAAGAGTTGTCATTACAATTAATATTTAAAACTGCACCAAATGTTAAACACAGGACCCTTAACATTTTTTGAAGACATTTATAATCTGTGTAAACACATTAACTGTATCTAGGACTGATATATATAAATGAGTAACACATTTTTAAATACAAGCATAAAAATTTTCTAGTTTCTTTTATATTGATTGTTTGACAACTTATACTAATGTAAAATCATATTGTTAAATGTGTTTTTTTCCTCGAATGGAGTAATGATTTTCAATCTTTTGAAGTCTGATATTTATTGTCACAGAATATGCAAAGTATTGATTCACTATCATTCCACGTTGGTAAAGTCTAATTTATATTTACTTGATGTAAACTCAAATACAACAGTGGTCAATTCCTATCGAAAAATCAGTAGTATATCACCTTATAATTTAAGGAAGAAAAAAATCTCAGTTTCCTTTAGAAGCATATTTCAACCACACCAACCATTTCTTTGTTCTTGCAAGTAAGGCGTATGACAAGTTATAGTCAATTAGAACAAACAATTATGACTTAGAAAGATATGCAACATTCTAACGACTTCAGAAAGATGCAACATGCAAATTTGAAAGTACCATTCTTCTCGTTGTATCATTTTACAGCACATCCAAATGACATTAACTCAATTAAACCAAGGTATGAACTTTGGCCCAACAAATAAGTAAATGAAGATTTCCTTCTGGGTAGAGCTAATCAAAGTAAGAACCGACTCCTAGCGATAACAGATTGCATACCATCATCTTCCGTAAGTAGCAGTGTTTTAATGACTCGGTATAATTTGGAACAATGAATTCTAAAGTCAGAACAAGTTGGTCACCGAAGATAATTCCCATTATCCCACGTCATAAGCTTCAAATTGACCCAAGTCAGTGACCCAAAAAAATTGTATGCAGTTCATATACCAAACTTGTCAGTCCAAAATTAAAGTGCTTTTGAATGTGTACTCAAAAACTAAAAAGCCTTTCAGTCCTCATTCCTGCATTAAGTAAAAAGGGTTTGTAGTCAATATTGACAGACTTTACAAAGGTTCAAAATGGTGACCCAAAGGACAAGATTTAGAAAATAAAAAGGAATGGAACAATAATATATCAAAATCTAACCTTGAATCTCCTGGGTCGCACATTTTCTGGACTGTGACGAGAGTTGGAGGCCTGACGTCTGGAAGCTTCACTTCTGTAGTTATCTGCAGCCCTTGAGGATACCATGCTATTCTTATCTTCATTTTGATTCCTTGAATTCCGGAAAAATCCGTCTTTGTCCCAACTAACCGCATAATCAGCCTTCAAACGTGATCCTTGCTGATCATTGACAACAACTCACAAATCATAACCAAGACGTCATTTATCAGGTATTAACATGTTCAGCCTCTCAATTTTGCAAAAAACATTCTCCATGCTAATTGCTATAACCATGAATTCAATGTGTCATGACTGCTAACAATTTGTACCAAAACAATTTAATCCTATTCCCTTTTATTATACAAACATACTTATTTACTAACAAAGAAAAACAACTCAGATACTAAGCCAATACCTTTTGCATAGAGCGACCACACAGAACTCTCAATGCATCATGGCAGTCTTTATATTTGTCAAACTGCACCACAATCTTGCAGTAAAGGCCCGAAACTAGGTCTCCACTGTCTTGATTTTCATCCTTACCAAATTCATCCTCCTCAGCAACATTAAGATTCCTATTGAATAAATAAAACAATTAAGCACAATCAGATAATCGAAACACAGCAAGAAAAATTGTATTTAAATGGGGTTATATTTAGTGTTTCCAAAGGTTTGAACTGCAAGAAAAAATGTATGATCTAAAATCAATTTTGATCAGATAGATCAAAAAACACAATTTAGCCAAAGTTAAATGCGAGAATTCTCAGTCACAAGCTACACAAGAATAAACCACCAATTTCAGTCCACCAAATTTTATCCTCTCTCCTAATAGTTTCTAAAGTAACATAACTGTTGATTCTGATAAACATGTCCGAAATCATAGAAGAAGAAAATAAAAATATAGGTATATAAATGTTTCCAGAACCTAAAATTATCTTATTTGCAAGTTAACTATGTTTGCGAAAAAATCTAATACAAAGAAAACTTTTACAAATACAAATTAAATTTAATTTTTGGAATAACTTTTTAATTTTCTTCTGCTATGTGTTTTCAGAAAAGTTTATCCAACCACACACTATCATGTACAAACTAATTTTATCTTATAAAAAACTATTCTTTTTTTTTTCTTATTTTCTACCAAGAGGTTTCAAAGAAAAAAAAATATCAAACATATCTAGTACAAATAATCCCTATCCAATGTTCTTGAATTCATATTTTTTTTTACACCAATGATTAAAAAACGTGAAGAACATAGTATTTCTAAGATTGTGATGCTAATACTTTTGAGAACTACTTAACATGATTTTTCTAACACGTAGAAGATTACTCATACACTGTTTTAGGTTAATAATTTGAAGTTCATTCAGCAGCAAAAAAAAAAAAAAGTGAGATGAAAAACGATCCAAAATAAATCATTGGAGCAAAATCACATAACAAACGGACCTTATTTTGCCGAATGTAGAAAAGATGGTGTGAGTAACAAGCATGGAGGGTTTAGACGAAACCCTGGGTTCAGCGAACCACCGCGACGGCACGCCTCTCAGAACAACGGTATCAGGCTCTCGCCGGCTTCGAAACGCGGAATGCTCCTCCCACTCCTTCTTCATTCTGTTAAAATCGTCGGAAACGGGAACAGTAACGGCGAGTTTGAACTTGAGGCCTTCGAGGTTGAGTTCGATCCCGTTCAGATCCTCCGCGAGGCGACTGCGCCACTCGAGGAAGCGCTTCTCCGTCGGGAAGAGGGAGAGGTCCCACACGCGGAGCGTTCCGGCGGCGACGGGGTCGTCGCGCTTGCGCTTCTTGATGTTCTTGTGGCGCGTGAGGTGGAGGTCCTCCTCGGGGAGCGTGAGGGAGAGGGAGTCGTGGAGGAAGTCGATAAGGGCGCGTTTGGTTTTCCATTCGTCGATTGGGTGAGAGAGCGTGAGGGGCGTGGAAGGGTAAATGACGAGGTTGAGCTTCACGCGCGGGACCAGACTGAGACCGTTCTCGATCTCCAAGGTCTTCAAGGTTTCTTCTTCTTCTTCTTCTTCTTCTTCCCTCTTCTTCTCCTCACTCATTTTTCCTTCCTTTGCTTGTTCAGTGTGAAATGTGAAACGCAGTCGTTTTCTTCTTTCGTACCAAGGTCAACAATTTCTACTTCTTCATCTCTCACCCATTGATTTCCTCTTGTTATTTCTGCTCCTTTCGATCAACTGCGAGATTAGTTTTTTTTTTTAATTTTAATTATTTTTATTAAGATTTTACAATTATAACATTAAAATTAATTAACATTTTACTTTTAAATGAATTTTTATTCCTGAACTGTTTAATATTATTTTTTTCTAGTTTGGAACTGTAATGTGATTCTTTCTTATCAATAATTTATTTCTTCATCTATTCTTCAGTTTTGTCTTTTTTTTTTGTTATTAATTTAGTGATATGTAGTTAAGATGTGTAAGTATATGTATATTTTCTTAAGTTTTAAAGATGTGTAAGTATATTGTTTTAAATCTTACTATGGTGTTTTTTTTTTTCTACACAAAATTTGAAAATAAAATATATTGACTTAGACTGTGACTTAATTTTTATATCTTAGAGTTTTTTAAGTTACTATAAAAATTTATCATTAATGAGTTATTAGTGAAGACTTTTGATATTATCATGAGACTTTTTCTATGAGAAAAACTCAGAAGATTTATCATTAATAAGTCAGATTAAATTTACATAAGAGATTATGGCACTATATTTAATTTAGAATCTTAAATTTTTTCTAATGTTATTTAAATTCTTCATTTATATTTTGTAAGAGACTTTTAACTTATATTTCTAACATGAGACAAAAAAAATATAATAAACATTGTAAGGAGTGATTTTTCTCCCATTAAAAACAATTGAGTAATAACTCAAATTAGTTTTATCAAACATATATATTGGAAAATACTTTTTTAATTTCCACTAATTTAATTGATAAGGAACTGAAAGTGAATTTATATGAAAATTTAGTGTATTACGTTGGTGATTTAAAAAGAAATACAATGAAAAAAGTAAACATTAATTATACTCAATCCATTTCAAATGTAAGAGAAATCAACATAAACCTTGATTATCAACCTTTCAAGTATTATCATTATTCAGTATTTAATTATGGCATATTGTCCTTAATTTATGGGTTGTGATTTATAAAGTTTAGTACATTTTTAAATAAAAAGAAATAAATATATATTCTTTCAACATGGATAATCTAATTATGTCACTCTTAGTTGATTTTTTTCATAAATAAGGTGTACAACATGTTTCTATAATCAATCATAAAAAAAAATATTAATAACTCTTTTAAAAGCATAACATGTCTCCATTTACATAAAAATACATTTAAACTAAAACATGCTCACTATCAAATCTTTTAAAGTATTATGGCAATTATATTTAATAATTATTTAAATTAGGAAACTTTTAACATTTTTAAATTCTTCTTACACGGACAATTACATCTTTTTAGCAAATATCAAGCTATTGGTCACTAATGTGGTTATATTTCATCTAAAGATCATATGGTACTTATAAACATTTCTCTCAAAATTATTTGTACACTATTCGCAAGAGTTTTGAAACAAACATTATTATAATACATAAATTATTTTATTTTTTTTGGTTTTTGAAAATTAATTTAAAAGCTTGATAGTGAATGATACTGGATAGGAAAATAATATGTAGAGAAGTATTTGTAAAAACATAATATATATATACACTATTATTATGTTATTAGTATACATTATAAAAAAATATTTCCATTAATTTTATTAACTATTGATATTTTATTATTAATTTATTTGGTTATTAGTCATTTTAATTAACTAGTTACAAACCTTACATTATGTAATTTGAAGAGTGTATCATGACCTAGTTGAATGTATATTAAATTTTTATCCTGATCATCCCTATCCATATTTATATTCATAATTGTGTTATATTAAAAATATTATTTTCTAATTTTTATAAATAATTAATTAAAAAACAAAACAATACAATGAAAAATATATATAGTTTTATAAAAAATAATATTAAAAAATCATATAGATATTATTTAAAGAAAAAAGAAATGATTTAATTATTTTAAAATAAAGAAAAGTTATTTAATTATTTATTTTATTAAATAAATAAATTATGTTTTATTAAAGGATATAGTTATCAGATTTGAAAAATAACATAAAAAAGTTATCAACATTTTAAAGTTCAATAAAAGATGAGAAAGTTTGTATTTTGTCAGAAACTAAATTACGTTGTTGAAACTGTAAGAGGAGGTGAAGCTGTGAGAACCACAGAGAGAGATAAAAAAAATGGGTCTTTGCTTTGGTTGCTTCGGCGCAGACAAGCGCACGAAAGAAGAAGAGAGATTGGCCTCTGAAGAAGCCCGTGCCAAAGCTGCTGAAGCTGCACAGAAAAGGTTTTACCTTTTTCCATTTCTCAATTCCCCTTTCTTTGACTCAGTTTCATCTATATTCTATGATCTCTTAACCGATCAATTTATGGAAAAGGAAAAAAGGGATTTTATTTGTACACCACATGGTATGTTAGACCCTTAATCATTGTACTTTTCTTGATTATATATGTATCTGCTTTTGATCACCCTTTTGCTTTATACCTAGCTAATCACACTTTTTGGTGTTTTATTTTATTCCTTCAGATCAATAGTAAATCCCAATTTGAAATAAATAAAGAAAAGGGGAATTTTGGTAAGAGAAATACTAGGGATATACTCTCGATCATATGAGATTTTTAATATCGTAGAATCTTGTGGATCAATAGTCTTATTTAATTAACTTTTATCATGAATTTGTAGTTTTCAATAACTTGACAAAGAGTATAACATAGAGTGTTAAAGAATGTGTTATTAGCACTTCTGATGTTGTATAGTTCTGTGGCCTTAATTTTTATATAGCTCACTGCTTCTCATCCTTGAATGGCATACATTGATATGTTCATGTTGCTTTGTGATGCATTCCATACACTAGAGACATTATATCAATATCACAATTGTCTGGGAAAATTCAATGTCAATGTCCACGGAGATTGTTTATTAGTGTGATTGTTAGGTACTACTACTAAACTTTCTGAAATATTTGTGGAAGTCATAATACAGAATGGGTGGAAGACTTTTTTTTTTTTTTTTCTTTCAGCAATAAGGGTGCAAAGTTTACTGCAGTTAACAAATAGATAATGGAATATGGTATACTCTTAGAGATGGGGTGTGTGATGAAACAACAAAAGACATTATAATATTGGAATAATGCTCTTTTATGGGTTAGTGACTGCATAAGTAAAGTAACTGTAGACCAATCTGTGCGTGTTAATTGGAATTGCAGACAAGAGCAATTTGAGAAGTCTGCAGCAGGACGAGCTGCACGTGCACAACAACAAGCAATGGCAAAGCAATCTGCAAACTCCAACAAAGGCGAACCAGTTCTAAAGGTTTGGTGATTCAAGAAACCACTTATTTTTTGGAGAACTATTAATAGATAGTTTCGTACTGCCATTTACCTGCTTATAAATCTAGAGATAGGTTCGGTTTTGTTGAATTAGTTTTTGATTTCTTTAAAAGCGTCATTGCCCTGTAATATACTGCTTTCTTGCCTGTGCTTTTTGACTAACAACCTTCAAATAAGTTTGTACCATACTCATTTTATTATATCTCAAATGTTTTGGTTCTTCCATTTGTGAATGCAGTGGCAAATGGGTTGAGTAGACAGTCTGTGGAATAAACTTTTATTAGTTGTAAGGTAAGTGATCCATCTGATGAATTCTACTTTGCCCATTTATTTAGTTATGGAAGTAGTTTAGTTTTATTATGAATAGGAAAGTTGGCATAATGTCAATTTTGGGCGAAATCAATAAAATTTAAATGATAATATCTTTTATTTTTCTGGAATATTCTGTTCAAGCATTGCATTTGTATTAATATAGTAGTAACTGTATAATGCTACTCAACTACACCACTGACCACTTCATCAAAATATTTCAAATATTAGTTTTAGACCCTATAAAAATTTAATGCACGTTTCTGGGTAAATATACAGGGATAAAAAATATATTATTTTTTATAGGGTCTAAAATAAACTTCAAAAGTATTTTGAAGGACCAAATTAAAATGCAAGGGGGAGGGTAGCAAAAGAGTTGGTTTATGATTCAGACTACGTTCATCTGGTTCTTGTCAGTCAATACATTCCATTTTTTCTTGGAGTAAACATATCATATAGAGATCTGCCACTGAACTAGACAAAAACAAACTGATATGCCGAATCTTATCAACACAGTCGAATTAGTTTAAAACTTAAACTGATTTCTTCCTGTTGTGTTGATTAGAACCACTTGTATTATGTTTGTAACATATATTGTGTTAAAGTAGAGACCAATATCATGTACCTTTTTACTTCCCAGAATGTAAATGTCTCTCTATGGATGGAATAATTGTCTCATTAGTTTTCGTTTCTTGTGTTACAGTATTGATGATAGATCCAATCAAAATTCTACACTCTGCATGTTTCCCTTGTTTGGAAGATGTAAAGATCTTTACAGCAATAATTGTATCCTAAGTGTAATTTGTTGTTTTCCAGACCAAGAAATAGTGTGAGTGTAAATTTGTAAAGAAATCGTGGTGCATGGAAATTGGATAAGTTGAGATGGCAGTTTGATTTTCTTCCCCGTTATTGCATGAAATTCAGCAACTCCATTTGCTTTCTATAAACGATCAAGTCCTCAACTTGTTTACTTAACCGGCTTTAAGCATCATATGACGAATTAGTGAAGCGTGGCCCTTCAAATATTATCTCCAATACTTATTTTTCGCTAAGATTATCAATAGAACTAATATATTTCCTTCTACTCTACTATCTCTGGTTACAACTACTAATATATATTAACAAGCCAAGTGTATTTTTTATGAGTTAGGAAAAAAAACTTGTATACTTGTCAGTTCGCTGAAAGTGTTTTTGAAAAGTAAGCAATTATTTCTAAGATTTTATTTTTCCAAGTCTAGCACTAAATGTGTCTAACATACCAAAGTAATGAAATATAAAATCATAGTAGAAAAATGTTACTTAATCCAATCAATTCTTATCATATAAACTATAAATAGTGGTATTGTTTTTCAGAAGTGAGGAATGTATTATACAAAAAAGGAGAGTTATAACTGTCAACTAAAACTTAAGAAGTCAATCAGCAACCAAATTATACGTGTGAACTTCACATGCAGGGATTAGGGTCACCTCAAACAACTATAATGCGTTCTGCTTGAAATTATGTCATAAATTCTTTACCACTTGGGAACCAAACTTCTGTCCTTCGACTAATCGTGTCAAATGTGAAGGGCATCATCGCTTTGGAGCATAGCGAAATAAAGCTATAAATAAGTAGCTATATTTAGCTATAGGTTTCTTCACAAATATTTAACTAAGGGTATATATCTCTCCCATTAGTTGCTGCTCGTGGCTCTTGTATAATGCTCTTGTTGAGCTCACTTTTTTCTCAACCACAAAAAGTTTACAATTCTTCTTGCAAGGTCTCAGTCACTCAAATTTTTGCACTGGAGATGAAAGCTTCAGCTCATATGAGGCTTGAAAGCAATCTGCTGCTTGTTCTAATGAACCTTCCATTTTTGAAACTAGTCCAAGATTAAACCATGCATCATGGTTTGTAGGATCTAATCTCAAAGCATTCATTAAAAAGCTTCTTGCGATTGGGAGTGATTGCATGCCAAGTTTAAGCAACAATTTTGCAGCTGAAATGATACTGGGAAGGTAATCCGGCTCTATTGACAATGAGACTGAGAAGGAAGCTAAGGCCTCCTTATGCCATGTTCGAGATTCAAACAACAACCCTGTCATTGTCACATGCAGGTAATTTCAGATTGGCGATTTGTTAATGCATGGAGTTGTAAATGCAAAAATGTAAAAACCGACTGCAGTTCAACAATAAAACATGAACACTCAGTTGTCAAGTTCCATACCAGTAATATGCCAACTTCTAGGAGAAAAAAATTCTATCAACTGGGCCTTGTCAACACAAGCTTTTGCATCTAGAAAGGAGCAAAGATCTACATAAATTGTAGCCAAATCTTGCCAAGCTTCCATTTCCAACTTCTGTTGTTTTAATGCCTGCAAACAGATGAAAAGTCAAAGACGGAAATTCTTCTCAAGGATTCAGGAGATTACTTAAATACCTACACCAGCATTAATATTTTACTATAAATATTATCCCTGGTCATAGATAATATTTTACTATAAGCCTTGGACATTGGACACAAAAATGAAAAATTCTAGCACATAATTAGGTAGGAAACTGTTGGTTAATGCTTTTAATTTAATTAACTAGTCTCAACATAAAATCTTATATCTGAGCAAGTTCCAACAGTCAAGAGCACTTCTTTAGTCAATTTTAATACAAGCCTATACAATGTATGCCATACTGTTGTTCCTTAAACAATACTACACACCTGATGCCTGAATGCCTTAGCCTGAAGCCAATGCTCTTTTTGTGATTCAATTACTGCTAGCAAGATTCTGTAAGTCTCTATTGCTTGCTTGGGTTGCTGCTGAGTAATTTGAAGTATAGCTTTCAGTCTCAGTAGTTCTAACTGGTCTATACTACAAGCCTCATCTAAAGCAAAATCAACTATAGTTTCCGCATCCTTAAACCGCTGTTGTGCTGATACTATGAGTGCTAACAACTGCCAACCTCGTTTTGAGCTGCCAGCCATCATGTCAGAGTATATCATTAGATTGTCATATGCTGCATTTAGATTTCTTTGTATTGCATTTTCCAATCCAAGGCTGAATATCACTTCTGGATCATTATTTCCATTTAGAGCAACAGAATCATTTAGAAAGTACAAAGACTCTCTTTGAAATATAATTCTTTCAGAATCTAGTACAGATATTCTAGCAGCAGCCCCTTGGCAAGTGCCCAGAAATTTTTGGCCCTCACCCAGAAAATGATCATTTTGATGCTTGGCTAGATCAATAACTTCCTGTGAAAACTTAATGCCTTCATGAGCATGGTTTGGACATAAAGAACATAGCTTTGCACCAAACAAAAAGGAAGGAAAATAGGGTCTGTGCTTGGCTTCAGAACTGCCACAAGCTTTCCTCAAAAGGTTCAAGGCTACTTCATTCTGTCCCGCTGCACTATAACAAAGAGAAAGAAAGTACCACCTCTCTGCCCGATCATAAACACCTGGAAGTATCTTCTCTAAGTTATCTGCCAATGATTCAAACATTCCAGTAACGGAAAGGGAAAATGTAAGATGATCCATTATTTCAGGGTCCCAGTCTATTTCCTGAAGTGCCATCTTTCCTGAGAGTATTAACAGCAAAAGTATGGCTTCTTCAGTTCCACTCATAGGTCTAGTTAGACCATTCACTTGCAACTGAGAGGGTAGGTTTACTTCAACACCACCATAGAGTAGTGTGGTAGCCAAATCTTTTTGTACAGAGGCCAATCTCCACGGCTCCAAATTCCACGGCTTGATTAGAGCACGCCTATAAGCAGTGACAGCTTCATCTAGAAAACCTGCCTTGATCCATAGATTTGGAAGCAACTCCAATGCTTTGTGGAACATTTCTTGCAACTTACAATCTTCAGCAATACCCTCAGGCATTCCTTTAGGGAGAGCAGATTCAACTGTATCCACAATAATTCTGCACTCTTTTGCAGCCTCTGGTAAATAAGAAAGCAGAAGTAATTAGAATCAGCACCCTTGACTGCCAAACCACTCGTGTGTAATTGGCTACTCAGACCAAAAACAGAACACAACCATTCATATAATAATGTTGCATTTATGATGCTTGGACGATAATGTGGACAATTGTTCTAGATTCTCAAATTTAAAATATCCTACAAGTGAAAATTACAGCTCTTCGCAGGAGCTTGCTAAATCAAACAAAACACAAGAATATGCAAGGCATCTGAAAGAGATATATGAAGGTACCGGTGTATCTTCCAAGTTCTTCTAAGGATTTGGATTTAAGCAAAATTGCTTCTAGAAGCAAGCTTACTGAATGCATTGACATTACATTAGGAAGCACATTATCCACCTTTGACCGTGGTTTTCTCTGCTTGGTTCTTTCAGCTATAGCCCTGATCATCCTTGGGGCCAAAGCCCTTATGTCTATACCTCCAAAAACTTGAAGGGCAGCATCAAAGTTCCCTCTTTGGAATTCAAGCCTCCCCAGCAAAGCCCGAGCTTCCTTAAATTCACCAAAAAAGAGAAAATTAAAATCAAACAGTAGTCTTATGTTAGCAGAAAATACTTTCACAATATGCTATTTTGCAAAATAATTTCACAAAGAAACACTGATCCATACCTCATAGTTTAATGAGAGAGTTTCTTTTAAAGTAGACTCAGCTTCTTCCACTTGCGTCTCATCAAATTTGGATTCCCAATCCCCGGTCCTTGAAGAAAGACCACTTGCAGAGAAATCCCTTGTTGCCAAGGATTCAGGTGACTGTGGTGCCTCTTCAAATTTGAATTGCTCCCCTGAACAGGCACACAACATCTTCCAAAAAGTGTGGATTTTAGAGTGAACTCAACACAAATCACTTCTGAGCGCACACTTTCACAGGGGTTCAACACCTTCAACAAATACGGTTCTGTCAGAATTCAACAACGGATTACAATTTGTAAATTGATTTACACAGTTGAAATGGCTGGAGTGAACTATCGTTACTATTGAGACTGTTTATTCCTGTAGAGCTAAAACACAATGATCTTAACTTTAATTAGCAAAATGAAGAATGCCAGAGTACCCTTTTACCTTGAATTTTGAATTTCACCACTCGTGTCATGAAACGATGAACGCAAAAACATAATGCTAAGAATAACACGTTCATGCAACTGAAAACCAAACCACGTAACTTGTGGGAACACAAAAAAGAGAAAGTAGAAAAAAGATAGAAAGAGAGATGATGACAGATTTTTCAAATTCAAAGGCAATGATGGATGTCATAAGAAAGAGAAAAGCAGGAAAAGTTTTCTAGATGAACACGGGTGGACATGTTAGAGCTGAGAAAAGAGAGAGAAAGAGAGAAACAACAATAGAAAGAACAGTGCCTAGGACTTACCAACCATAGCTCAGATTCCAAAAACCTGAACTTTATCAGTGTTTGACGCCATGAAAGCTACCCTTCTGTCCAACTTTCTGTTTCTATGTTTGGATTATCTGAAATTGGTCCTCATTGGTGAAAAAGACTCACCCCTTTTAAAAATTCAAAACCTTTTGGCCTATACGAAGAGCAACTCAACCAAGAACCAATTCTAAGCTTATAGAAATGCACAGCACTGATCATAAACCAGATTCACAGATCTGACTTTATGGTTATTTTACTTTAAAAATATCTCACTCTTGGAGTGTTGAGAATGGTTGGTAGGGGGAGCATTGAAATGTTGTTGGTAGATTGTTTGAGTTGGTTTGAAGTTTGAACAATGTTGGTGTATGTGTTCACACTCCACAGCACACTTGATGGAGATAGTGGGAGAAGTAGTAGCTTAAGAGTTGGAGCAAGAATTCAGAGAAGAAAGTGAAATGAAAGGAAAAGCAAAGGGTGTTGTCGTGGGTTGCCACCACCTTGAGGCAACAGAGGAAAAGCAACCTCATCAACATGTCCCCATACATTGGTGTCGACATAAATGTTGTTTACTTTCCAACTTTTTGTCAGTCACTGTATCCAAAACATATATAATGATTTGCTATGCTTCAAATATCAAACTTTCAAATAATCAAAGGACCTACTATTTAATACACCTTTTATCCACTATAGTTTTCTTCTTCGTCTCTATCAGACAAATAAATAATATATAAATTAATAAAAATCATAGAGTATCACTTAATATATAAAATTTACTATAAATAAAATTATCATATATATATATATATATATATATAGATTTTATATAAATGATGAATTTGAGAATTTGCTACACATAACCTCATTAAACTCGTTTATTTCATACCTTGTAAAAGAAAAAATTAAAAAGACAGAAGTGTAAGTTTAATGTAATGTTAGAAAACAAAACATGGTTTAAGCTTTTATATGAATATATAAATAAGAGGGATGATTAAGTTATTTTTTTATATCGATTTTTTTCAATGTGATAAAAGTTTTTTTTACAATGATTTGACTGAGAAAAAAATAATGATGAGATGAGGATTAGTTAAATTAAACATTTTAAATTAAGAGCTTAGTGATATACATTAAAGTGTAAACAAGTTTCATGTTTATTCTATCATAAATCACAAATAATAGTTATTATGTCGTTTATCAAATAATAATTATTATAAAACTCAACAAGTTTATCATGACGATTTTTAATTGAATGATAGTATACTTTATCCACTATGCATAATGTTTATATATCCACAAATAATTTTTTACTTTGAAAAAAAAAACTTTTTTGGTTGAAAACTGAATATCTCTTTTTGAATTAACGAGATTAGCGGATGAATTAGGGCACGCCTCTCTTAATTATCGCGCTATGATAAAGATTAATATTATAATGAGTTTCTTATCCTATATCAGAGAGTGTAATGTTGCTGTCTAATCAAATCATTAAGTGATTTTCTAATATCACAGTTACTTAAGTTAATTTCTGGACAATAAAAATTTCTTCTAAAAACGAGTTTCTAAATGACTATTTTAATACTACCGTTCATTTATTATAAGAAAATATTATCAAATAAAATCTATATCAGTTTCATTGAATCACATGATTAGACTTTGAATCAGTTAAAAAAGTTGCATAATTTTATATCGAATTGCCATCTTATGATTAAAGCGAATATATGGCCTGAGGACGTCTTGGAAAATTATTATACAATAATTATAATTTATTTTTTATGAATTATTATTATTATTGAAAATATACATTGTCAATTGATAAAAAAAAAAAACCTATTATAGAAGTTAATAAACTTACCATATGCCTTAAATCTTAGATGATAGTATAAAAATCCTTTAAAAGTTATATCTACATTGTTTTCTTTAGTCATTATGACTATTAATAACTTCATATGTTGTTTGAATTTAAATTGCTTTTCTTTCTTAAAGTGGGTAACCTATTTTTGTAACATAAAACGTGTCATGTTATTTTTTATTTTAAAACTAAAAATTAAGAAAAACCTTAAAAATAGTCTTTATTTATTTTTGAAGGAAATGGTTATTAAAAATTATCCTAAATGACCTTAACGATCGAAATGATCCGATGAAGATTAATATCATTTTAAAAAATAGATTTCAAAAATCAATGTTATAAATTAGTTATCTCCTCGAAAGTTGAAGAACCGGATATAAAATTTACCGAAATTTTCGGGTGAATTTGGTTGAAAAATGGTTGAGAAGATGATAAGTGGTGCGTTAATGAAGGTAGTTTGGCATTTGAAAAAAGAGAAATATTTTATAAACAGTGAATGACAATTTTCAAATGTTACTGTTTGGGAAAAGAAACAATGATGGTTGGCAGAACATTCAAAGGGAGGCACATGGACAAATCCTTCAAACGGAACCCAGCTCAGGTGGCTATCACGTGGACCTATTTCTCGGGAATCTACCAAGAGAATCCACGTAAAAAAGTAACACATTTTCGATTATTATTGAAAAAATAAAAAATTATAAAAGGTTTATTATATAAAATTTGAGTTTCAATAAAATTTAATCATAAAAAAGTGTTAAAAGGGCATTATTAATATTTAAAAATAATAATAATATTAAAGCAGCTTGGAGTCATGGAGTGGTGGTTTTTTTTTTTGCTTTACCTTTAGTTTTGTCGTTACGTAATTTTCTGCAGCCGAGATTCCTTGAGCAACCGGCGACTTTCTCATACTCACAACACATGCTTCTGTCATGTCACCTTCCTTCTCTCTCATCCTTCATACTTTACAGCTTCAACGCATTTCCAATTTTTCTCAGAAATTATAGTTTGATTAACAACTCAAGCCCACAAATTTACTTACAGGAGTGAAACTTTAAACGCTTTGTTTTTTATTAAACAAAACTATTAAAATTAAAAAAAGTTATAAGCATTATTAATATTGGCTCTGTCTATGATATTACTATTGTATTAATATCTTCTAGTTTACTTAATGTTAAAATCTACTATTTTTAAGTCTTCAAATCTAATTTAAAGATAAACTCTGCCGTCTTCCGATTGAAACTAAAACAAAGGGGTGAAAACCACGGTCTGTAACCCCAGGAACACTTATTTTATTGCATTACAATAACAATAAGCAAGCTAACTAGATCAGTCTTTTGGGGGGGGTAAACAGCTAACAAGTTCGTTACAATATATAGTCTCAATCCAGCGAAGAGTCATTTGAGTGTTTAATTAAGAACATGCATATGATGTTTTTTTGACATATATATGTCATGTGAAGCTGACATAGTGTGCAGAAATAATTTTCCTAGCCATTAGGTCAAAAGGGCTGGAGTGAAGAAAATAATAAAGTATAAAATTAATGATCGAATCATGAAATGAACACAATCATTGCTAATAATTACATGTCCAGCTCAAAACGCCTCGTCGTCAACCGTACTGGCTGCGAAGTGACCCAAGTTTCGGCCCTGGAACCAGAAGAGAAAATAAAGAGAACAAAATTCAGTACGGTATGACTACGTGAATGGCAAAGCATGATTGTGTTGGTTTCATGTGTAATAAACAGTATACACAAATAGATCGAGAAAACTAGTTTGTATCAAATACGAATGCTCTTATTGGGTCAGTTCACATGAAAGTCACGCCTCTGAAGAAATCCCCCACGTTGAAATTGAGAGGGAGCCTTATCTCGCTCCAACGACAGGACTCAGGAAGGTAACCCACAAGTTGTTTCTTGTAGCAAAAATTATCAAAGTACCCCACTCTTAACCAAGCACTTTAAACGGGAAAATAAGACTTAAGATCGTTACATGGCAAGAATACCAACCTCAGATAACAACCGTTGCTTATTAAGTAATTGTGTCCTAGCTTTGTTCTGAACTGAATTCGGAGACTTGAACATTCTCTGCAAGAGGACAATAATGCAGATAAGTACACAATGACAAGAAACAGGAAAAAATAAGTATATAACATGTGAGAGTAGCAAACAGATAAGACGATCTTCAGTAACAAAAACACATGACTAAACACAATCAGTCATAGAAGCCAACCTTTTCACCGCTAGACATCCGATGTTCATTGTTATTAAGATATCTTCTCTTTGGTGTGAAATTAAATACATCTTGAAGGAACTCATTTTCCTAATTTGCCACGGGAGGGAAGGTGAAATAAATTAACCACCGAAATAAATAAGTTTTTCAGCAAAACTAAAATGTTATTGTTGAAAAGTGCCAAGAGAAAGACAACCTGCATATGCTTGATGAATCCTCCCCCTAAAAAGTGCTTGAGATAGTTCAACTGCAAAAAATGTATGTTAAAATTTAAAAAAGGAAGGCTTTTGTCAGAAAAACAGATGAACGAAAAATATAAAAAAAAAAAAAAAAAAAAAACCAAAAACATTTGGAACAAAAAAAAAAAAAAAAAAAAAAAAAAAAAAAAAAAAAAAAAAAAAAAAAAAAAAAAAAAAAAATAGGAAAACAAAATTATAAATTA
>Ga0099824_1003704_pt1 | contig 22261 bp, 9 predicted proteins | sample SiratrowhiteBW_FD_76837 | JGI IMG/M metagenome (GOLD analysis project Ga0099824, IMG submission 76837) | Root nodule microbial communities of legume samples collected from California, USA - Siratro white BW | ecosystem: Host-associated > Plants > Roots > Nodule | place: USA: California... | reverse complement strand
TATATATATATATATATATATATATATATATTAATCTTTGACAGATTACATATCATACAAATTATCAAACATATGCGGCTTCGTCACATGGGTTAAGCAAACAGGTTAATTATTAGGTTGTTGTGGTTTATAGGTGGCATGTAGAACGTAACCACTACAGGTCATTCTAGTGTTAAAGGTACATCTTCAAAATTTGTGAAAGAAAAAACTGTAAAGGCTACACCCCGAAATGTAAACCAATTCTCTATTACATTTGTCCTCCAATCATTCCCAGGGAAGAAAGTTGAAATATTTGCAGAGAAGGATTGTGCAAGATTTGGCACATCCATTACTGTTGCTCTATCATACATTCATATTTTAACAAAGAGAGAGAAAAGTGAGATATACAGTTCTTATATAAAAATTTCTTTTTTTAAAAAAAAAAGACTTAGACGTTATTTCCATAAAATTTCAATATATAATGGAATACAACAACAATAATAGTGAATAGTCAGGGTAAATCAGCAATTAATATCAACCTCCCTCCAATAATACACAATCTCCTGCTTATTTGGAACCTCAAGGAATAAGTTCCTCTAATCGCAAACTATATCCATAAACCACATCATGATCATGAGTGTGAAACAGAAATAACATACCATACAAAAATCATACTTGAGAACCAGTATCAATATGAAATATAATTTAAAAAAATTATAACATGAGGCTTAGGGTATCTCACTGAAAAAAAAAATATTTTCAGAAATAGAAGGTAAAACAATATATCTCATTTCTCCTTACCTTTTGTAGAACGTAACTTGAGAGAAGGATAAGAAGGTTGTTGTTTTCGTGAGGGAAATATTCTTTTTAGTTCTTTCGTATCTCTTGGCTTATTTATATAAGCCAATTTCCATATTTATAGCCAAAGTTGCTGGAAGGACATTTATTAGGAGGGTGTTTGATGTCACATTAAGTGACGTAGTAGAGAATAATTTATGCCCGCACTGCATTAATTCGCTACCCCACGTAATGATAAAAATTTCAAAACAAAATTCCTCACCCACACGACCCCAATTCCATTTCAATTCACTCAATCCCTAAAAACAGCGCTACACCTACACATCTTACCCCCTCCAGCTTCAATTGTCGCAACTCCTTTGCTCGACTCTAGCACTATCCTCCGTCGTTACCCTCCACCGTCATCCTCCTCCAAGTTCCCTCTAGGAGTCCTCTACTTTTTGAACATTCATAGTTTTTCTGAATGGTTTCTATTCTGATTGTCTACTTATTTTCCAATCAGATTTAAGTTTTATATTTATATTTGAAGATTGACACAAATTAAAGGAACAGAAAGAAAATCACAAAACTTAGCGTAAATCAAAGTCGTGTGGTTGTGTAGAGTGAGAGAAAGCTGAGATTTTGAAATATTTTTCTTTTTTATGCTTTCTTATAAATGTTTGGCTTTGAATGAATTAATATTCAAAAAGCTAATTATAAACTCAAAATAAGGATGCTAGCTGGACATGGAGATAACAATAAGAACATATATATAAAAAGCATTTTTGGTTGGATTTGTTTGGTTTTATTTTTAATATTTAAAAAGTGTAATTTATGTTTTTTGGGCATATGAAATTTGAGGTGTGCTTTAATGGTTATCTTTTATTTGATTCTATTAATACAAGATCTTAATTTGGAAATTGGAATGGATAATGAGAGTATTAATATGCTTCTTTGTGAACATGAAATTAAGGAAGATGATATTGAAAAATAATCTGAAACTAACCTGAAAAAAAAAAATAAAAAGGCTAACACATCTGATTGTTGGAGGCATTTTACTAAGATTGGGGGTGGGTAAGGATGAAAAAGAAAGGGCAAGGTGCAATAGTTGCAACAAAATATATGTAACTGGTGGAAAAAATGTGTTACTTCTCATTTAAATTTGTTATGAAATGTGATAAAAGAAAAACTGAAGATGTGGGTCAAATGATTTTAGATATGTAAGAAAAGTTAAAGGAAAAAAAGATAAATCAAGTTGTAAATCGTGAATTGTTGTCTAATCTAGTTATTAGGCACAATTTGCCTAACAATTTGTTGAGTAATCCGAAATTAGGACTTGGATAAAATACTTATGTCCCTATGCAATTATGGTTTCTAGGAACACTATCAAGGCTAATATTGGGATAATGTATATAAAAGAAAAGACAACGTTTAAGGAATTGTTTGCTTCCATTCCTAATAGGATATGTTTAACTTATGATTTATAGACATATATTAATACTGAGGGTTTCATATCATTGATTGCCTATTTTCTTGACCTGAATTGGAAGTTAAATAGTAAGCTACTCAACTTTTGTCATATACCTCCCTCTCATTGTTGTTTAAGAAAATTAATGAATTTTTACAAGATTGGAGACTAAAGAAAAAAGTGCGTTAGTGATATTGATGCATCATGTGATTTGTGTTACAAGATGAAACTCAACTTACTTTATGCTAAAAAGTGCTCTTAAATATGAACGTGTTTTTGAAAGCTTGTACTTGGTTATGAGTATAATAAATATTGACCTTTAGAGGAACAGTATGAGAGAGCTGAAAAAGTTTGTAGGTTCTTATTACCCTTTTATGATATAACTACCCTGATTTCTACTACAAGTTATCTTATTTTCAATTTTTTACATGTTTGGAAAATTCAATGTTTGTTGATGGGAAATGTGAAAGATGAAGATGCACTGATTAAGAACATTGATGAATTGATGGTAGTTAAATTTGATAAATATTGGGATGAATATGGTGTTAGTACTTGCATTTTGTGCAATTTTAGACCTAAAGATAAAGATAGAAATATTGAGTTTTAGCTTTGAAAAAATTGATTCATTAACTTGGGACCTGAAAATATAAAAAAACAAGGAAAAATTATATAAACATTTTGCCAAATATTTAAACAAAAGGTTTGACAACATCATCAAATGTTCAAAAGTGTAAACATGGACAATCTTCATCGTCATCTACTTCTAAACCAGGCCTTTTTTTATGTAAGTTGCTTATTTTAATGTACTTCAATTGATTTTTTAGCTTTTGTTGCACTTGTCCATTATGCACACTAACTTATTGCATCATACCTGGAATTAAAAGTGTACAAGCTTCAAGTAGGTAATAAAGCTACAAGACACAACTTGACACTTATTTGGATTATATAACTATTATATTATTCTTTTCATTGACATATATAACTATTATTTTTAATTAAGTATTTTTTTTTGACATTTTTATTTATTATTTTAATTTTAATATACTTACGCCATACTATTAGATGATATCATTAAAAAATATTAATGAAAATTCATTGAAATATATGGACGAAAATATTACTCTTTTAAGTATTTAATTATAACCAATTTATTTTTTTTATATTAGTTAAAATTTATGGGACATGTTAAGGGTAAAAATTGATATTTAATAAGTTTCTCCTCTCACAAGTTGAAGATAATTTTAAGCATAGAGTAAAATATAATCTTATAGAAATAATAATGCATAGAATATAGATTATTCATGAGACGTAATATTTAATTTGAATACTTCACAAATAATTTAATTATTCAAAAGATTGCTATCAATTTAAATATCATAAAATTAATAAAACTATTTTTATTTACAATTCAATTATAAAATAATTGAAAAAAATCATCTTTTCACAATTTCTAATTATAAAATAATTTAAATGTAACATAATTTAATATTTTTTTTAAGGAATTTAAACATAATTTGGTTGTGTAAAAAGATTAAACATAAGTTTATCATACAACTTCATAAATAATGTTAGAATGAACTTAACTCTAATCAATGAATATGTGGCAGATAATGAAGGTATATTTTTTTTTTCTACTTAGGAATTTAACATTTTAAATACCACAGTTCAATTACAATTTGATCCCTGACCTTAATTAGAGCATAATTAATGCAACCCTGACAAATAATTTAAATGAAATTAGAGTTATATATGATCCCATAACAACCAATGGGCCGAAAGCTTCACAAATACGTAGAAATAAGTTTTTCTTCCTGCACCCAGTACTTTTTTTATGTACTCCCATAATTTCTTGATACACCCAATAATTTCTTGGTACATCCCATAATTTTCAAAGTACTTCAAAAAAAAAAAAATCTTCTGGAACAAGCTTTTCGTTATTTTGGGAATATGATTTTCAGAACAGGATTTTTAAAATGCATGACTTGCATTATTATAGAACAATTTTTTTAAATAAGCTTTCTACAACAAACTTTTCAAAATATATAAAATGTATTTTAGAATAAGTTTTTTATAATTGAATTTTTAGAATAAATTTTTTTAAATATATATAATAACGTTTAGAACGATCTTTTAAAATAAGTTTTCCAAAACAAACTTTCTAGAATCATATTTTTTTTGTCTCTTTGCTCTTCTTCATCCTTTGCATTACTCTTTTTCTTTTCTTCTTTCTTTGCAGCGGTAGCAAAGATGGCAGTCACCACAGCAGCGGCAGTGTGGTGCAATGAGGAACCGTATTTTAGTCTTTTTCTATTACTTTGGGGTACAGTTAACAATGATGGGGTAATGAAATCAAAAGTTGCAGAAACGTCCACGGGCTTTAGCCCATCAACTTCTGAACGGGTTCTTTCTGCATCTCTATAGTCTCTTATACTCTCTTCCTGCACTTCCATAGTAAAAGTGAAATTACAAATTTATTCTTTTAAAAATATATTTTAACCCAATCCTACCCTTTTATTAAGTCGGACAATTCATATAAAAGTTATGCTCTGGGAAATATTATTAAGCAATTCAAAGTTATGTACTGAACATATCATCAAACAATTCATATAAAAGTTATGTTCTGAAAAATATCATCAAACAATTCATATAGAAGTTATGTTTTGAAAAATATAATCAAACAATTCATATAGAAGTTATGCTCTGACAAATATCATCAAACAATTTATATAGAAGTTATGGTCAGAAAAATATCATTAAGAGTATGATATGCATTAGACTAAGCAAATGCTTAAGTCAAAAGCTTGAGTACCGAACAAACGTTCGAGTTCACATAACCGAGTATGATATACATTAGACTAAGCAAAAGCTTAAGTCAAAAGCTCGGGAACCTCACATAGCCGAGTATGATATGTATTAGACTAAGTGAACGCTTAAGTCAAAAGCTTGAGAACCGAATAAGCGTTCGAGTTCACATAACTGAGTATGACATACATTAGACTAAGCAAACGCTTAAGTCAAAAGCTCGGCAACCGAACAAACGTTCGAGTTCACATAATCGAGTATGATATACATTAGACTAAGCAAACGCTTATGTCAAAAGCCCGGGAACAGAACAAACGTTCGAGTTCACATAACCGAGTATGATATACATCAAACTACGCAAACGCTTAAGTCAAAAGCTCGGGAGCCCATCAAACGTTTGAGTTCACATAACCGAGTATGATATACATTAGACTAAGCAAATGCTTAAGTTAAAAGCTCGAGAACCAAACAAACGTTCAAGTTTACATAACTGAGTATGATATTCATTAGACTAAGCAAACACTTAAGTCAAAAGCTCGGGAACCGAACAAACGTTAGAGTTCGCTAGTCGAGTATGATATACATTAGACTAAGCAAACACTTAAAGCTCGGGAACTGAACAAACGTTTGAGTTCACATAGCTGAGTATGATATGCATTACACTAAGCAAACACTTAAGTCAAAAGCTTGGGAGCCAAAAAAATGTTCGAGTTCACTTAATCGAGCATAACTTTGCAAACTAAGCAAACACTTAAGTTAAACTCGAAAGTCGGACAAACGTTCGCGTACTCAAAACCGAGTATATCAAGCAAACACTCAACTTAGAAGATGAACAAATGTTCGCCCATTCTCAAACTCGAGTCCTAAATTCATGTTCTGCAAAGACTTGAAAACTCCAAAAGACATACAACATGAAAAGTCTTAAAAGCTCTAAAAAAATGTCTTATCCAAACGGAATGGCAAACCTAGACGAGACTAACTCGCTCAGTTGCATCCTAATGAGAGGTCAAAGACATCTTGGTCATCCTTACAGTCCACCTGTTACAATCACGAACTCGGGGGCCTTAGGTACCTACCCAATAATAAGGCCAGATTCAACCGAATCCATTACAGCCCAGCTTGATATTAATTACCTGTTAATAGTATTTATTCTGATTGATTATGATTTACTCTGATTAATTCTAATTGACCTCAATCGGCTACAAAATAGTAATTAATTCGTGATTCTAAACATATAATAGTAAATATACCGCTTTAAATGACAATGTCCTATAAATATGACCTAGGTCTACAGGGAGTATCTATCATCTATCTCACTATTCTTTTACTCATATACTCTTAAACACCCTTTTGCACTCTGACTGACTTGAGCGTCGGAGAGTCTTCTGCAGGTGGACCCCATTCGGTTCAACGTCTTCAACTCGATTGTCGTCAATACCTCATTCAGTTTAACGTCTTCAACTCGGTTGCTGTCAATACCACCACGGACCCTCCATCGCTATTTTTTTCTTTGTTGTTTATGGTTGCGGGTTACCCAATCTGCAATTTATTTTTGAATGCATTGCGGGTTACACGCAACTTATTTTAATTTCAAAAAATAAATTACAGATTGTGTAACCCGCAATGCATTTAAATTTGTACAATATGCACCTTATTCATGACGTCTCTTCTATTACACGCTTATTCTTATTACGGATTATATAATTCGTAATTTATTAAAAAATTTCAATAACTGAGGATTGTACGACCCGTAATGATGAAGGTGTAGGAAAAAATATTACGGATGGTATAATCCGCAACTTTCAAATATTTGTTTTTAGATTTGCGGATTGTACATTCCACAATTCAATTAAAAAAATTCTATCATTACGAATTGTATAATCCGCGAAACCTTCACCGAATCTTTAACCTATTTTTCTAATACTAAGGACATTTTAGTCTTTTTCTTATAACTAAAATTGTAATATTTAAAATTATGGCGGTGCATAAGAATCCGTCTAAGGTTCAAACTTTTCAGCCCAACTCAGGACTACTCATCACGCTAAAATCCTCAGCATGATTCTATAGATGTTATATAACAACAAAAGATTTAGATGCACTTTTTTCCTTAAAAAAAATCTAGGGTTGTATAATTATGATTTTAATACATTTTTTAACAGTTAAAGTTTTTTTGTTTTTTTTAAATCGAGTTCTGCATTAGTTTGGTTTTAAATTACAAATACATTGATAAATTGAACAATGTTAACCACCGAGACTCAAACATACTTTTTTCAACATATCCTTACTTATTAACTAAAACTCATTAGAATGGGAGAGTTTTGTGAGACAGAATCATGTATAATTTATACTTTTAAAGTCTCAATTAATAACAAAAATACATTAATAAATGTACGGCATATAATATTTTGCTTGCACTTTTTAAAATAAGTTTACTACTTGATAGATATGTTAGTTTCTCTAACATAATTAAATTTCTTAATTTAAAAAAATAAAAAATAAGATATTTAAATTAAATAAGACATGTTAGGTCTGTCATAGTTTTATCTTTAAAAACCATTTGAGAAGGTTAAAGAAGGAATGTGTATTTAAATTTAAATTACTTTTTGTATTGATTCTTAAAGAATTTAAAACTACTGAATGTACCAGAACAAATTCCTTGATGGAGGTTTAAGAAAAATGAGGATTTATCTTTATTAACTTTTTCAGTTTTCCAATCAAGAACTAAAAGAATGATGATTTGTCTTTGAAATAACTCTTTCATATCTCTAATAAAAGTGTCAAGACTCCAACATTATATTTTTTTTAACAGTAAAGAATTATATAAATAGGAACACTTTAGGGGTGCTCCAACCCTATTACAAGAAAAAAAAAATTCTAATACACAAATTCATGAGAAAAGTACATAAATAGCAAGTTAAAAATTATAAAACACCCTTCATGTCAACTGTAACCTGTTCTTTCTTTAAAAAATAAGAGCAATAGAAAATGAGAAAGCAGCTTCGAATATGAGACCATATGCAGTGAGAACTTGAATGCTCATTCCATCTTAATTATTTAACTTGTCTCAGACAGTCAATATGATGCAGACACCATTATGCAAATGTTCTTTGAAACTCAATTCCCTCAAATCTTGCCTATTTCCAAGCTTGCAACTGTGTCTTTAGAAAAAATCTCTACCTCATCCACCTGACCGCCCTCAAAGATGACCCTATTCTTATACATCCAAATAGCCTTAGCAAGTTTTAACCATATCCCTCTCCACACATGACTAACTTGTGCACTCAATCTAGTAAGATAAAAGTTTGGAAAGTGACTAGCTATATTGTTACTTATCACCGTAAACCTCACATGATAACATAATATGCTGAATAGATTTTGCATCCTTGTTGCACAAAGGACATAGATTACACGGAAGCCTAACCCCTCTCTTTTCAAAATCATTTTAGATAGTAATCTATTTATCGAAACCCTCCAACCAAACACCTTAGTTGTTCTAGGCACTTTAAGACTCCAAACCTTGCTCAAACAATCATTTCTCGGTATATCTGGAATCGCTTTCATGGCCCAATAACCAGATTGGACTATGTAAGTATTGGTCTTCTCATCCATCCAACACCACCTATCAAATGAATCACCCCTCCAAACAATGGGATTAATGATTTCCAAAAGTTGTTTTTTCCAGGTCTTTCTCTCAATCAAATAGTTCCCTTCTCCACGGTATCTGCCAAATGTACTCTTGTGTGGTCCCGTTGTCAATCCTCAAAGTAAGGTCACAAACTAGAAAATCTTTGATATCTGATACCTCGTATAACCTAGAAAACTTATCATTCAGCGTCCCGTCTCCTACTCACAAATCTTCCCAAAATTTGATCCTGCTTTCGTTAACAAGTTTCCATATAATCCTTTGATCAAACTAATTAGATACTCCATATATTTCACAAACTTTTCTTAGATCCTTTCACTAATTCGAACTTTTACTATAAATAGTAAATTTATTCATATTTTTACAATCACTATATCTAGATTCAATAAGGTTTCTCCATCATCTAGCATGTTGAGATCCTAAATTAAAATCAATCATAATAAAATATTATTTGGTTTGAAACTTGAAACTCCTTTTTATAATTTTTTTCCTTAGATAGCATCTCACAGTTAAGTAAGAAATTGATATTTATATCTTAAATATGAAACCAACAACTTCTACCATCTAATTTATAATAATTTCTAATATAATTTGTATTATTTTTCCGTCAAAATATACAATATATTATTCCTTTCAAAAAGTTAGTATGTTTATACATAGAATAGAATGTGTATAGGAACACTTATAAATAATGTAACAGCACTAAAGAAAAATATAAATCAATTACAAAATGAAATATGATCAACGTTGATTAACTAATTACTCATAACAACTTTGTGCTTTTTAAATTCTTTTATAGACTGACATCAATATTCTTAATTTTTTAAATATTGATAAAATTGATTTGTTTAACTTACTAAAAATTAATCTTATCAATTATTAATATTCAACAATTATTAAATCAATATCATTTTATGATTTTTAAAAAATGTGCATGGTATGAGTTTACCAACTACTTTAAATATTGGGAACTATCTTCCAAATACACAGATATAAAAATGAGTGAGATTTATTTAAATCGTGAAATATTTTTATATGCATTAACATAATTTCTAGACACGCTAAAATCATTAGTTGGTTCCTAAAAAGTTTTAATCGCTCAAATATATCCAATATTTAGTGACAACATCGCTAACTTCGATTTTGTTCTCAAAATAAGTCTATTAAAAAAAAATCTAAATAAACATATTCTCATTTTAATTTCCTTGTTTATTGTCTAGATTGATAATTCTGCTCCCTGAATCGAGTTCTTTTTTTTTTTAATTTAAAAAAGTTGAAAATATCATAAAAGTCAATAATTAACGAGTTTAGTTTGAGAATTAAAGTGAGAATTTTTACTAGAGTAACTTTTTTTAAATGGGTATATTTTCTCTAACTTTTATTAACAATGGAAGTGTAAGAAATTAAGAGAAGATAAATGCATTGTTAGAAATTAGGGATGGGAGGAGAACAACAATAAAACTAAAAGGTTTAGTTAAATTTTTAAGTCTCATAAAATATTTTAGTTTTATCTCTATTTAATTTTTAAATTTTTATCTATTTTATTTATTTTTAAGTTTACGTTGTTTATTATTTTGATGTTAAATTTTTTGTTAAATCTAATGGGAAGACATTAGTGTAATGCTACGATTACATTTTCACATGTCAACATTAAGCATCAAAAGTGTCATGTATTATGTTACTGGGGATTAAAATAATAAAAAAATGTGTGGATTAAAATTAAGAAACAAAATTGAAAATTTTATTTTATTTTAAAAGGTAAAAATATGTGATTACCACAAAGTTAGAATAATAATAATTTTGATGTTGTATACATATTCAACGTGAGAACTTATAAAGTTTTTGTGATGAAGAAATGTCAAAATTTTAGATCATTCTTTCTTTCTTTCTTTTTTTTTTAAAAAGATCCATTCATTTTGAAAACTTGCTATTTTTATACACACAATATTTTGTAGAACAATTTAGATTGTAATATTTTTAGTCTAGTTTGATCTATTTTACAAGGTCTTTTTATCAGTTTATTAACATATTTTAATATTTGTATATCCAATGATAAAAAATTAACATGATAATCTCCAACCATATTTGAAGTAAAAGAATTAAAAATAATATTTAATTAACTATAGTGAATTTTCAATAATAATAAAAATTATTATAATTAAATAAGATAAAAGCTTAGTAAATTATGTTAATATTAAAAATAAAAGAAAAATACGTAGTAAGAGTTTCTAGTTTAAAGATTTGGAAGTATCTTTCACTGTAATAGAGATATGAAATTGACTTTTCTTAAACAAATTATTAGAGTCCCAACAAAATATGTCTAATATAACACCACCTTTTAATATTTCACTTTTTTATTTTACTTTTTTTTTCGCAAATACATTATTTTTCTTTTACTCTCTACAACATATTTTACTTTTATTTTAGCGCCTATAATATTTTATTTTTAATTTTAATTCGAAAAAATGTATTATTTTTCTATTTTAGTCCATATAAATAAAATAATTATCTTTTTAATTGCTATAAACCTATCCCTTTTTTATTTTATTTTTGGTAACATTATTTTTATGACTTGAACAGCGTTGAGTTTACAATTGACGTGTTATGTAATGAATTCATTATAATATTATGACATCATTGTTGATAGAGTTAACTATAAAACTAAAATAATATAAAAAGAAAGAAAAAAAATGAAAATAAAAAATATAAATTAAAATCAAAACACTGTAAATAGAAAGTTAATTAAGTCAAATTAAAATTATAAGCAATTGAAACATAAATACTAAAAAAGGAAAGGGATAAAGGATAAAATAATTATACGAAAAGTATCAACATTAGATGTGTAAAAGGGAAATTTTAGTTAGATTTTGACTGTTTATGATAAAGGAAATATTAACTCACCAAAATTTATAAGACAGTGTTGGTAAAGAAAATATTAATTCATCAATTTTTCCTATTATTAACTATTAAATATTCATAAATATAAAAATAGTTGTTGAATTAATAATTCGGTGATGTTTGTTAATGGTAGCTATCTTTTATTGGTTCTAAAACCAATAAATTGAAAAATAAAATAAAATAAGAGGACAACATAGTACTTCTATTTTTATTTTCATTTGAAAAGTAATTCAGGAAAATTCATTTTAGTGTATGTTATGTTTTTTCTTATGTCTTAACCACATTCTTATCTAAATAATTTAATCAAAATAATCATATTAGTATTTTGTAATAATGCAAGCTTTGAATGTTTTAGTACCTTTATTAACCAACCTAAATTGTTTTTTTTTTCAACTCTTCTTAAATAGTTTGATCAATCAAACTTTAAAAATGAATATGATTTTTATATTTGATATTTTCACTAAATAAATAGTTTGATCAACAATGAAGAATTGGATTAGTTGCCAACATATACTTCTTGTTGGTAAAAACATACTTACGACAAGATGGATCAATACCATTTAAATAAGAGATTAATATAGTGTCCATTATAAATACTTAAAAAATTAGATTTTAACTAAGCTAAAATAAAATCATTTACTATTTTATTTTTATTATTATTTATATTATTATATTAAAATCTTTATAAATAAAAATATTTTTATTAAAATTGATTCATTTGAGTGTTAGAAAAACATGACAAAACATGATATGTTGATTTGGTGATGTATAAATTTATTTTTGATGCTTTCACTTTTCATAGTTTATTATCTTAATATGATGAAAGTATAAAATATGAATCAATCTTTAATATAATTTTGCATTGAAAAATATTTTTTTATCTTTCTGAACATAATAATAAATTATGTTAAGTATATAATTGATTATCTTAAAATATAAACAATTATGTTGGTTAAAAATGATTTTTTCATGTTTCACAAATAATCAATTATTTCAAACAATAATAATGTTGAACAATTTCAGAAACATCACATATTAAAAATAATTGAATGTGTTAAGACAAATGATTTATAAGTTTAGATGAAGAATATAATATTTGATTGTATCAATAAGTAATCATAAAACTCTTTGGAATTGCTTTCAAAAAGAAAAACCTTAAATTTTTTTTAAGGACACCTATACTTTTAATATTTTTGGAAAGAACTCACCGACTTTCTAAAGAAGAATTTTTTTGAGTATTAAATATTTCATCTTGTATTTTTAAAAAATAAGAGCTTAAGATTCACTATAAGAGATGATCATATTATAGTTTTTTCATTGTAAAATTGTTACATTTTAGATCATATTTTTTTTTTCTTTTTTAAATTTCATTGGTAACTTTGCATAAGTGTTTAGTGATAGCCCAGGTATTTGTCCCACCTTATCTATTCCATTAAATTCACTGCTTATTTTTTTAATTAAATTAAAAAATAATTTAAGTAATTACAACTTTTTGTATTATATTATTTAAATGATGCCAACAATAATACTGAAACTTAATTTATTAATACTTATAAATTAAGGTTTGATTATTAATTATAATAGAGTAATTCGATATCTAATGGTAATATTTATTTTAATTTATCTAATTAGAAACATTGATTATTCAATTAAAAACCTATAAATTATTTATATGATTAAATGTGTTTTTAAAAATTATATATATAAAAATTTTAAGAATATAAAATTTGAAAAAACAAAAATTAGAAAAAAAGGTTGAAGGAATATATCAAATTTTTCAACCAACTTTGCTAGGAAGGTTTTGGCGCTCCTAATATTTGGTGAGTTGTAAGTAATTGAAAATTTTTATTAGCTGCGTGAATGTTGTTGAAGAATGTTTCCATAAGTGATTTCTATTTCATGTTTTAATTATAAAAGTTATTGTAATTGGAAAATTCAATAATTTTTAAGTGAAAAATCCAACTAAAATTGTTCAAGAAAATGTAGATCCAGCAAGAATCAATTAATAAGTGATTTTATTTTAATGTTGTTTATATTACATTAAACTTATTTAGTTATTGAAAATCATTTTTAACTATCACATTAAATTACCTTCTTCAACGAGAATTTACAAAATTTTCAAAGATAAAATTTTTAAACCAATTCACCTTTTTTTATTTCTCTTTTTTTACTCCATTTTTAATAGTTATTGTTACTTAATACTTGCATTACAATAACAACGAAATCATCGTACAAATAATAACTTACCTCCTTCCTTGTCACACTTAAAAAGGACAGTTTTCACAAATGACACAGTTACCATAACTAATAATTTGGTAATTTCAATTCAATATTAATATAAATACAATTATTAGACTTTTTTTATCCTATTAGTATATATTTATTTTTTATTTCTCTCAATAACATTCTTTTGTTTTATGCAATAACATTTTTTTAATAGTTATTAAAAATTGTGATTATTAATTTATTAAAATTAAGATAAAAATAATGTAAAAATAATCAAATTAAAATTAAAAAAAAGAATACAAAAAAAAAGAAAATGAAATATTTTATAGGTTTTTAAACTAATTAATTATAATAAAAAATGATAAATTATTTTATTTATATTTTATAATAAATTTAAATTTGGCATAATAAGTTATATTAAAATAAATTATGATAATTTTATGATTGTATTTTTATATTAAATTTGATATTGGAAGAAAAAGTTATAACAAATTATAAAATTGTTATTTGAATTAAAATTTGTATTTTTAGTTTGTTAAAAAATATCTAAATAATTAATGAAAAAAATCAAATAAAATTTTATAAATATAAAATTTGATTTTTGATAAAGATAACTTTTGATTTTTGATAAAGATAGAATTTGGTTTTTGATAAAGATAAAAATTTGATATTTTATTAAAGATATCATTTTATTTTTTATAAAGATAAATTTTGATTTTCGATAAAGATGTAATTGATTTTTTTGATAAAGATAAAATTTGAATTTTGATAAGCATAAAATTTATATTTCATTTTACACAAAGTATTTAGTGTACCATTAACTAAACTATTTATGGAATATATGATTGTCATTTATTTTCCTCTCTATGTCCAATGTGCATCATTTTAATAATTAACAAATTTTAAGTAATAAACATAACATTTAAAAGCAATTCATAAATTAATTAATTTTTATTTAAATTTTTTAAATCATTTAATTAATATTTATTTACAAAAAAACTTCAACAATTTTATTTTATTTTTGTTATTAATTATTTAGATATATTTTTAACAAATGAAAAATACAAATTTTAATTCAAATAACAATTTTATAATTTATTATAAATTTTTCTTCCAATATCAATTTTTAAAATAAAAATACAACCAGTAAATTATTATAATAAAATACAATCACAAAATCATAAAAAGAAATAAAAAATAAAAAATAATAATCATAATTAATGTACTGGATATTAATTAAAGAATAAAAAAAAGTGTTATTTCATGAATTAAAAAATAAAGAGTATTATTGAGGAAAATAAAAAATAAAGAATGCTATTGAGAGAAATAAAAAATAAAAAAGTTCTAATAGGATAAAGAAGTCCAATTATTATCAGGAAATAATTGGTATCTATTCGTGAGAATAATAATAATAATAATAATAATAATAATTACATAAATTTAACAAAAAAACACTAAGGTTAATAGGTGTTATCACTAAAACACACGAACATTTTTTAATTAACCATTGGATAGTATATTATTATTAAATCAAAATTAGTTAATTTAAAAAAATACTGAAAAAAGAAAGATATAATTAAATTTTTATGTAAATCAGAATTGCACACCAAATGTTAAATAAACTTTAAGAAAAGGTGTGTCCTAATTCAATATTTTCACAAGTCATTATTAAATATAATAAAAATTATTAAATTATTAAATTTACCATAGAAGTTACAAACTTTAACATTCATTCACTGCAACAAATTCATAAAAGCAGTAGAAGTAAGTTCACAGCATAACAATACTAAATTCATTATTATTTCTTAGCCCAATTTCAATCTTTTATTATTTTAATTCTTTGTAAAATTAAAATAAATAAATAAATAAATTTTTTATATGATAATTTTTTTAATTTCGTTTTGCTATTTTAAATATTCTAAATTTTCTTTAAATAAGTCAATATAATATATTCTATCAAATCAAAGATCTTAAAATGAGATATCACATATGGTTATATTAAATGTCTTCTTCATCAATAAGTCAATTTTAATTGATGATGTATATGATTTTTGTAACATTATAATTGATAGGAATAATTTATATTGATTTATTTTTGAAAAAGTAAAATTAAAACGTTTTTATAACAATAGATAAAAGTTTATTTATTTATAAAGTGCAATTGATAGTCAAAATTTAATGAAAAAAAAGTTGAGAACACTAAAACTTACATCAAAATATTCGTTTGGTGTCAGAGAAAAAAAAAAGTTGAAATAAATGAAGAAGTTTTAGTAACAGTTGCTAACAGTGTTGACCGCGCCGTCCGGTGTGAAGAGGAGCTTTCTGTGACAGGGCCTTTAATTAATCTCAACTGTGCAAAGATTCATTTTTTATTTTACTTTTATTTTTTTTCATCAAATGAATGTAAGGATAATTGACAGATTCTGTCAATTCGAAAAATAGAATAATTCAATTTACTTTCCCTTCGAACTGATTTTCAAAATTTTATATTCTACAATTGTAAGATATAAAATAATAATATTAAATTACTCTTAATTTTAGTTATATTCATTTATTTATATATATATATATATATATATATATATATATAAATTTTAAATATAACATATACCATCATATATTTACTTAATTTGTACTGAATTTTTAAGATGTAAGCCCATTTGCAATCACATTTTTAACCATGTACTAGAGTTTAAGCACTATGTAATACTAAATCAAGTTTATGTAAATAAATTATAATTACAAAAAAAATATTTTGCACTAAAATCAAATTTTCACATATTTTATTCATGTCTCTAAAAAATATAAAAAATTATCTAAATTCATATATAGCTATAAAATTTAAGAAAAATATTATCTTGTCTATTCTCATGCTTTTAGAAACGTATGAAGAATCACAATTATAGTTCTCTCTTACTTTTTAAGAGATCAAATAAATTATTAGTCTTCTAATAAAACTTACCAAAGACTAACACTAGACTTATACTAACACTTAAGAATAATTTAATATATGTAACGTAGTTTATTAAGAACTTTTTTATTTTTCAACCATCTAATATTTTAATCTATCTAATTTATTGTATCAATGAAGTCAAGAATTTCTTTTAAATCATGAGTACATATACTTAACACTATTATCATATCATATTATTACCTATTTGTAATCACATACAATACAACATATACCGTATTTTATGTATATATAATATTTACAACTTAAGTCAATCCAAATACATTTCAATTTATCATACTAATCATATAATATAACTTTTATGAAACAATTTACCTCCTTTAACAAAACACTATTTAGAGCATAGAGAAAATGTCACCTGAGCTTCCAATATGATGTTAGAGCATAATTGTTTATAGAGAAAAGTGAATTGATATGATTTATCTCTTACTCAAGTATTAAAATATTACTTAAGTAATAAGGTCCAACACTTTGACAATATTTCACTGCCTCCCTCAGTGATACACACCTTATGAAGACAAAATTAATGCAATTTCTCTCCCATCCAACCATAACTTGAGCAATGAGTAACAACAAGGCATATATAACTTTAGCAACACAGTTAAAAACATGCTTTTAATATGTTTTTAGAACCTTTGTTAATAGAAATATCATTATAAAATAAGGTATTTCAGGATGGCTGCACCATGAACAATCTTTGTATCTTTCATATTCTTTTTTATTTTAAAAAAAATTGACTATGAGTGATATAGAAAAGCAATTATAATACAAATCATCATCACATGTGCATTTTTTTTAATATGTTTTCTATTTTGATGGATACCTTTAACTTGTACTCAATTTATTACCAACCAAATCATTCATACACAATCATGTACAACTTATCATACATCACAAACAATTAAGAAATGGTACAATACCATTTTTAATCAGTATATAATGAAATATAAATTGTTAAAAACATAAATAAAGTTTTAAAGCAAAATATGAAGTGTTGTAAAGATGAAATACTATAAAAATTATACTACACTTTCATCTCCCCACATGCTTCGAATGTAGTCTCGTATTTCTAAGTCAAAGGATTTTAACTTGTTAAAAACTAAAAGATATTTATAAAACTTAAGTTCATAAGTAAAAATTTAATTTATTGGTATATTGGTAGATTATAATATATTACTTCATCTTAATTTTTATCGATTTCAACTTGTACAATAGTTGTCATTCATTGTATTATATAATAATTATACCCATAATCTTTACTTTGTTTATTATATTACAATTCAAAATAAATATAAACAAAACAACTAATTACTACTAAACAATGAACACGTTATACAATTAAAATATCTTTAATTGTATTCATGTGCCCTTTTGTGATCTTTCACTTGTTTTATCACTCATATGTTATATCTAGAGTAGGAATAAAAATTGGTTATAATACATCACATTACTCAAGGTTAAGGTTAATGTAATAGACTTAAAAATGAAATTTTCTTATCAATCTAATATTTGGTTAAAGAAGGTTTCTTGTGTAAGAAACAAAACCATATAACAATGTATCTTGCAATGATATAACCTAATAAAAATGGACTTACTCATGTGTATATGAAACAAAACAAATATGTTTTCCCCCCTTAGATCAAAGTATTGATGATATGTGTTTGTATTTATATTTTTTTATTACACACCAAGTGAATAAGTTATGAGTTTAAAAGCACATATTTTCATGTTTCCCTTAGTGAAACTGGTGACATGAAAATCTCAATCAAATATATATTTGAAGATCAATACAAAATACAATCTATCAAAATTCCATGAAATATATGAAATGTAAATTAAAATATATATATTAAACTATTAAAAAAATTTCATCTTCTCAAATTGTTCAATTAGACAATTCAAGATGAAATACAATCACTATCAATACTACTTCCTCTTATTTTTATATAAAACAAATCATAAGGAGAATACAAATTAATTAAATATATAATACACAAATACTTATATTGAATTTCAAATGAAAACTAAGATTAATGCACACAAATCATAAATAATTTGACAATAAAATGATTGAAATACAATTTTTTAAAATATAAATAATATAATTTGTCATGAGTTGAATCTCTGAACATAATACCAACACATTCAACATACATACAAAAGTAAACTTAACAACTAAGCCTAAATTATATATCTACATTTTTTAAATAATAAAATTATGAAAATAATTACATTTTTAACGTAACTAAATAACTTAATATCCAAAATTCTAAATAACAATTCTAAAGTCTAATGTAAACAAAATAAATACAATTTAAATTCTAAAACATAAAGATAAAAGGAGAGAAAAAAAAAAAGATAAAAGTGACAATAACCACAAAAATAAGCCAAAGAGTGAATGAAAATAACAATAATAATTATTAATACGACGGAACATCAACTATGAAAGTAACGTACAATAAAAAACAAAATTATACAAGCACATTAAAACATAATACAATCTGAACATATATTAAAAAACATATAACAATAATTATACATTTTGGATTTTGACTACAAGTCTTTATTTAATCAAGGTTTTTTTTATAGTTTTTAACAATGTAATTTTACATTCAATCATGATTGTTTCTAACTTTTAAGGATAATTATCTAACAATTCTCATAAAAGACATTGTGAATAATTTATTTAATATTAGTTGAAGGTAAAAATACATTATATCAAAGTGCAAAGTTATGAATTATTACTCACTGACTAATTCCAAGTTCTTAAAGATTCTTCAAATTAAGTGAAAACTCGTTTTCATTATTCTCTCCCTAGCAACAAATAATAAGCATACTTATTGCGTCTTTAAGGTCATGATTTCTCTTGGGAATGAATTATTACTACAAGAAAAAGTTATTTATAGACCAATATTTAGCTACCAAATGAAATGGTTGCTAATTGTAACTAAACTAGTCATCAAATTAAATTTTGGTTGCTAAATAACTACAAAATTAAAGTAATGATTGAATTTAGTGACTAATTAAGTCAAATAATTGGTATCTAACATTAGATACCAAAATTTTAGTGACCTATGTCATTAGATTCTAAATTGGTATCTAATTAAGTTAGAGACTAATTTAGAATCTAATGATATAGGTCACTAAAACCTTACCTTGGTAGCTAATGTTAGATACCAATTATTTGACTTAATTGGTCACTAAATTTAATCATTACTTCTATTTTGTAGTTATTTAGCAACCAAAATCTAGTTTGATGACTATTTTGATCACAATTAGTAACAATTTTATTTGATAGCTAAAAATTAGTCTCTAAACAATTTTTTTTCTTGTAGTATATCCTTGAGAGAAAAACTTTTAATTCAACACTAAGTTTTTAGGATAAATTATTCAATTAAAATTTATTAATAATTGATATAATTTAATCGCTCCCCCCTCTCTTTACATATATTTTTTGCAAACATTTTTTAGAATTATACCAACAAATTATAACTATGATTAATTTTAAAATAAATTTAAGTGTATTTTTGTTAAAATACTCCTTTTAAAAATATACACAAGTGTCACATGCCCATATACACTAAATTTATGTGTAGAGAGTGTAAGTAACAGGTGATTTTAATACTAATGTGATTAATTACTCTCTTTTTTTTTTTTTTTAATATGTACAAGTATTAGGTTACTTTATACTTTCCCACTCTTAATTCTTGTTCTAGTCATCCATTCACACAGTCCCTTAATATTAAATTTATACAATTTCTTTTCACGTTTAACATCAAATTGTTACAGTCTAACAAATATATTATCATGTTACTACCCATGTGATCAAGTACAAATTTTCTTCTATTCCCACTTTTCTTCTTTTCATTTAAAAAAAAAAAAAACATTTCTTCTTGTTCATACCATCAACTAACAAATTAAGCATAACATTGTCCGGAAACAAAATCATTACTTGAAAAGCAAACTTAGGGTGAAGAAACACAAAAATAACAAACCTAAATAACGTATTTGAAAAGTCATAGGTTGTCCAAGCCAAAATGTCAAGGATTTGGCAATAATAACAACAATAAAATGAATAAAAAACCCTAGTTGTGCATTGTAGCACATGATACAAGATCCAGAGTTTAGTTTAGTTCTTTGAATTGACCACAAAGTTAATTGTCTTGGAAGTGTCCTCTGATTAGGCCTGTCTAAGCTTCTGCTGACAGCAAAAAGAAATGCACCATGAACAGCTTCATAATCTATTACCAACCCTAACCAAGGACCCCACTAGTTCCCCCCACTCGTGTGGTCAACACATGGGGATCCATAAAATCAACACACTTCAATTTAATTATCACCACTTTCAGGAATTTCAGTTTCAATAATTGTGTTTTGAATCCCAACATGTCACCTGAACAAGAGGCAAATTATAGCTTAAGTAGAATTGTCTATGTGCCTAAGAAACCCTAGGGCAAGAAAAAACTATGTAAAAGATGTTCTTAAAAGACTTGAAACTAAAAGGGGTCAAAGAAAGGGCATGGACCAGTTCAATCATGGCATCAAAGAATCACCTTTTTTTTCTTCACTTTCTTGGTCAAATTATATATGCAACTAGTGGCTCTAGGACCCTCTAATGATCACTTGTAGTTATGCTTCTATTGCATGCAAGAGCCATTTTCCACTCATGGGGGTTCTTATTCTTGTGGGTGAAGTCTATGAGTGTTTGTTAATTTTTGCATAAAGTGAGTGGAAATTAAAGAATCATATTTGTGTTGACATGGCATATATGTGATACCTTTTCTCATAACAAGGGTACTTTCAAAAGATGCAATAAAGTGGCAAAACCAATTTGACCAAAAGTACTCATGAACTAGTTAAGAAGGCGTTTTCAATTTATATAAAGCAAGAGAATTTGGCTTTTTTCTTTTTGTGTACACAGGATTTTCTTGAGCCTAGTTAAAGTCACGAACGTGCTTAAAGATAATTAGGTTTATGAACTTTCTACAACGAGTTAAAGTCATGCATACTAACATTTTATTGGATCAAATAAAGTCTTGATTCAAAGCTTGAAAAAATTAAAAAGAAAAAAGAATTCTCAAAACTATCAATTAGATTGATAGCCAGAAATTTACTAGCCATATAAATAACATATAATTATAGTATGAAAAAATCATGTGCTACTTGATTGTAAGTGTGCATAGATGAAACTTTTAAGAGGTCATAGTACATTGATTAATTTAGGAAAAAAAATAATAATCTGCATCTATTTGGAGTCAAACTAAATGACACCTATATATTTTTAACTTTCATATATTTTTCATAAAAATCATATTCTTTATAGTTTTTAATTACCTCTCATACTTTTCAAAAATAATATTCTCCTTCTTAATGTTTTTAATAACGTATTATCATCTTCGGTCAAAAATGAAATCATAAACAACTATTTAGAAAAAATTATATATATATATATATATATATATATATATATATATATATATATATATATATAATTTTT
>Ga0099824_1003703_pt1 | contig 22270 bp, 14 predicted proteins | sample SiratrowhiteBW_FD_76837 | JGI IMG/M metagenome (GOLD analysis project Ga0099824, IMG submission 76837) | Root nodule microbial communities of legume samples collected from California, USA - Siratro white BW | ecosystem: Host-associated > Plants > Roots > Nodule | place: USA: California... | reverse complement strand
TTTTTTTCTTTCTCCTCCCTTCTGTTTTTTTCCTCCCTCTTCCCTTTTTTTTTTTTTGTTCTCCTCCATTGTGGTTTTTATTTGTGTGCATCTTCCTTATCGCACCACATCTTCATTGTCTTCGTTGTTGTACCATTGTAGTTATAAAAGAAGAAAGAGAGAACACTAGAAGAAAGAAAAGAAAGAGAATATGTTATCAAAAAGCTCATTTTGGAAAGCGCTTTTCGTAACATATTTCATATGTTTTAGAAACTTTATTTTAAAAACATCATTCCAAAAGACATATATTAAAAAATATTATATACGTTTTAAAAAACTTATTCCAAAATTTTTGTTCTTAATGTATTTCATTTGTTTCAAAAATTCTATTATATTTAGAAATCTTGTTTTATAAAATCTTGTTCCAAAGCTGAAAATCATGCAACCTACTCTTGTAATTGTGCTTCTTGTAACCTTCTTTTTACTTGTTCAAACCACCATAACTGATTTTCTGCCATTTTTGTTCAATGGGTGTCATATCAAAATTAAAATTTGTCTTTGAGTTTGGTAGGTATGTTGTGTAATCACAAATAACTCCAATGTCTTTTTCCATTTAAGTCATCCCGTTTTTTTTTCCACGTGACATTCTCATAATTTCTTCATCATTTTATATGATTCGTCCCAAATATTTAAACTACTTAATATTGTAAATACATCAAAACTAGAACATGTATAATAAAAAAAGGGAAGGAAAAATACATACCAATTTTCGTATAGTGTGATTGGATAGGCAATTTACAAAGAATAATTATTTTTTAAAATAAATTTAATATTTTATATCATGTTGTTTAAGTAGGAAATTTTAATAAAATTATAGAATTTTATTAGAGTTATTAAATTTTCTAAAATTAGATAATTTTAAATTCCATAAAAAAATTAAGAATTTAAAATTTTTCATATTTTTTAAATTTACATTTTTTCATAATTTTCTTTAACTCAATTTTAATTGATATGTCGTCTGTTTTATTGATGTTAATGAGTACTCTTTCGTGATTTAAGTAGTTAAATTTCTTTTAGACGTCTATTATTTCTTTGCTTAATATTATTTAGAATTTTCTCAACCAATATCAGAAAAAACTATTTTTTTAATGTCTTGATTATTATTTGTCATGTCTACAAAATTTTTCTTTTACCAATAAAGATGTTTTTTTTTTCTTTTTCTTTTGAAGTTTGTTAGGATTTCATGATGTTATCGAAAATCTTTCAACCGACATTAATCTAGATTGCCTTTTCCGCAAATGTCAACAAGATGTCAACCTAAATAACTATAAACAAACTCAAAACAATCACGAAAACTTTGAAAAAAAAAATAACATCAATCAAAATCAAATATAAAAAATGTTATCAATATTTATATTTAAATAATTTTTTACATTTAATGGTGATTGAAATACTTTATCTAAAAAAATTAAAATTCATTAAATTTAAATTACTTCATTCAAACAAAATACTTAAAAAATTAAATAATTTGAAATGCGATCAATTAATGCAGTAGAAATGGTAAAATCCTCTCCCCAAACATTATATTAGAGTTAGAACATTAATAGATATAACAGCATTAACAAAGTGAATTTGCAGAAATTCCTACGCCGAGACAGGATTTCTAGTACCAACAAAAACCAAATACCGAGCTGTCCCAACTCATTTTTTAGGCGGCAATAAAAAATATAACATTTTTTTGGTTTGTGATACGCTCTGTTAAAAAGAAGCAATATTAGTTATTTTCTAGGTTTTAGATAAGCATAATATATACTAATTTTTATAGAATATAACTAATTCTCAGTAACACTACTCCTTTTGCTACTTTTCCATGTACTAAACAACACCCAATAAACCATATTAACATCAACAAACTTCATTTGAAACATGCATGTATATTTTTTTTTCAGACATTTAAGCTACAGCGTATCAGTTGTCGTAATATTCTGTACAAGTCTAATCAAGAGATACAACAAATGAAAATTTTAAATTTATTTTCATAAATAGAATGGAGCAATTAAATAATGTTTATGGTTATCCATGGTAGAATGATCCAAGAACCAATTCAATAAACACTAAAAGATGCATGGCCCCAATTTTACATCAACCAGCTCAACCAAATCATCTGTTTTGCCCAAACTTTGTTTACTTCTTCTTTCGGTATAATTTTCCAAATACAGTCACTTGAAACTTAAAAGTAGGTTTCAGGAAAAACCATTGCCAATAAAAAATCAGCAATAGCTAAAAGTTATTTATGTATAAACTAATTTGTAGAACAATATTTAATTCATATGAATTAAATGGTAAATTCATGTCTTACACTGTTTCTCCCAAAAGGCTCCATATCTCTCTTTATTGTGACTAGGATGCTATAATCTGTAAGTGCAATAAAATGTAATAAAGCAGATGGATATTAAGATGCACTTATAAGAGAAACTGAATATACTTTGCAAACCTTTTGTAAAATCTGAAGATTAAGTTGCAGATTGCAGAGTTCTTTACTAAAAGGTCTTGGCAGTAAGGTTTTCCATTCAAATGATGGGCACTTGAAATAAGATGCACCATCTTGTGGGAGGTTTCTGATTGCTGATATGTTAGGCATAGTTGACTGCTTCTTCTATCTGAGGTGCTTACAATGCTGGATTGCTGAAGGAATATTATTGGTTTAGAATGGAGACATTCAGTTGCCATTCAGTATGAAGTCAATTGTATGCCTAGAGCAAAGTGTGTTTCTACCAACATCCTCTTTCTCTCCCCTCTCTGCCTTTGACTCCTTCTACTGTCCCTCTACAAATTCTCTGTTTTAAGTGCATAAGCATTTATTACTTTGATTACCAGAATGTTGTTTCAAAGAGCCAGACAGACAAACCTATGGTTGAAATATTGATTTTAAAAATCATAGAATCAAGAAAAACATCAAACAACTTTCCACTTTGCATTGAATGTTTTCTCTAAAATGAAGGCTGACCAAAGAACCTGACTACCTTCCATATCTCTTTGCGAGTAAGGCGGAATTGATCAAGATCAAAGACCTTGGCATAGCTTACAGTGGATCGTAGAAATACTCACAAACTTACTCCCCAAAGCCAAACCATCATAGGCTGTATTCAGTGAAGTAAAAACAAAAAGCATCAAGTAAAGTTCCATGAAAATTGTGAATAGTGTAAAACATATACAGCAGAATTAAACCCCCAACTCACCACAAGAAGAGGATTGTAATACAAAAATGCTTCATATAAAAACAGATCTCGCAAATTTGCATCCATTCTCATTCCAGAATCCCAACTAATCTGATGTACGAACAGGAAAAGGCAAATATTAGGTGTGGAATACGTAAGGGAATTATAAGAGGCCTTCTCTATAGATGCTCATTGGACAATTATAGATCTCATATGTTGAATTATTTTAGAAAACTTTTGATATTTAATCCACTATCGCCTTGCTGTATAAACTTTTGCAGCCTTCATTGTTGTATACACCTAATTGCAGCATTTATTGCTGTATAAATCAGCCTCTTCATTGTTGTATATCAGCCTTCATTGCCGTATAAACCAGTATAAACCAGCCTTTATTGTTCTTTAAACCAGTCCTGATTGTTGTATAAACAAGCATTCATTGCACCTAATTGCGGCCTTTGTATAAACCAACCTTCACATATAAACGTAATTGCAGTCCTTATTGATATATAAACCTCATTGCAACCTTCATTGTTGCTCACTCAAGCTCTGGCCTTTATGTGTTTAGGTGTTCATCATTATACACAATTACAGCCTTCATTACTGGATCTTAGTCCTAATTCAGCTGTGTCTCAATTATTTTTTTGATGGCTGAAATCAAAAATGGAGACAAGCCCCATGCTGGAGGAGAACTGCAGAGTGTGCATTCAGCCCTTGAATTGGAAAAAAATTAACTCAAATGGTCTCAAAGTGAGAATCTGGATTAGAATCAAGACAGATTCATTTTACGAGGTTCATTAATGAACCATGCCCAAAGACAGGTTCTGACTTTGCAACCCCAAATAAAGAAGAGTGTCACCTGGGAAAGATATATACAGTGGACAGAAGTTCATATACAGTTCAAGTAAAAAAAATACAGAGAAATCAAAGAAAGATATTCAATTATGATAGGAATACAGTTAAACTGACAGAGACTTCCATAAACATAAAATTACAATCTGCCCAAAAGAAATTTTTCATATATTTTCAAAATTTAATTCTTCTATCATTACCGGGAGCATTAGAATAAGACAAAAATTACAATAACATACATGGTTACAAACAAAAACATCCAGCAGCAGATTTTCCACAACCAAGAATTATAATATCAATGAGTGCAAGGAGGAGGAGAAAGCGTTATATATATGGCTGCTGAAGTTGGAGTGATCCAAGAAAGCCTACTATGAACAAAGACTAGATATAGAAACTAGCTAGCAATGTCATTACTACAGTTATCATAAAAGGATGATTGTTTCTTTCTTTTACTCCGTTCTCATATATTTTTTGTGTGCTATGAACAGTATCAAAATAACACAAGTTAACACTGCAGTATCTAACCTTGTCATATCATTCTTCTATAGTCAAAGATCCCAGCAGCTATCCGTATCATCAAAATTCTTCATGGTCCTAACAATTCCTATTATTTTGCTAGTAGAGCACGAACCAAGGGATCAAAAGTTACAGCATTAGGAGGGAAACCCTTATCTACCATTTCCAAAAGTAAGACCTCTGCTTCATCAAATAATCCCACTCTACAGAGCCCATTGATCATAATGTTATAAGTCCGGATATTTGGACCACAGCCTTTAACAGAAAGAAATTGAAAAATCTCTGTAGCAGCATCTAATCTTCCACGTTTGCAAAGACCATCTATAAGTATGTTATAAGTACGAATATTCGGAGAAATTCCCATGTCAACAATGTGCTGTAACGCATTCGCCTTATCAAGACACTCGCGTTTGAGATAATCATCTAACAACACGTTGTAAGTGATCAAATCAGGTGCTTGACCACTCACACGCATCGCCTCAACGGGATCCCACTCAGACAACACTCTCCCGGATTTCGACAAACCATCAAAAAGGCAATTATAAGTCACTGTATCTGGAACCAAATTCCTCTTATGCATCTCCATTAACAGCTTCATGGCCTCATCGACCATCTTAACCTTACAATACCCGTTAATCAAGGTACAATAGCTAACAACATTCGGTGATTTACCTCTTTCAACCATTCTATCAAACACCTCTTTGGCCTTACTCACACAACCCATCAAACAAAAACCATTCATCAAAGCATTGTAACTAACAACATCAGGCTCCAACCCTCTCTTAATCATCACACCAAACACATTCCTTGCCTCCGTGACCATCCCCAACTTACACAGCCCATCAATCAATATATTAAAGGTATAAACATCCGGCCAAATGTGTTTGTTCTCTTGCATTACCATCTCATTCAACAACCTCACTGCTCCCTGAAACCGACCAGCCCCACAAAAACCATGAATAAGAGAATTGTAAGTGAAAACATCAATACAAATTTCTTTACCAACCATCTCAGAACACAACCCACAAGCTTCAGTAACAAGTCCCTCTTTGCACAAACCATCAACAACCATATTATACATTATCAAATTAGGCCTAATTCCAACCCTATCCATCTTCCTCAACAACTCAATAGCACCCTTTGTTTTGCCCACTTTGCACAACCCGTTGATCAAAGTGCCATAACAAACCTCATCAAAGGAGAACCCTTTGGACACAGCATGGTCATGTAAGTTGAGTGCCTCAAAGGTTCTACCTTTGAGGCACAGCCCCTTCATAAGGGTAGTGAGGGTTAATGGGTCGACCTCAAACCCCCTTTTGATGATTTTCCCCATGGCAGAGAAAGCGAGGCCCGTTTGGCCCAAGTGGGAAAGGGAGTTGATGAAAATGCTGAGAGTGACGAGGGAGGGTTTGGGGATGCCCTTTGAGTCTAACTGGGAACAGAGGGAAACGACGGCGGAGTAGCGTTTGGTCTTCATGATTGATGAGAGAATCTTGTTGAAAGAAACGATTTTGGGTGTGGGATGGAGGTGGAGCATGCGGTGGAAGAAGGAAACGGCATCGTCGAAGGTGGAGGGGTTGGGGAGGGGTTTGCGAGTACGAGAGAAGAAGCGAGTGAAGAGGGTGAGGAAAGGAAGGGAAGCGAAAAGGAGGGGGGACTTCAACATGGTGGAGAAGGAACATTGGAGGTTGTGGAACAAAATAGAATAAAACAGAGTATTTGCAGAACATAACAGAGTATTTGATATCAATTATATACATCGGTCATCCTAAAGTCAAAAATCTTTTGCATTATGTGGTTGGAGACTTGCTAGTCGTGTCAGGATTTAGTGTATTTCCTCTGTTCAGTGTGCAATAGTTTGTTCAAATTACAGTTATTCAACTTGAGTTATTTACAGTATAATCCAAATTGTTCACTTTAATTTGATAAAAAAAAACGACTTACTCAATTAGCAATTCACCACAAAATTTTAGGAGAGTGAGCTACTTAATTTTAAAAAAAAATGAAAACCCCATATAATTAGGAAACATTGCGCTTAATACATGGATTTTAGATGTAAAAAATAAAATTACACTGAAAATATCTTAATTTTGATTTATTGTTAAATGTATAACTTTTGAATCTAATTTGTAAATAAGTTGGTAGTTTCTACTTCATGATTTTTTTTTCTTGTCCTTTCTTACTTCAAAATGAATATTTTGACCTTTTCTATATCTAGTGTAAGTAGTTTCAAATCATAAAATTTAAAGGATTAATTATAACATTTTGAATTATACAATCTTTATATATAATAGATTGAATTCCAAAATACAATCGAGAAAAAAAATGCTCCAACAAAAGAATTTTGAATCAATCAATCAAAAATCATAAATTTAACTTTTGGAGTTTACAAAACGGAAGAAAAAGATAAACTTGGGGAGTAGATAATATAGAAGTGTAACTACGTATTCTTACTTTTGGATTACCATATCCAAAAGTTTACCTTTTTTGGTGATTTGCTTAAGGATCAATCCAATGGTACGAATTGATATAGTAGAACTATATGATAAATTTGTATGTACATTAATATAAAAATAGTTTTCAAAGTCGGTTCTGGGAATCTATTAATCTTTTAATGTTGGTTTCAAGATCGACGTTAATCAAGACGATATTGAATGTTTTCAAACACCATGTCAATATTATATTGTCAACCTTCACATCGATTTAAACTAACCATCGACATCATGAACTCATTTATTTTAAAATGGTCTAGAGGACTGTTCTAGAGACAACACCACGTCGGTTGTTTGGCTAAAACTGATATGGTGTCACTTTTCATGTCGGTTTTGAGCTACAGCCGATGAGAAAAGTCAATTTTTTTAAAAAAAAAATTATGGGTTGATAAATATTTAATCGATACAAGAAAACACTACAAAAAAATTTAGAATTTTCTAGCAAGTATATATATGTGAAATAAAAAATGGATGAAAAATAAGAAAAAAGTAAAAAAGAAATCCTAAACAATGGAATTTTGGAATTTCTGGAGATCCAGGCGGTTGGCCAGCGACTTCGTTACCCCATTTCGAGCATCTCTCATTTTTGGAGCGTCTCAATCCGAGCTCTCCACAAAAAATTATGGTCGTTTGATGTTTTTTTGCCCTAAATTTTTGAAACCCTACATATATGATAAACCTATACAATGTAAGAACTCTACCATCAAGTATATACTAAATCAAGATGCCGATAAAAAATTTGGGTCAAAAATAAATTTATAATTATTTTTAATGAATTTTACAAAATTGTTAACCTCTTGCAAAGAGACGAGGCAATGGGTGTCGAACCAAGCATTCAACCGAGACCACCAAGAAGCTTGCGCACACCAAACATACGTGGAAGAAGCCCAAAATGGAATATCTCGAACCCTGGCAAAACAAATGAACAACAAAGATGCAAATGAAAACCAATGAGAAGTGGCACCATGCGAATTACAAATGAAAACCAGTGACAATAAAAGTGGCACCACGCAAAATACAAATGAAAACCGGTAAGAATAAAAGCGGCACCACGCGAAGGCTGAGAGGAGAGGACAGCGAGGCCAAGGAAGAGGCAACGAGGTTGAGGAGAAACAGACACAAATGGGGCCAGACAAAAACTATCAAAACCACAAATTGTATGCCAAAGCTTGTGACAACTAAACAATGTCATAGAACCATATTGAAAATGTAAAAGAAAACTAACTACATGTTTTCAACATTACAGTAAACATATCTATCCAGTTCTTTTCTTCAAATTGCATTGTACATGTTATATGTTATGTTAGTTAATTCTCAACACACCCAGTTCTTTGAGGATGTTTTGCTTATTCTCTTAGAATCAGATGCTCCTTCAAAGAGATTCATCGTGTTTACAGCTTCATCTTCTTGCATACATCGCATCAAGTCATTCGGGTATATATACCTGCAAAACAAAGAAGGCAATAAGAAAATGGAGAAAATGATTCTATAAACCAGAAAAGTTGAAATTATAAAAAAAAATGTATGCAACAAACAACAGATGAAGGTACAAGTAACCTGCAGCCACACCTAACAACATTATGAAATATTTTTCTTTATTTGGAGACTTGTGCATTTATGGGCATGTCCATACTGTGCATTAATGCACTGTCCTTATTTGGAGACTTTGAGCCTTTATTTAGACACTTGTACATTTATGTGCGTGTTCATACTGCGCATTTATGCGCGTATGGAATGGATGTAGAGCCTATTTTTTTTTTAGAAAAAGACCTAGTCATAAAAAAGACAATTTGATGAAAATATTGAGAATGAAGTTATGAAATCACCTCAAGAGTCATTTAGAATTTGATAATATCTAACATGTCTGGACTCCGATAATAGTTATATATCGCCTTGTTAGCAAGGAAACTGTTAGGTATCATCACCTTATGATTATCAAATTTCAGAAATATGGTTGTCAATATGTTCATTTATTCTACCACCATCTGAAATTGGTATGCAAACAAGGGGGACAAATTAGGCCTTGTTTACATGAAAACAGAATCTATAACTCATGAATGGATGAACATAACCCTATCAATTTCACATCTATCTCCCACGTCAAATGGGTGCATGCAAAGAGGAAAATAATTGCTTCAAATATGATCTTGCAGGTGTTTCCAAATATAAATGTAACCAAGATAACCTGTGAACCCAAAAAGACAACAAATTTGGTGGTGGCAAGTTCCAATATCAAGAGCGAAATGATCAGTACAACAATTACAACTATAAAATTGAGCATTCGACCAAGTTTGTTCATTGTCATTTTTACATCATTCAGTGTCAAAGCAAGCGCTCTTCTTTCCCTAAAGACATTGACTGGCGTAGTTAAATGCAGATAATGTTGTAAATACTATGAAAGCGAACATAACCAGTTGCATGTAACCATGATTAAAACCATTTTATAAATTCTATAGAAGCAAGGACAAACTATTGCACATAAACATAAACTAAAACTAGATCAGGATAAAAATATTGATTGTGACCTCCATGCAAAAATTATTCATAATCACAAAACTGACAGAGACAGATTCTAAGAAATGAATTGGATTCTACTATAACCTCTTCCAACTGAGTTTTGGTAAATACAAAATTATATGCCAAGACTTGTGACAAATAAACAATGTCATAGAACCATATTGAAAATGTAAAGTAAAACTAACTACATGTGTTCAACACTACAGTAAACATATCTATCCAGTTCTTTTCTTCAAATTGCGCTGCACATTTTATATGTTATGTTAGTTAATTCTGACCACTTAGTTCTTCAAGGATGCTTTGCTTATTCTCCCAGAATCAGATGCTCCTTCAAAGAGATTCATGGTTTTTACAACTTCGTCTTCTTACATAAATCGCATCAAGTCATCCGGGTATATATACCTGCAAAATAGAGAAGGCAATGAGAAAATGGAGAAAATATTCTATAAACCAGAAAATTTGAAATTATAAAAAAAAATGTATGCAACAAACAACAAATGAAGGTACAAGTAACCTGCATCCACGCCTAAAAAAATTATTCATATTGTGCATTTATGCCCGTATGGAATGGATGTAGATCCCAAGTTTTTTGGAAAAAATAACCAGTTATAAAAAAAACAATTTAATAAAAATATTGAGAATGAAGTTATGAAAGCACTTCAAAAGTCATTTAGAATTCGATAATATCTAACATGTTTGACTCCGATAATAGTTATATATCGCCTTGGTAGCAAGGATACTGTTAAGGATCATCACCTTATTTCAGAAATATGGTTGTCAATATGTTCATTTCTTCTACCACCATCTGAAATTGGTATGCAAACAAGGAGAACAACTTAGGGCTTGTTTAGGTGAAAATAGAATCTGTAAACTCGTCAATGGATGAACATTAGCTGAACCCCGTCAATTTCACATCTATCTCTTACTTCAAATGGGTGCATGACAAAGAGGAAAATAATTGCTTCCAATATAGCCTTGCAAGTGTTTCCAAATATAAATGTAACCAAGATAACATGTGAACCCAAAAAGATAACAAATTTGGTGGTGGCAAGTTTCAATATCAAGAACACAATGATCGATACAACAATTGCAACTATAAAATTGAGTATTCGACCAAGTTTATTCTCCTTTCGTTTTTTAGTTATTCAGTGTCAAAGCAAGCGCTCTTCTTTCCCTGAAGGCATTGACCTGCGTAGTTAAATGCAGATAAAATTATAAATACTATGAAAGCGAACATAACGAGTTGCATGTAACCATTAATTAAAACCGTTTTGTAAATGCTATAGAAGCAAGCACAAAATGTTGCACGTAAACATCAACTAAAAGCAATTAAGGATAAATATATTGACTCTGACCTCCATGCAAGAATTATCCATCATAACAAAACTGACAGAGATAGATTCTAAGAAATGAATTGGATTCTACTATAACCCCTTCCAACTGAGCTTTGGTAAATACACAATTATATGCCAAGACTTGTGACAAATAAACAATGTCATAGAACCATATTGAAAATGTAAAGTAAAACTAACTACATGTTTCAATATAAAGTAAAACAAACTACATGTTTTCGACGCTACAATAAACATATCTATCTAGTTCTTTTCTTCAAATTGTGTTGCACATGTTATATGTTATGTTAGTTAATTCTGACCACTTAGTTCTTCAAGGATACTTTGCTTATTCTCCTAGAATCATATGCTCCTTCAAAGAGATTCACGGTTTTTGCAGCTTCGTCTTCTTGCATAATTCGCATCAAGTCATCTGGGTATATATACCTGCAAAACAGAGAAGGTAATGAGAAAATGGAGAAAATGATTCTATAAACCAAAAAAGTTGAAATTATAAAAAAAAAATATATGCAACAATCAATAGATGAAGGTACAAGTAACCTGCAGCCACACCTAACATCATTATGAAATATTTTTCTTTATTCGGAGACTTGTGCATTTTTGTGCATGTTTATACTGTGCATTTATGCAGGTGTCCTTATTTAGAGACTTGGACCCTTTATTTGTAGACTTGTGCATTTATATGCGTGCACATACTGTGTATTTCTGCGCGTATGAAATGGATGTAGAGCCTAAGTTTTTTTGGAAAAAAGAACCAGTCATAAAAAAATAATTTGATGAAAATATTGATAATGAAGTTATGAAATCACCTCAAGAGTCATTTAGAATTCGATAATATCTAACATGTCTGGACTCCGATAATGTCTTGGTAGCAAGGACACTGTTAGGGATCATCACCTTATGATTATTAAATTTCAGAATTATGGTTGTCAATATGTTTATTTCTTCTACCACCATTTGAAATTAGTATGCAAACAAGGGGAACAAATTCGGCCTTGTTTACATGAAAATAGAATCTATAAACTCGTGAATGGATGAACATTTGCTGAATCCCATCAATTTCACATCTATCTCCTATGTCAAATAGGTGCATGACAAAGAGAAAAATAATTGCTTCAAATATGGCCTTGCAGGTGTTTCCAAATATAAATATAACCAAAATAACCTGTGAACCCAAAAAGACAACAAATTTAGTGGTGGCAAGTTCCAATATCAAGAGCGCAATGATCAGTACAACAATTGCAACTATAAAATTAAGCATTCGACCAAGTTTATTCACTATGGTTTTTGTGTCATTCAGTGTCAAAGCAAGCGCTCTTCTTTCCCTAAAGGCATTGACCTGCGTAGTTAAATGCAGATAATATTGTGAATACTATGAAAGCGAACATAACTAGTTACATGTAACCATTAATTAAAACCGTCTTGTAAATGCTATAGAAGCAAGCACAAATTGTTGCACGTAAACATCAACTAAAACCAATTAAGGATAAAAATATTGACTCTGACCTCCATGCAAGAATTATTCATAATAACAAAACTGACAGAGATAGATTCTAAGAAATGAATTGAATTCTACTATAACCCATTCCAACTGAGCATTGGTAAATACACAGTTATATGTCAAGGCTTATGACAAATAAACAATGTCATAGAACCATATTAAAAAATGTAAAGTAAAACTAACTACATGTTTCAATATAAAGTAAAACTAACTACATGTTTTCGACACTACAGTAAACATATCTATCCAGTTATTTTCTTCAAACTGCGTTGCAGATGTTATATGTTATGTTAGTTAATTCTGACCACTTAGTTCTTCAAGGATGCGTTGCTTATTCTCCCATAATCTGATGTTATTTCAAAGAGATTCATGGTTTTTGCAGCTTCGTTTTCTTGCATAAATGCATCAAGTCATCCGGGTATATATACCCTAAAAACAGAGAAGGCAATGAGAAAACAGAGAAAAGGATTCTATAAACCATAAAACTTGAAATTATAAAAAGAAAATGTATGCAGCAAACAACAGATGAAGGTATAAATAACCTCCAACCACATCTAGCTACATTCTGAAATATTTTCTTTATTTAGAGACTTGTACCTTGCATGTTCATACTGTATATTTATGTACATTTATCCACATGTCTTTATTTGGAGACTTGGAGCCTTTATTTAGAGACTTGTGCATTTATGTGCATGTTGTATTTATGTGGGTGTCTTTATTTGGAGACTTGGAGCCTTTATTTAGAGACTTGTGCATTTATGTGCATGTTGTATTTATGCACGTGTCTTTATTTGGAGACTTGGAGCATATATTGATTGAGGAAGAGTTTGTGTTCAATTTTGCTCTTTTTGAGTGCATCACTATTAGGTAAAAATAATATGAGATTAATGAATTGATCTCAATTTTTTTATTTTTCATTATTGTTTAATTAATCTTAAAATAATTTGTGCGGATACAACGAAGAGAATTTAGAATTGATAAATTATATTTAAAGACTTACCAAAGGATATGATCGAAGATAGTAGGAGACTTGAAGACAAGATACTACGATCAAGTTCATTATCTTGACAATCAGGTTTTATCTTTTTAACTTAGTATCATTTTATATACTTATAAGTTATATTCAGTGTGATATATATTATAGTTTTTAATTTTATATAAAAATATACAAATATGTCAACTACAAGATTTGAATCAGGTTATCCAAAACTTAAAAAAAAAAAAAAGAGGAAAGTTGAATTTTTTGTTGAATAACAAAAGGGGACTATGGATAAATTTATAAAAATAAAAAAAAAATGAATTAGAAAATACAGGTAAGTCTTCTTTGAATAAAAAATATAAAATATAAATATAGGTGGTGAAGATAACAATATAAATATAAGTGAAGACAATAATAAAGTAGTCGACCTAATATGTGTATTAATATGGCTATTGAACAATTAAAAATGGATTTGAAAATGCATTTATTTCTGTCAAGTAAATTGCTTCTGAAATGGAATGGATGTAGAGCCTAAGTTTTGTGAAAAAAGAACCAGTCAAAAAAAAAATTTGATTAAAATATTGAAAATAAAGTTATGAAATCACTTCAAGAGTCATTTAGAATTGATTATTTTTTTATATTGTAAATAAAGCAATTACCACACTCCAAAATAGATTTGAACAATTTAAAATATATGAAGATATTTTTATTTTTTATTTAGTATTAAAAAATTAAAGTCATTGGGTTGTGTACTTTTGAAAAAAAAAATGCTTAAACCTTGAAAAGTATTTGAAACATGATAATTTGTTGGATAACTTAGAATTATTTTCAGAATTAAATATCTTAAAAGAGATTACATGATTGGAAAATGATAAACCAATTGACATTCTTAATTATATAAAAAGAATAAATTCTTTTCCAAATGCATAATTGACATTCTTAGATATATAAAAAGAATAAATTCTTTTTCAAATGCATAATGCATATATAGCATATAAAGTAATGTTATCAATTTCAGTATCATTTATTAACTGAAAAGAGTTTTTTAAAACTTAAACTAATAAAATCTTATTTAAGATCAACAATGTCTCAATAAAGATTAAACGGATTAGTTATTATTTATTGAAAAAGATATTTTAAATAAAACTAATTATGATAATTTAATAGATAATTATGGAAAAAATATTCTAAAAATATCATAATTTTAGTTATTTTATTATTTTAAAAATGATCTTATTTTTTTAATTCGTTTTAAGCCTATTAATGTCCTGAACCGTAACTGGGTTCAACGTTGGGCAGTTGGAGCTAGAAACATAGGTATTACTAGTTGTTGCATTGGGAGATTCCAACATGAAGGAGAAAAATGGCAGAAGTGATTGGGAGAAAGGTTTCAAGATGAGGGAGGGACATGAACAACTGAGTATAGCAGTGGCAGAAAAAACATATGTGAAAGAAGGAAGGAAGCTTTTGTTTTTGTTCAATTATACTCTAATTCTAACATTATTTAAGGTACCACCATAATTTCAGATTTTCTAAAATAGGAAGATCAAATATCTCTAATTTAAAATGAAAGGACCGAAATTTTTCATGGAACAAAATAGAAAAATGAAAATTGTGTTTAAGTCATCTTTTTAGTAGAAGTGTATCCTGATTTGACTGTGTGTAGCAAGTAAACATATATTTTGTGTCCATTCTCGTTACAAATGCTGATCTATTTAAAGAACCATGAAAAAAGCAGGGAAAAATGAATGCAACATCCATGATGGCCACCATTGTTCTTAAGTACTACTTCCTGCAACTCTTCATCTATAATTGAACATATTCATTTAAGAATCTCTTCAATTATGCATGCAAGTGTAGGCTTGCTTCTTCATTTACATTGAACTGCTGAGTCAGTGACACAATCTCTTCCCATTTCAGTAGAAAGCATACTGATACAACTTACAGAAGGAACAACCGAGCCGTGGCTGCTTCAGCAATGGAATCAACCATGCATGTGCATGCTGAAAACTCCCTCATGTTGGTTGGCCAGGAACACATGAAGAAAAATGCTTTTGGGATTAGAACTAATATTAGCTTAAAAATTGAATTAGACCAGTTGCTGATATGAAGATATTGGCAAAAATTGGTTGACTGAGAGTCTCTATACATCATGAATGTTTGAACCTAGCAATTTCTCCTCCTCTCTTGGAATTTCAGTGAGTTGAACACCAGATCGCGTGATCTTGTTCCACTCGTTTTCAACTCTAAAAAATATCCACTGGAAGCGTCGTAACATCTCCAGAAGAGTGATAGCAAACACTGTCAGGTAGTTATGGCGGAGATGAGCAGATAATTTGTATGTCCATGAACAGCGCAGAATGAAGTTGCTTGCAATCACCCAAAAGTATATCTGCAGCTCAGAGACTAGATTTGTCAGATCAAAATGAAAAATAACTTGCATCTTTGTTCTAAGATGCTTCAGCTTCTTACCCATTGTCGACCATAGAACATGTTGGAGACTATACTTGATTTGTTGAACTTGAATATGCGAGAAAATCCACTGCAAGACAAAGGAAAAAAAGATAAAAATGTCAATATAAAGTGAAATCAGTGTGATTACTTAACTTAAAAAGTAGAGTGAAGCGTAAAACTAGCACATAGACTCCATGTGCATATATTTGTTTCCTAGATTATAATCCTAAATAGGAAAACCCTATTGAAGGTACAATTGAATACTAAATTTAAGCACCTCTCCTGGTGAGGAATCAAACTTTGGCAGCATTATGGATACCTTGAGTAAAACCTTCTTTAGTATATTTTTTATTAATAAGGTTTAAAGTTAAATTTGGTAAAAGTAACATTTCCATCTGAGAAAATTGTGAGGCCTGTTATTATCAATATGAAAGGGAAAGATGATAGATTTGGTACCTTAAATCCCAATCTCTGGTTATATCCCAGTAAAATGAATAGAGGGAATTAATGACACTCGAGAGAAGCCACAGTGGCCGATAAAGAGTTGACCATTTCTCATGGAGAACATGGTATTTAAGGGCTGAAAGAAAAATGACTGGGACTGCTGTTGAATATTTCAAAGCTGGAAAACAAAATGCAAATGGTGTTAGAATACCAGGATAACAAGCAGTGCAATCATCAGGGACATTATTTTAAATAAGACAAAGATTGATTTTTGTGCCTTAGAAGATGACGAGCGTTTGCACTATCAGGACAACCACTCAACTGGGACATCTTACACTTTCAGGAGGGCAAGGGATAAAGTTACCAAAAGCAATTACCATTGAAGAGACAATTTTTTTCTTTGGTATCTCTGTACTGGCGCAGACATTGCAATAAACGCCATATATAAGGAAGAACAAGGACCATCGGTATGGCAACTGAGTGACTACCACAAACTGAATCAGCTTCAAGCCAAGCAATTGTGGCGACCTGCATATTATGAAAAATACAAAATATAGTATTCAAACAAAAATATGGAAGGAAACACGTAAATTTGCACAGCCAAAAGATGAGAGAATGGAATAGGCCCTTCTTCTTTACTATTTTCAAAAACAGTTTCTGGTTTCTAAAATTTATTTGTCCTCTGAAAACTTTGGAAAGTTTGGCCCTTGAGCACATTTCTGTTTTAAGAAGATTGTCTTCTAAACACTTGAATAGAAAAGAAGAGGACGAGAAAACATCTTCCAGCTCTTTCTGTTTTTTAGTTTTTAAAGCACATTTTTGGAGATAAATTTCAATATTTAATATATGTTGGATGAGAAATTGGTTGCAGAGCTCAGTAGTATGATTTAGAAAACAATTTTTAAAACAAAAAAAGCGAGAAGGAAATTTGTTGAATCTACCACATATTACCCAGCTTGGCACCAATAGTATCAAAAGGATCTAAATGCAAATGAGATGATTATAAACATAATAGAAGATTAATAACCAAAATGAAGCGTGCATGCAAAGTAAGGATATGAAGTTTTTAGTTGAATGCTTCAAAACGGTCTAACGAAGTCATCAAGTTTAATGCTTCAAAACGATATAATGATATACATGAAAATGTAAATTTTCATGCATATTTTTTTGTCACTATATTGAAATACTGTTATTATTTCAACTAGGACTCTAAAAGACAGAACAACTAAAATAGAGATCGACAAGTTACAAGAAATATAAAGAAAAAGAAAATTTGGTAAAGCATACCTGTCTGTTTACCATTCTGCACACTGAACGTTCTAAATCTGAAAACACCTGTATGCAAGGCACAATTAGGAGCAACAACTAGAAAAACAGTATTAACATAATAAAAAACACTGGCAAATATAACAGCAGCAAAACTTTTTGTCCAAATAAATGATTAAATAGGCAAGGTGATCATCAAGATAGAAGAATGCACCAAGAAATAAGTTATTAAGCTATGTACTGTACCTTTGCCATCGAGGTCAAAATATCAGCCACGAAAAAGTCTGGAAACGTAATTGGCTGTAAGAAGAAAAGAACAATTATTTGTAAGAAAAGTCATAAATTTTATAAATATCAGGCATGAAACCAACAAACAAACAAACAGAAACTAGTAAAATTAACAACTTGAACTATTAAAACCATTGAATCAAACCAGTAGCTCTCAGATTTGTAAATTAACAACAATAAACTAAAAACACAAAATTATTGGATGTTTCAGGTGCTTTGTAAAAGGAACCAAATGCTGACCAACACTCAAACTTCCATGTCAAGCATGACAGTCAAAAATCTTACCTGCAAAGGGAAAGCTATCCGAAGTAATGTCCTCAAAAAGAAGTAACGAGAGGACAAATAGAAAATATCAAAGGGAAAGATCAAGACTACTGCAACAAGAATGTAGAGAAGCACCTGCAATATCACATATATGTCATATGATCAGAATAAATGTTAGCCAAAATGCTTCTCATAGAAAAGGATCACAGGAAGCAATTCATTTCCTGGCAGAAAGAGTTACTCCTGGCCTTAGAAAAAAATTTAACACATCATCTTCTATCTCCACAAAAACATAAAAAATTACAATTACATATATGTTTAACATAATGAAAAAATGTATATCAAATCAAGCAAATAATATCAAATTCAAAGCAGTCACATTCAACTACTGGTGAGAGGAGAGAGAAACAGATACTAAACTGGTTGAGATGCAGCCAGCGATACTTCCCCATGAGAATAGAGATAAAGGTAAGCAGTCATGCTAGTAGGGACAATGATTGTCATCCAAGTGCTACACTGAAAATAACGTAACAGTTGAAGTTAATACATAAAACATGGATAATGGATCTACATAGTAGCAGCATCAATCCATGTTACTGACACAACTTCCAAAAGCTACACCCTTAACAAAAAATTAGAGTTGATGCAGAAACATGGGTTAGACATTGGGCTACAAAATCAGTCTGTTTGCATAAATTTCTCTATAAACATTCAGGGAGAAGAAAATATGAGGTATAAACTAATTAGATTTCTCAAAAAGCTAAAAGTTGTTCATGTATAAGCTAATTTGTAGAACAATTTATCTTCACATTCAATTTATTCATGTCAGTAAAGGCCACATTTAATTCATTTCTTATTGCCGATATGTTAGACATAGTTGACCTATCCGACGTGCTTACAATGCTGGATTGCTGAAGGAATATTATTGCTTTGGAATGGAGACATTCACTCGCCATTTAGTATGAATTCAATTGTATGCCTAGAGCAAAGTGAGTTCCTACCAACAACCTCTTTCTCTCCCCTCTCTACCTTTACTCCTTCTACTGTCACTCTACAAATTCTCTGTTTTGTATTTTACTGTTGACAACCCATACAAAGGCTAATTTGGCTTTTAAGTGCATAAGCATTTATTACTTTGATTTCCAGTATGCCTTTCAAAGAACCAGATACAGACAAACCTACTGTTGAAATATTGATTTTAAAAAACATGAATCAAGAAAAACATCAAACTTTCCACTTTGCACTGAATAATGTTTTCTTAAAATGAAGGCTGAGCAAAGAACCTGACTACCTTCCATATCTCTTTGTGAGTAAGGTGGTTTTGATCAATATCAAAGACCTTGGCATAGCTCACAGTGGATTGTAGAAATACCCACAAATTTACTCCCCAAAGCCAAACCATCATAGTCTGTATAACAGTGAAGAAACAACAAAAAAGCATCAAGTAAAGTTCCATAAAAATTGTGAACAATGTACAACATATACAGGAGAATTAAACCCCCAACTCACCACAAGAAGGAGAGGATTGTAATACAAAAATGCTTCATATAAAAACAGATCTCGCAAATTTGCATCCATTCTCATGACAGAATCCCAACTAATCTGGTAGCAGGAAAAGGCAAATATTAGGCGGGGAATAGGTAAGGAAATTATAAGAGGCCTACTCAATAGATGCTCACTGGCATCCTTGGACAATTTTTATATTATAAAAGTGAAAAGACAGGTTCTGACCTTGCAGCAAGTAAGGCCCCATATAAGAAAGAGTGTCACCTGAAAAAATATATACATGGACAGAAGTTCATATATAGTACAAGTAAAAGAAACTGAAAAACTTGTTTCTTTTTTCCACTTGGTTCTTCTTTTTTTGTGTATCAGTATTACATTTTTTGCCAGCTTTCTTTCAAACCTATGCAACATTAAAATAATACTCCAGCTTAAGGACCTTCCCAATTCCTCTAAAAATAAAAGAAAATCCCCTTGAACAGAGTAGTGGTGTCGACCACTGAACTTATGCGAATTGTGTAAGATATACAGACCTTGAACCTCCACAGAAAAGTTGGAGATGGCATAGCAGTTTGCACAGGTGAAATTATACTCTTCATCGAATTAGTGCTATTGTATTATAGGACCTATCAGTATGATTCTGCAGAACAAAATGAAAATAATTAGAAAAAATGAGTGTAAGAAAAGCAAAGCAACATCTTGGGGGACAATGGAAAGGGTAGCTAAACAGAAATAATTTCTCCTTTTCTTTTATTAATTGTAAAGGACATTATTAAGGCACAGCTTAGTGTGATAAACTCTCACTATTACTGTGTTTTTAGGAAGGATCAGACCCTCTGAAATTGGTCCTTTTTTTCATCAGGAATAAAGGTCTTGCCACAAGTCAAACTTCTGACATCCACCCCACATGATGACAACTCCAACCATAGCACCAAGGTAGAGAACATTATTAAGCAAATAGAAAAGGCAAAAACATGGGCTAGAACTTATCATCTTCCACAATATTAGTGGATTTCACACCATAGTCCACCAGATGCATTAAGCACTCAAAGCTTGATTGAAGTTGATAATGAATAATCATTGCTAAAGTTCAACATCTATATTGTTTTCAGAGAATGCAGTCTAAAATGCTTTACATTTTCTTCAAAAGGTAAACAACTCCATGCTTATAGATTATTAGCACGTATGCACCACATTGTCGAACTGTAACCTGCTCCACTCCTGGCACATATTAACACAAGGCAAAGCATAAAAACTCCATTTATATCTTACACAATTCATTGTGCTTAAGCTCCTGCTTCTAAATTATGTTCGGAAACACAGCAATGGCCTTTGTCTGTAGCAACTTGCGACGGAGGTGTCCTTTACTTTTGTGCACACAGCACGGGCTCTAGGATCACATCTCCAACATTCTAACGATTAACTTCAGTCATAAAAATTATACAAGTACTACTATTACCCAACCAGAAGCTCTTAATTGTTATCACTTTTGGGAAGCTAAAATGGGGTTTTCATACACTGACACAGAGAGAAACAAGGCTAGTCAACTGCCAAAAAGAAGGCTTATAAATGCTAAATCTAATGTCCCACATAGAAAGCCCATAAATTTGGCGTGCACTACAGTACAAGCATATCCAATCTTCCAATAATCTTAACCTCCCTCCCATCAAAATCAATAAAAATCAAAATTACAACAATAAAAGCTCACACAATTGTCATGCACCGCAACAGGAGCAAATTCATTTCATTTCCAATTCCTCCACAGATTTCAAATCCAACAACTAAAACCTTCAACCCAGAAAACCGTCGCTTTAACAAACAACATCACATCACAAAGTACAACAACGACAACAGAATCAAGCAAAAACCCCACGTAACAAAATCCATCAAAATCAAAACTTGAGAATCTCCCATCACTCAAAGAGCCCTACATCCTGGGAAAATCAAACAATCAGCTTCCGGGGAGAAGCAAAAAAGCGGAAACGAATCAGATCAATTCATCACCTGTTGATGCAGTCAGAAAGCGAGTCAGATCTGATAGCACAATTTCGGGAAACTTTTGCGCGCGAAGGACGCTACATAACAGAGGAAAATGATAACAATGATGGTGAAGGTGTTGCGTCAATCTCAAAGCACTTTGCTTACTTGCATTGCTGGCAAAGAGATTTGGTGAAAGCAAAAACCGTGGCAGTGTTGTTATTTTACCCGCCACTCTGAATTACAATTTCCACAGCAGAAAAGAGAGAAAAGAGTGCACCCTGGATTCACTTCGGAAAATAAGAACAATGGTTACTGTGATCTCATCTTATTTTTATCACTCTCTTTTCTTTTCTTTGTTGGGTGAAAATGGAAAAACCATGAAAACATTGAAATTTTCTTTGAAAATTAAAAGTAAGACTTTTATGGTTTCTTTTAAGACATTGTAAATTTCTTCAAAATCCTTAATGGCTACTTAATGTCTTTATTATTCAAAACTATATCTTGTGTATTCAGACAATGCACAATGTTTTATTATTCAAAACTATTTTTTTTTCCTATTGGTGCTTCGTTCCAAGATTTGAAACTTGGTCAGGGCTAATTTCAAATTATTTAAACTCTAAGAGTACTAGAAAATAATTTATAGCAAGCACATTGTAGTGTTTTCTTAA
>Ga0099824_1003702_pt1 | contig 22271 bp, 7 predicted proteins | sample SiratrowhiteBW_FD_76837 | JGI IMG/M metagenome (GOLD analysis project Ga0099824, IMG submission 76837) | Root nodule microbial communities of legume samples collected from California, USA - Siratro white BW | ecosystem: Host-associated > Plants > Roots > Nodule | place: USA: California... | reverse complement strand
GGAAAGTGATTTTGAGTTTATGACCTAGAGGAAAATACGCAATAATTTGGGATTCTAGGAATAGGGTTCCGACATATTGTATGCAAAACATCTTCTTTTAATGCTGGATAACCGATTAGATAGTTAAGGAATTTGCATCTAGGAAGTTTTCTTATGAATCTCAGATTTGAGGAATCAATCTGGATGACTTTTGTATGCGCATTGAAACTGAATAGTTACCGTTGTTATATTTCACGCTTTGTTCAAGTTACGAATGAGTAAGATTAGATGAGTTCAATCCCAGAATGTTTCACCAATCGTTTCAGAATATTTTTATTGCTTATTAACTTTATTCTTAAGTTGCATGTTCGTAGTACTTGTTAGTCAAACCAAACCTCCCATTAAAACTGAATTTGCTTATTGAGTAGTGATGTTGAAATTCTAAAATCGAACTGTTTCATGAAGAATTGACATCTTTACTTAATTCACTATATTACTTGGGCCTCGGTACACTTGTCAAATAAAGTCTTAACAACACTCCACTTATACACACCAAGTTAGCCATATGACAAGTCAATGCGTAACTAAACACCGTGCTTGATATTTCAATTTAGGCAACTCACAAAAACTGCAACTTAAGCGAGCATGAGGTGACACAATTAAGGTAGCTTTCCAACATTGTTTTTGTTTTAATCAATTTGGCACAAAATAGAAAACAATTTATATATAGCTTGACAGTTAAATGAAGCTTTTGGGAAGATTCCCAACCAAAAGTTATTATTAACATAATTATATCTATCCAGTTAATTAGTCATTGTTAGGGTGGTTAAATTGTTTGTTCTTGCAACTGTTGAATGAATAAATCTAGAAAAGAAACCAAATTCAAACACTTTGTGGTGAGGGCCATTATTAAGATTTTTAGGTCCACCTATTTGATAACGTTATACAAAAGGTTAAACTGCAACATATGTTGTGCTACTTCCATTCCTTGAATGAAACTTAGCACTATATGAATATATAAATTTAATTTTCATATTTGATAATATTGAACTTTTTCTCATGTTGACGATATTTTCTATAAATCTTTTATATAGACGTCATGTCCCCATGTCCCATGATTTTTAATTTAGTTTTGTCCCCATGTCCATATGAGTTTGTGCTTCATAGGCCATGCCAAGCATGTGTGTAGTCTAATGCGTGAACATATACACCAAAATCGGGTGTCCATGCTAAACAATTTGCAACAAATAAAAACATTGAAGAAACCATTAGTAAACAAATTTACCTGGCTTCCTTCTGTAATAGCTAATGTAGAACTTTGATTTCCATTAACTACATTTTGCAAGAAGTTTAATGAAGTAGGGTACCAGAGCCTGAAAGGACAAATCAAGGGAAATTCTCAAAAAGAAATATAAAAACAGATAAAAACTTTTGTCATCAATATTCCTTTTTCTTTTTGGGGCATATTCATCAAAATCATGATTGTCATTATTATTGTTGCAAGCTCGATGCATATGGCTTATATGATCCAACTTATGAAGGAGTGGTCAAAATAGTTAGTGATTATAGTATCATTGGAAAGACTGAGTCATAGGAAATAGTTCAACTTTTTATCATTATCTTTAGAGAAAATTACACTAACACCTACATTTTTTCAAATTACTCCCAGTACCCCTCCTTTGTCAACCCCCTAACTCCCCTTAATTATTTGAAGGGCATTATATTGACATCTCTTATTTATTATGCTAACCTCCTTAATTGTTTAAAAAACATTATATCATATACCTCTATAAGGAAGATTGATGTAATCATAAAGAAGGAGGGTTGTGTGTTATCACAGAAAAAGCACATAGGGTGTTAAGGGTAATTCACTCTTGTTCTTAACGTAAAATAATTTATTATTTAAAGCTTATACGTAAAAAGGAAGTTGAGTAACAAAACTCAAGCAATTCACGAAACCCTTTACTAAATCTTTTCCTGGTCCCTTCTCAAGTATGTATGAAATTCTTTAGAGCTTCATATCATCAATATTACATCAATCACATTATGAATAAATGGTGGAAGGTAAATATAGGCGGATAGTTATTTTACTTCTACAGAATCGAACTTGAAAACAGAAAATAGAAACCACTCACGGTCGTAATGTGCGAATGTGCATGTCTTGATCATAAATATCAATGGTTTTGCAAAAGCTACGGGCAACAGCTGTCTTGATAAAGTTACAACTCAACACAATTAGCAAAACCCATATACAGGTATGAGGTAGAAATAAATCAGAACATAGAGAGGCAGACAGTTTCTTCCTACTTATAAGCTAATAATTACGTCCCATAAGTTGAAAATATCAACCAACCTACTATTTTTTGAGCAAGTCAAATTAAAGTTCTGATCATGCCACAGCTTGTATGCTATTTTCTTATGACAATAGAACCAAAGATTTAATAGTACGATTTACACTGTGCTTGTTTAGTATTATCAATTGCATTATCAAGAGAGTTAAACCACAGAAAAGAAAAAAAATAATTCCAGATGTCTATACAGTTTACTAACTGTTAAACTTTAGTTTTCTGTGTGTGTGTGTTTGGGGGAGGAGGGGGGGAGGAGGGGGGGAGGGGGGAGGGGAGGGGGGAGGGGAGGAAGATGAAATGGTTAAGGTTTTCCAAAAACAATTCTGTAAATGGAACCACCATCAATTGTATGAAAGTGATTACCGTAGACCATTGATTTGGGCAAAAGCAGAGTCCTGACCAACTTCCTTCCCCAATACCATTATCATGAGGCAATGCAGAATATGTTAGCTTATCAACATCTGCAGATACGTTCAATAAAACTAAGACAGTGATTCAGTGATAACTTAAAAGCTGGATAAAATTAAAATCTCGGAGAAGGATAGTGCAGACAACAAAAATTAATTTTACAAAGTAGGTTGATTCTAAGAACATTGTCTTGGACTTTAGGCAAGTAAATGGCTATTGTGATTTCCTTCACAAACTTAATTGGCCATTCCCCTTGGAATCAGACTATCTGAAGAATGAACAGATAGGATGCTAAAATGGAAACCCAGGCTTCTTATTTTAGTTAGCAGAAAATTATCTTCCATCAATATATTAACTTTAACTCTGTGCTTACTTTGAAGGTATGTAATGGTTCTCGTGTCAAATTTTTAGAGGAGTCTTGGGTGGGAGATTCCACTTTTCAGTTGGCTATACAACGCCTTTAAATGAGTGTGACTATATTTTTCTAGAAAAACATCATAATTGGATGCCAGTAGGTCTACTTCAAAATAAATTTCAAGTTAAATTTAATTATCAACACAGGGAAAGCCTGAATGGTTAAGGCAAAAGAAAAAGAAAAAAAAAAAAAGTACCTTCACCAGATGCATCTAGTTTAGACACAATGAGATAACCATATGAATCCACACTTCCCAACATTACATAGCCACAACCTAAAATCATAGCAGGTTAAAATATAGAACTGTTATATCGATGCAAATTTTGATGACAGACACAATGTGGCAAAAGAAAATATTAAAGAAATGCTCATAATGGAAAAGTTGCTTACTCTCCACCTCAGCAAGGGCAATACTCTGAATTTCTGAACGATGAGGGCATCGGTTGAGTAAAGAAGAGGCAATAATCTATAAGAGACAACAATATGCAGACTTATTAAATTAATAAATAAGTAAGCATTAGTAAAGATCAAGCAAGTAGGATTTTCTTTACAAGACTCTATATACCTCAGTGTGTTCAGGTATCAATAGGCTATCTTTGCCTTCGTTGACTGAAGACTCTCCTAAAGCAATCTACAGAGTAAATAAACCATAGTTAAGTAAAACAATACTCAAAATAAATCAGCAAAGTGATATGTTGTGTTTTAGCACAACCACGTTCACTTAAGTATGTTTGGATGAATTTTTCAATAACCACTTACAAATAAAAAAATAACAAGGTAAAACAAATTGAATTCGTCTCATAAGTTAAAATTATCTCTATGCATTAATCAGCTTTTAAAGAAGCTAAATGAGATAGCTTCTATATATTAGCTCATTCATAAAAGCTAATATTTTTTTTCTGAGACTACATAATCCTACTCGAGTCAAGTAAGATCACATCGGTGATAAAATTCTTCATTTTAGAAATTTAACAATCATGTACTCCAATGAAGCATAGGCTAATTTCAACTCATGGAAGAAACTTATCCAATTTTACTTTCTTACTTACTTTTCTGTTAAGTGCTTATGGAGAAATTCATCCAATCACGCCCTATCTAACAAACACCAAGAATTTTACTAGAACAACAAACTCCATCCCAAGTCCCTATTATAATTATTAAACACCATCCAAACCAAATAACCCAATTAGATGCATTTGAAACTTTCTTTTTCCTATCGACGGTTTCCTTTCCAGTGTCATTCCATTTCACCATTCAAAAAGCACATCACCCCAAGAAAGGGGCTTGTAGCAACAAATGTCTACACCTGAAGCAAAAAAAAAAAAAAAAGGTAATAGAATTGCAGAATTGGGGTAGAGAAAATGAAGAGGCGTGCATACGTGGAGCTTATAAATGTGGGGACCGGAAGCTATGTAGACAACACAGGAACGTGAATCCTCGCTAACCTGAGAAGTTATGACAGGGAAAAAAGGTTAGAGTGATTGAAAAAGGGATAAGAGGAAAAAGGTATTGGTATGGAACTGACACGGAGAGCAAGGCGAGTGCACTGAAGGCTTCCAGGAGAAGGGTCGTCAATGAGAGTGGAAGGAACCACTGCTTTCTTCAAACACTTAGCCTCCAACATCTCTCTCTCGAACTTTGTTTTCGAAGGTGTTGGCCCTGTGTTCAGGTTCTGAGTTAGCTAACGAGGAGAAACTTGGTTTGGTTTGGATGGTGAGAACCAGAAGAGTATGTGTTGGAAGCGTCAGTGTTCTGTTGTTCATAGCGGCTACTACCTTTGGATTCGGCTATTTAAGTGTATCAGGGTCAACAAATATTCCATCCAAATTCGAAGTGTACCAATAAAACTATAAGCATTTTGGGGAAAAAAAACTGAACTAAAATTGGTTCTGTAAATCAAGTTGTTTTTATGAAATACTAGTGAATTTATGTTCCTATTTATTTTTTATTTTCTTAATTATAGTATATTTGAGAGTGGGAACTTGTTTTGTTAGTCCATCTTATATAACATTGAGTTAGAGTTAATATTGGGTTAAAGTTTTTTTTTTTAATTATGCAATCTAAAAACTTCTCATACTATGCAATTTAAAAGTTTAAAGGTTTTTCATATTACACAATTTAAAAGCTTTTTATTTAAAAATTATTTCTATAATAGACTTTCAAAGTATTTCCATACGACCTAAGTCATTTTTTTTAATATAAAAGACACTTTTTTAACTTTTCAACAATCCCAAAATCAATTATTTAAAAAAAAAACTTTTGAATGGTAGAATTCAACCATAATCTTTTTTAAAAGAAAACATTTCAAGTTGTGTAATGTCAAAGTGTCTTTTAGATTGTATAATCTATATGTAATTTTTCATGAAGAAAAATTTGAGAAGATGTAATTCGAAAACGTTCTTTGAATTATGGAATTTAGAAGTCACTTTCAAATTATATAATCTAATTTGAGGATAGGAATAGATTTCGTAATGATGCAACTTGATATTTTAAGCACTTCTAAGTAGAAAAACACATGAGAGGTAGAAAAATATAAGACCAAAAGAAGACTCCATCGAAGGGGCTACTACCAAGAGGGAAATAAAGTAGGCACTAAAACGAGGTGGTTCTCTTACATTATTAAAGCCATCACGAGTCATGGGATTTTGACTTCGATAAAGAATAATGTGAGCAGATATTAATGACATGGAGAGGTTGTGGAAGCAGAGGTAATTAGGTTAGAGAGTTTGAAGAGGAGGTGGAAGGTTAGGGCAACGATGTTGTAGAAGGAAATGATGAGAATGAGGAAGCGAAAGGAGATGAGGAGTTTATTTAAAATAAATTTGATTTTTCTTTACAATATTCTAGAGAAGTAAAAGTCCTCTGATAAAAGTTCCTTTGTCATTTATTTTTTAGGTTATTCTTCTCTTTCTTTGGTTGTATTCTTCCACGGTTCGATCTTGAGCTAGCAGGCTTTCTTTATTTTTTTTTGTTCTTTTATATTTTACATGGTATAAAAGCCATGAGGGCTCTAGTATCGTGTCAAGATCCCTAGGTGAAAAAATCAGCTGGTGCCTCAAAAATGAATTCAAGTGATCGTAGTTGACTTTGTATTGAGTTATTAAATCAATCCAACTACAGAGTGTGGAGGACTTGTATGGCGTCTTATCTTGTTGCTGAAGATTTGTGGGATGTTGTTGACGATAATAATGCAACATCTCCCACAGATGAGCCAGAAAATGTCGATGAACTAAAAAAATAGAAGCAATTGAATGCAAAGGTAGAGTTCATTTTGAAGCGGTCGATTTCTTCTTACGGCTTATTCGATCACATCATGCATTACAAATTAGCCCACAAAATTTGGCGGCCTCTTAACTGACTCTTCAACAAGAATGATGAAGCACAACTTCAAATTTTGGAGAATGAGCTCGCTAACACCATACAGGGTAATCTTTCCATTTTCGAGTATTTTCTTAAAATTAAAAATCTTTGTTCGGAGATTTCATTGTTAAATACAGAAGAAGCAATTTTTGAAGCTTAAATAAAAAGAATTATTATTCGAGGATTGTAGTCAAAGTACATTCCATATGTCACATTACAAGGATGGGTTCAACAACTATCCCTAAAGGAGTTCGAAAATCTATTATCCTCTCAAGAGTCACTAGCAAAACAAATGGCTAGTGTCTCGATAAAAGAAGGAGAAGGGAGTGATCTCATGCCTAGAAAGAAGTTTTTCGAAAGTAAAGGGAAATAAAAATAGCTCGGCTCCTCTCCCACACAGCAAAAACAACTCAAGCCTGAATGGAGTTACTTGTTAGTCTTCTAACACTACCTCTAATAAGAAGATTTTCAAATGCTACTAGTGTGGTAAAATTGTGCATGTCAAAAGATTTTTCCAAGCTAAATTACAAGAGAGTAACGTAGCTAACAAGATTGTGGAGGAAGAAAATTAGGGGAGGTGCTTTGTGGCATAAACAAAATATGTAGATGCATTGACTTCTATCAATTTTGAAAATGACTAGATGGTGGATTCCAGTTGCGGCCATCATCTAATGAGAGACAATTTAAGTTTTCTACCCTCCAAGAGTATAATGGGAATGAAGCCATAGTCATAGCCAATACTATAACGGTGGTTGTGCCGACACTAGTGATAAAAGCAGTGTCTCCAACGACTTCAAGCGATGAACAAGTACTAGCCTCAAACCCATCTCTGATTGTTGGAAACAATAATATAGGCATTACACAACAAGTTGCATCACTACACCTAAGTTGTTAGAAGAAATTGAACGACTTAGAAAAGAGAACATGCAACTAAATCACAAGTTGAGTCAATTAAAGAGTTTGTGTAATAACATACTCACTTTGATGACCAATTACGGTTCTGGTTTTAGCTATCAACAGTTGGAATCTTCCGCTAGTGTTGTGAGGACCGTATCGGTGCCAAAAGGGAAGGCTATGGAGTTTTTACCTACGAATCATGTTTCTTCAGCTAATGAGGTTGTGCATGTCAGTGTCGTTGTCGACTTCTTGCCATGTACGATGACGAATACGACGGAGGCAGAGGTTCCCAAGCTGTTTGGAGTTTCTATTGGGTTGAAACGGTGTAGGACAGAGTGCGAAGCGGAATCAAAGGTAGAATAACAAAATTAAATGCAAATGTGAGCACGAACACAAACACTGACACAATCATCCCAAGAATCGGATGGCAGATGACTTGGATGATTAGAGGTCCACTTCACGATACATATTTATTCATGGCAGTACAAGTAATCCTTGGTGTAGCAAAAAAAAATATTCAGTTTCCTTATTAACTAGAGAGATAGAGTAATTGTTGTTATTGTTGCTCAAGAATGCATTTGGCTTTACAGACTGGCCAACAATCTACATTATCTTATAACTAAGCTAACTGCACTTTTTAGAGATAATGATATCCAAAAAATCACTTTAATAGGGAGTATTAAAAATAGAGTTGATTTTTTTCTACAATGTTCTAGAGATTTCTATATATTAGCAGGGTAAGTAGAAGAAGTCTAGAACTAACTCTAGAATTGTCTTCAAAATAATTAGGACTCTAGAATATTTCTTTGAGTAGTATAAATAGGGATAATCCCTTATCATTTGTAACAAGCCAATTAGAGAAACAAAAATTCTCTAATAAAAGTTCCTTTCTCGTATTTTTTTTCTCTTTAATCGTTCTCTTTTATTTTTGAGATTATTTTTCTCTTTCTTTAATTGTATTTTTTCATCCTTTGGTTGTTTAATCGTGAACCAACAAATTTTCTCTATTTTTTGTTATTCTTTATATTTTATAGAGTCCCCCAGAAAGAGATGAGGAAAGTCCAATAATGATGATATAGAAAGAGATGGCAAAGACTAATGGTACTTTTGTCCTTTACACACTCTACAAAGTTGTAGGAAGAAATCATGAGAGTACGAAAAAGGAATCATCGTACCCGATATATTTATTCCTAGACATAAATGTGTTAAAGAATCAACATCCATTATAAATAAGATCAAATTATAATATATAAATAGATACAAATTTTACATTATCAATTAATCATATGTGATTCAATTAGACGTAATTATTTTTCTTGATTATATTAATTTAAATTTTACATATTTTGTAAATAAAATTAGGATAGTAGGTAGTTTCTTTTATGTATAATGTGTGTATTCTTTTAAGATATAATAATTTCTTTTTACTACATTTCATTATTATTATTATTATTATTATTATTATTATTATTATTATTATTATTATTATTATTATTATTATTATTATTATTATTCAATATTTTCTTTACATTAACCATTACTCTTTTACTGTGAGTTTTATGTGTTGCCGAATTATTAAAAATAAAATGAAAAAAAAAAATTTTTGCTATCTTGTTTATTTGAGTACTTATACATATATTCTCTTATAAAGTATATTTATCTTGTTTTTGTCTATAGTTTTTCTCTATCTTACAACCCTTTTTCTGGTGTCAACCCTACCAAAACTAGCTGGACATTTTCATCTTCTTTGTTTGTTTTATCTTTACATTTGTGTTTACGTGGATTAGTTTTCTTAAACTTAATTGTATTTTTTGGCTTCTCCATCTATGATTTTATTCTTCCATACTTTGTATAAATTCAATTATATTATAATTATTTATTCTTTTATTTTTTATTATAATATTTGGATTATATGATATTACAAATGTTAATAATTACTCCGTCGAATAGAATTAGAATTTATTAATCTATGAGTAAGAAAGAGATATTTATTTTGTCAAAAGTCTTATTTTATTTTGGAAATATATATATATATATATATATATATTATATTAAATTTAATTATATTATAATTGTTTTAAGATTTTCTTACCATCTTCTCATGTTAAAATTATTATTTAATATATATCAATGAAGGGTGAAGAATTGCATTACTAATGAAGAAAGATTTTATCATAATAGCTTTTTAAGAATTTTAGACCTACTTTACGAGAGATGTTACTATTTATGTGAGAGATCATTAAAGTGCACTTTCTACCTCATTAATATAAATTGTTAATATAAAATAAAATAGCAGGTTAAGATGATTAAAAGTGAGTCATTTCGCTTACTTTAGAGAAAGCGAATACCTACTCTTATCAAATCATCTTATTCAAACAGAGAATAACATTCCCATTAAAATACTAAATATGAATATACTAATTAAGACCGATTTGGACAAATTTCTTATTAAAAACTTTTAGGAAAGTAAAATAAATAATTTTTTTATGTATTAACTTTTATAGTTTATATTTTTTATAGAATGATTATATTTTTAAAATTTAGATTTACTAACTTTTGTATGTTTACAATTTTTTTCTATAATTATAAATATTTTAATTAATTGTGAGAAAAGTTACAAAACAAGCACAAAAAGATAATTACCCAATAAAGTTTAATGGACATAAATCTAAAACTTTATTATCTATATTTTAAGTTTAATCAATTTTAAATTATATTATTTTGTCTTCACAATATATAAATTTACTAATATTTAAACTGTTTTTATTTTATTTTCTATCTTTCAATTTTTCTATATTTTAAAATTAAAACCAAACTTGTATTTTAGTAAAGTGGAACTTACTTCATGCACAAGGACTCGGGATTTCTTTTTAAATCCCATTCTCTCCTCTTGTTAAAATTCTTAATTTATTCTTGCCATAGGAAGAATTGTGCAATTTCTAATAGGTTTCTATTTTTTTTCTTTAAAAAATGATTTCTAAAAATTTTGGAATGAATTTTGAATTGTATAATTTAAAAGTAACTTTCTGATTACATAATTTGGAAGTAAACCTTTTTAAGAAAAAAGGTTTTCAGACATTCCTATCTCAAAGTTATTTTGAAAGTCTATTTAAGATTGCATAATTTAAAATAAAATTTTATTGTTTTTTTTAAATTAGCTTCCAAAACTTAAAATCTAAAATAAAATTTCAAAATAACTTTTAAATTACACAATTTGAAAATTATTATTTAAAAAAATCTTTCCAAATTTACTATTCAGAAAGTTTCTGGATCACTTAACCTAGAAGAGAGGATAATCAAGACAGAGAGTGGATGTTTAGGGTTAATTAATTGTCTTTTACACAGCCCATAGAGGTGCACAAGAGAAAAGCATGAGTGAAAAAAGCAATCCGGAAGAGCTACTTGTCCGGCCCAAAGTTGAAAGCCCACGCTTGTTTAAAAGAGGGCCCAATTATTGGATTCTTTAGTTTCCAATTATATACTCAACACATCTCACAAAATCAGAATCAGTCCCTAACCCTAGTTTCCTTTTTCTTTTCACACTCAATTTGTTTTCCTGTTTATCTCTTCTTCTTTCTGCTGATTCTTGCTTTCGGATTATTCTCTAACCTGTGTCATTTCCTTTTCTCGTTTTGCTTATTGCGTCGTCGTAAATTTTTGCATTTTTTCCTCTCTTTTGATAAATGCATGATATCTAAACAATAAGCCCTTTTATGTGAAGTGAAGTGATTTTCGGAGCAACTTGAATTTGCTGCACTTCTATTGTATTAATTTATTAATAATATTTGTTGGAGGCTTCTCTTATATTCGTTTTCAGCTGCATAATTGTAACCTAAATAAGAACTGAACAAAAAATTGCTCTGAGAATGGAGTTTAATAGTGATAACGGGATCAAAAATTGCTTGTTTTATGGCCCAATGATGTTCAAATAGTTTGTTGATCGGCTCCACTGTTTTGTTCGTAGCCCCATATGCGTTTCCCTCTCCCTCTCTCTCTCTCTCTTTCTATCTCTCTATATCTATCTATCTATCAATTTCTTATTCTGTGTGTGTGTTTGAGTAAAGCATTCTGTGAACTATATACTTTCTCATCTGGAAGATGCATGTTGGCTGTGAATGAAGCCAGTGGCAAAAGCCGTAGATGATTTTTATTAAGCTATGAGATCTGAGGGCTCTGAATTTTGTTTTCTTTGAATTCTGCATTTCAATATTTCTTTTCTTTTATATTTTGATTTGTTTGTTGTCGGCTTTGCTTATTGTTTTTATGTTTGGTGATTGATGAGACATGCACTGTGCTCTGAGAAGTTTTAACCGCAACTTTTGATGGAAATATACAGCCTTGAAAGCTATTTCTGATACCCACAAGATTAAAAAGGTGATTCATTGGTACATTTGCTCCAATTTCATGTAGTTTTATTCCCTTTAACTCCAAATGTGTTATTCTTTCCACAGCCGCGGCCTTTTTAATTTTTTTGTTTCTATTTACTGTCTTTTAATATGTTCTTTTATTATTATGTTCTAATTTATATGGAACTAATTGGCTTTTTTCTAATCTCTGTATCATCCATGAAAATCTCAACTACCATTTGTTGGTGTTAAAATGTGTTTTGTGCTGAAATTGTAAGTCCTTTGTATGATATGATGCTCTTGGATTCATCTGTTTGTCTTCTCATTGCGCATAATCCTTGTTGAGAACTTCAAATTTTTATGAGAATCTCGACTGAAAAAAACAAGTTTGTCTGGAAAATGAGCATTGATTATTATAGCTGAAGTTATTGCCTGCAATCCTGCCCTATGATGTAGAAGTTGACTAGCTTCATGGTTTGGTTAATAACCTGATCTGCTCCTCTCTTCTTCTGTTCCTTTCTGTGTATGTGTATGTGTGTGTTAAGTGCTGTGTTTGTATAGGGAAGTTGCAAGAGGACTGTGAATTGAACTACTGATAAAAGCTGCTAGTGATCTTGTATTAAGCTATGAGATCTGATGTCTTTGGATTCTTCCTCTTGTATTTGATTCTAACCGCTTGTCTAAAGAGTCCTAATGTGAAATAAATGTTTTCATAGTCAGGCAAAGAGCCCTCACAATTTCTTTATTGTGATCATATACTGTTGCCTTTATTTGTTAAGGTGGGATGGCATTAGATCTGATCATGAAATCTTAGCTTTTATTTCTTGTCCAATCCTATATTGAAAGTCCTGAAATAAAAGAATTTCCAGTGCTACTGTTTTCACAGTTAAGGATTTATACTGTCTGGAAATTACAATGCTGCTGTCTAAATTATCTCCCATATGTACCCAGATTTTGTCACGGTTGTGAGGCTATTAGCCACAACCTCTATCTTCTGTCTTGTGTAACAGTGTTTTCTTTTAGCATTAAATTTCTTTGTATATTTTTTCTGAATTTGTCTGTGCTGTTTCTTTTAAGAGTTGATCAATGATGATGCAAGCACTGGGCTAAACCAGTGCTCAGTTACATTGCGTACACTCAAATCATCTTCAGGGATTTTATTTCTTTTATTCTAGTATTTTAAAACATCAAATTGGTGATCATCCTTTTGCTCAATGAACTGAAAATAGGAAAGTTTATGTTAGTTTGTGTAGTCTGTTAGTGCCCAGTGATGGTTATATAGACTATTGAGTAGCACCTGGTTTCTTTATAACTGGACCTGTACCATTCATCTCTCTCTCGCTCTCTCTCTCTCTCTCTCTCTCTCTCTATCTTGTCTTTCTCTTTCTGGGCTTGTGTGTGTGTGTATGTATATATATATATATGTATATATTTTGATGGTGCAAGAAGGCTGTATATGAAACCAGTGTCAATCGCTACAGATGATTTGATTTTTGTTTACTTTTAAGATCTGAGGGCACGTCATTTTTTCTCTCTGATTATAACTAGTAGAGAGAACTGTATATGGGTGTTTTACTTTTCTCATTTGGTACTTTCTACTAGCAGCAACATGAGTGGTTATGATTGTTTCCATTTTGAGATATGGGCGCAAAAACATTTCTTAACACTTTTTCCCTACTTGCGAGTCTCTCAAATGACGTGTTTGGTTCCAAATCCTGGATGTACTTCTATCAGTGTTTTAACTGTATTTTTATTGTAAAGGCAAAGACTATCTTATTGAGGCTGTGTTTAAAGGCAGTATTGTGACGTATACTATCCTTTCTTAAGCACTTGTATATTTTAATGGCTAACACTTTCCAGCAATGAGGCTTTTTATAATAGTTTAATTTTTGCAACAATTTAGTCTGCCGTGTGAAGTATAAATATGTAATCAATAGGTGTTGCAGAGTTGAGACTCCTTTCAAGTCGCATAGAACTTGGTATTTTTTTAGGATTGTCCGTTGACACCCTGTAGTAGTTATGTGTTGTAGATTTAATGATGGTTGAGTTTTGGATCCTGCTTTTTATAACTATTTCTCTGTTTAATTTCGTTCACAACCATGTTTACATTTATTTTTAACCAAAATCAATTTTTAGTTATGATTCATGAAGGTAGATGTTCTTCATTTTACGTATAGTTGACTTGCTCTGTGTAAGGAGTACAATAGAATGGCGTGAGAGTGGCACAGTTTATATCTTCTGTAATTGTTTTTCTCAAATATGATTTTTGCTTCAATTACATGATTTGTTAGTCTTGTGACTCTCAATTGTGTGCGGTTACATAAACCTTTTGTTTGATCTAAGATCCTCAATAACATGATTGGAGTGCCACTTTTTAATTTGATCTTATGATTAGGAAGATTGGGTGTCTTTGATGTACTAAGGAGCTCGAGTAATTGCTTGAAATGTTATTGCATGGACTGTGTTGGAACCGGGGTTCAGGACAAGATGACGATAATCTTTTGAAAAAAAAGGAAAGAGGAGACAGCACCAAAATTTATTAAAGAAAAATATAGAAAACCGTTAAAAGGGATAATAATCTTTGAAATCAAATTCAAGTTTAGTTGATTTTGCGTAGAAATTGTAGTAGCATCTATTATGTTCATCTTAAAATAAAATAAAAATAAATATGTAAAATTAATGTAATTCTTAATATATATTTTTTTTTTCATTAAATCAAAGTTCTAGAAAATGTTAAAATTTTTCTTAATTATTTAAAAAAATAGTGATGAAAATATTTATTTTTATCTAAGAAATGTTAATTTTATTTTACATGTTCCATTCATAATGAAAAATAAAGGGAAGGTTGCGTGATTCTTTTTTAGTAAAATAAAAATTCTTTAGTTGACATTTCTTCAATTATGTTGTATTTATCAAGACATTGAATCTTGAAGTTTTCTTATCTATTTAAGGACAAGGCGTTTTCAATGAATATCTTCATATTAAAAAATTTAATTAATAAGTAATTATTTAAAATAATATTATATAAATTAAAATTTTAATTATGAAATAAAGTAAAACTCAACATAATAATTAATAAATTTTCAAAATTTTCATATAAAGGAAAATATTAATTATCAAATAACTCTCACATTCAACATGATAATCAATCGTTTTAAAACTTATTATATGAATAAAAATTTTAATTATCATACAAATTTAAGAAAACATATAATAATTAGTAATTTTTAAAATATTATGTAAATGAAAATTTTAGTATCATATAAATTCAAAAGTGTAAAATTCTAATGTAATATTCTAAAAAATAGCTTCAAAATAAAAATGAATCTGAAATGTAGTTTTAGAGATAAATAAGATAAAATTTGAATATTTTATTAACAAAAAATCTTAAAAAAATAAAAAATTGGTTATTTAGTTTTTTTATAATAGCAACAATTAATTCTCTTTTTAAGAAGATATTATGTTTTATTTTTATAAAAACTATCAATTCTCTCTAAAAGGTTATTCTTTCTTTTTTTTTTTTTTCTAAAATTTTGTCTTCCTTCTTTATCAAACAGACAGATAAGATGTTATCCCTATATTCCTAGCGTGAGTAACAAACAGATAAGATGTTATCCCTATATTCCTAGCGTGAGTAGAGCAAGAGTGTTCGATCAGATTCTTGAATAGAGTTAGGTTTCTGTGATTTTAGATTTTTGGAAGGATATGTACTTTATATAGGTAAGGAAAGCTAATTGTATTTCTTTTTATGTTAGTTTGAAATAGAAAATTATCTAAAGTGTTGATATTTGATAAGAGAAATTAGTTTGAATGTTTTAATAAATATTGTAATTACTTTTTTTTTATTAAGTTTGAATTGAATGAATATTAATTAAATTGAATGAATATTAATTAAATTGAATGAATGTTTATAGATGATATGATGTAGTATAAATGTTTATGAATAATATGGAATGGTTATCGAGACATAGTATCTTTAGGAAAGAAGACACCTGTGTTGAGATAGTTAGGATGTACATTGTTTGTGGATTTGATCAATAAGGATGTATCCTGACTCTATTAGTCATTTGAATCATAAATGAAGATGCTAGGTGGTGAGAGTCGAAGAAGGTTCATATGACTATGCCACATTGTGAAAAAGAACTGATGGACCAGATCATATGGATTAATATATTCATATGATTGCGCTACGGTGTCAAAGACAATTGATTAGACCAGATCATGTGGGTTAATAGACTCATATGTCTGCGGTATAGTGTGAATCGGTTAGACCAGATCATGTGGGTTAATAGGTTCATATGATTGTGCTACGGTGTGAAAAAGAATGATTAAACCAAATCATATGGGTTAATAGGTTCATATGATTGCGTTACGGTGTGAAAAAAAAGCTGGTTAGATCAAATCATATGAATTAAGTTTATATGACTGCTCTACGGTGTGAAAAATAACCGGTTAAACCAAATCATATGGATGAAAATGTTTATATAATTGCACTACGGTGTAAAAAAGAACCGGTTAGACTAGGTAATATGGGTGTCACATGAGTGTGATGTGTTAACGATAATGTGATGTATGAGATGAATTATGAAAGCTTGATTTGCTGTTATTTGGTTGTGACATAAATTTAATTTATGAAAATACATTTTTTTTAAACTCTCTAGCTTACCCTTCTTTTTGTATGGTGTTTGTTTTGTTTTTAAATCTACAATGATCGTGTATTACACATGAGCAAAGTATTTGACATGTGGTGTGACTCTTTAGTGAGCTGATGGAGAAGTTTTATTTTATTTTATTTTGTAATTGAACGAAGATATTTTTATTAAATCTTATATAGAGAGTATATTTTGAAATATATGATGAAAGCATGGATATTTATATCTAGATTTATTATATAATTTCTATACAATAAAATTCCTATTATATAAAAAATATGGGATATTACAATATATATATAATGTGTGTGTATAAATGTGAAGAAGACAATCGTAATAGAAGACGTAAAACATAATTGCATGAGCATAAATATAAATATAATCAAAGGTATCAAGGAAGTTGCAACTTATGTGCCCATTTATATCTCCATTTTTTTAGTGATGTAATAATATGTGAATAACTTTCTTTTCTCGATGATCTCATTCATGTACAATTCTATCCATCTTTAAAAAGGAAAACCCCATATAATCCACATGAGGAGGCATAGTAGCCCATCCATTTATTTTCTTCATATAGTCATGGGCACAATATTATTGGCTAAGAACTACAAACACTACCGAAGGCGTGGTACAATATTAATCTTTAAAGATTTATCCATAGTGAAGGTTGAGTTAAGCTTTTATTTTCTAATATGATATTAAAATATATCATAGTGAAATTTGTTGGAGTTTTTCATGTCTCTTGCTATTGTAGTGTTGACTCATAAATATTTAGTGCCATATACGAGATTTTCGTATCTCAAGCGGTATATAGGAAATCTCACATTGACTAGAGATAAGACTAATTTATAATATATAAACGAAGACACTCCTTATCTTACAAGTCAGATTTATAAGGATGAATTAAACTTAAACTCACTTCTTGATATTCTTAAACAGTCTACTTTCTTGACCATTAGACAATATGCTTTTTTATCATCTTTAGACGATCCAAAATATGCTTAGACAATATCCTAAGACCATCTTCCACATTCTAAATTGTTTGATGGTGGCTTGGCAAGATCATTTAATGATGAAGTTTGTTAGGTGTTTTTGTTTCTTTATAAATTGGCTTTTGGGTCAATGCTTAGTGATAAATTTTGAATCTTATCTTTCATTTTCTTCTTTTGCTTTCTTTTTTCTTTGGTGATGGTATCAAAGTCTATCCTAATTTGGTGTGAACTATGTATTTGTGGGTGATCTGATAGTGACCCGATAATCGGTGGCATGATAGGCTTAACAAACCTCGCTAGGATAGACTTTGTACCATATTAGGAAGTGATTTTAAGTCTAACTCATCCTAACTAAAGTGAGATTTGTCTTCACTTATATACTATAAATTGACTCAATCTCTAGTCGATGTAGGATTTTGAACACATAATGTATCTCATGAAGTCCTTTAAGGTACAATAAGAATCTTTCAAGTCATAGAAAGAACATGTGATAGGAAAATAAAAGTAAAGTATATTTTGGAGGAGAAGATATGGTTGAGTTTATAGAAGAATCAAGCTTGACCTACATAGACACAAGCTTCCTACTAAAATGAAAAGGAGAATAATATCGTGAAAGTATAAAAATAAAAGATAAAAAAATATTAAACAAAGCAAATGATAAAAAGGACACGAACATCCTTATCACATAGTGAAATCAACAGAAATTTAAATTAAAACATGTCAAAAAAAGGCTAAAGAAATTCCAAACTCATGCCTTAACTTCTTGCGCGTGAGTCCCAACTCTTGCTACCTAGTTTGAAGATATAAAAAGTGTATTGGTATATAAATTCTTTGAAGGAAAGTGAATTAGGAAATTTGGGACTTTTGTGCCTTTTGGATTACTCAAAGCTACAACAATTATATGATTCCTGTGTGAAGCTTTCACAATTGATTTGGTTCTCAGGATGGTCGTCAATGTTGGACAAAAGTGTTCACATCTCTTGTAGAGCTTCCACGACTAATATGAACCTCTCATGATGGTTTCAAAGTTAGGCGTTGTTGTCCATGATAAATATGGAACCTTTTTCATTTTATTAAGACCAACCTTCTATAGTGTTTGTTGGAGTTGAATGTGTCTATCAAAAATTATTGGAAAGTTGTTATGAACAAACCTATCTCCTTTGTTGAAGCTAGATTAGACACTACTCACTACAAGCATGAAGTTGTTACAATGCTGGTATGACAATTACAATTTTGCATGAATTTGTCGTCATCATAACCATCCTCATGTGGTAGATCTTTAGAAGTTGTGACACGGTACGAGATCATGTTTATGTGTTTGCAAGGCATTGCCAACATAGTCACTACAAATGTGTGTGATCACAATTGTTTTATGAGCAAATTAAAATAATTTCAGTGTTTGATCGTCTAATGTAGTGCTAGACCATCTAACACTAAAGATATGATAGTATAGATAGGGGAAAGCTAACCTCAAGTCATCTCTAAACAAATCCAATTGTAAATTTAGCCAATTAGTGTTCAAAACTTATATGAAGTAAGAAAAGTTAATAATAACAGTAAATTATAAATGGGTTTAAAGATTGTAGTGCAGGAAATTACAGTAGGCAATGTAAAATAATAAAGAAAGCATATTGAGTTTCAACTTCATTCACAATGAATTTTTCCTTGGTTATCTTAAACTAATTATCATTCAATTCTCTTCACATAAATAAACTTATTCAAACAAGCGTCAATCAAATTTAACAGAATCTTATTAGTAAAACAAGCCTCTACTGACTTATTTAATATCTCACTTTATTCCAACGTCTACTTAATGAGATGATTATCTTTTATCTCTTAGGTAAGCAAGCAAGAGGTTGATTAAGACTAAGCAAATTAACCAAGAATTATAATTATAGAAAAACAATTGAATTCTCAACAAGTGTTTAAAAACAATTATTTTCAGAAAATATTTCAAAATGACCAATAATAAAGCATAATATGTTTAGAGAATTAAAGAACAAAACTTTTTTGAACATGAACCTTAGAATTCGTTGCAAAAATCACAAGATAATCAACTCAAGGGAATTTAGCTTTCCACGAGGAAGACAAAAACAAAAAATTACAAAAGGAATTAAAATTAGGGTTTAGAGTGTGTTATGCAACACTATCTCCTCTACCCTCTCCAATCTCTATTTAAAATTTTCATTATTTACGAAATCAACTTAGATTTAATTCTTAGATATTATTTTTGCCATTATCAGATATTTTCTTATGTGTTAAAAGATTAATTTTTGTGAATATCTTCTTTCGCAACACGTTGTAAATTTTCTCATTCTTATTTTTCTTCAGATATTTTGTCTCCAATTTCTATTCTAGATTTGCATAGATAATTTTAATGCAATTTAGCTTGGTGCAATCAAATATGTAGCAAGTGATCTTGTAAAATAATTGAATTAGATTTTTCTCTACTCAATGCATAAAAAATAGTGTAAAAAAAGGATTTTTTATTTGCAACATTTAAGAGAAAATCATTTATAGAAGACTTGCGCATAGACGAATCTTGTTTCTGAGTCAGTGTCTCTCCTTTTCAGAGTGGTGTGTCCCACTATAGATCTTCAAAATGGATCGTTTGCCAGAACAATGCATATAGATCATCTAATGGGACCATTTAATAGTTATACTTGTTAGACCATCTATTTTGCGTAAAATACAATATTAGTAGAACTAACAGTCAAGGTCCAACTAAACTCAATTAGATGAATCTCAATTACAACAATGAATTTATTATTGATTTCAATCTAAGAACAACACAATTAAAACGTCTTATGGGAAATCAGGGATCACATAGTTCTAAAGATAAAATTGTTTGTTGGATTGATATTTTTCATTTTTGAAATATTTAGTTTTCAATGTGTGGCATGAAGATAGGGTGTGAAAATAGCAAAACTGTTGGGTTTAATGCCCAGGCTTTGGGTGATAGTGTCGGGTTTAACGCCTAGACTTTTGGTGAAATTGTTGGGTTTAATGCCCTGACTTTGGGTTGAATTGTTGGGTTTAACGTCTAGGCTTTAAGTGACAGTGTTGGATTTAATGCTCAGGCTTTGGGTTGAATTGCTGAGTTTAACGCCCAGGCTTTGGTGAAATTGCTGGATTTAATGCCTAAGCATTGGCGAAATTGCTGATAGAATAACAAACAAAATATGAAAAGGATCTAGTAATAAAGGCCCAAAATCTTGAAATAAATTGCCATGTGATATTTTTCATAAATGGGCAAACTAAGCAAATAACCCGTGACTCAATTTTATACAATTGTCACATAAAGGCATTATGGTTTTTGGCAAAATGGAAGTGTGGTCCACATGCATTTAAATAACATTAAATGAAGATGGTCCACATTTGCATGCAAACTTGATATTGACACGTGAAACTGAATGGAGTTTCGACAACACTTAAATTGAAGTGTGGCCCATGCAAACTTGATATTGGAACATGAAGGTGAATGGGATTTTGGCAAAAAGATTAAATGAAAGTGAGACCCACATTTTCATGCAAACTTGATATTAACACATGAAAGTGTGTGACCCACATTTGCATGCAAACTTGATATTAGCACGTGAAAGTGAATAAGATTTCGACAAAGATTAAATGGAAGTATGACTCACATTTGAATGCAAACTTGATATTGGCACGTGAAAAATGGGATTTTAGCAAAGATTAAATGGAAGTGTAGCCCACATCTGCATTCAAACTTGATATTGGCATGTGAATGTTAATGGGATTTCAGCGATGATGAAATGGAAGTGTGACCCACATTTGCATGGAACTTGATATTGACACGCGAAAGTGAACGAGATTTTGGCAAAGATTAGATGGAAGTGTGACCCATATTTGCATGCAAACTTGATATTGGCACGTGAAAGTGAACGAGATTTTCACAAAGATTAAATGGAAGTGTGCCCCACATTTGAATGCAAACTTGATATTGGCACGTGAAAGTGAATGAGATTTTGGCAAAGATTAAATGGAAGTGTGGCCCACATTTGCATGCAAACTTGATATTGGCACGTGAAAGCGAATGGGATTTCGACAAAGATTAAATGGAAGTGTGACCCACATTCGCATGCAAACTTGATATTGGCACGTGAAAGTGAATGAGATTTTGACAAAGATTAAATGGAAGTCTAGCCTACATTTGCATGCAAACTTGATATTAGCACATGAAATTGAATGGAATTTCGACAAAGATTAAATGGAAGTGTGGCCCACATTTGCATACTGTCGCAACCGGGATCACGACGAGGCGATCAAAAATTAATTTCTTTTTTTTTGAAAAAGAATAGAGTCGCCACCATAATTTATTAAAGGAAAAACTATGGAAAACCAAAAAAAGTCAGATAAGGTAAGTTTGCAAAACCGGATTTAAGGTCCGGGAGTCGGTTACGTGTGGGGAAGGTACTAGCACTCCACAACGCCCGCCCTAAGGCGGTACCTTTAATTAAACAAGTAAAATAAAAGAGGGTGATTTTTAGAAATATTTATTTTTTCCAAAAAACAGAAATAGAATGCAAATAACAACAAACAAAAATATATATTTTTTTGAATAGGGGGGCCCGACAAGGATTTGACCTCGCTCCTACGTATCTCTATACAGGATAGAAAATCAGGGTACACGTAGTTCTGTACTTGGGTATTTATGTGAGGGGTAATTTTGAAATTTAGAAAAAATGTGGGTGAAAATCCTAATTAAGGGAGGTGTAGAAAGTAGTTCCACTAATCAAAAGGGTATTTTTGGGATTTGTGAAGATCTGGGGGTACTGGCGCAAAAGATGGGGTGCAGAGAGCAAACCCCTGACCAGAAACCCACTTATGTTAAGGGTAGTTTGGTAATTGAG
>Ga0099824_1003700_pt1 | contig 22281 bp, 9 predicted proteins | sample SiratrowhiteBW_FD_76837 | JGI IMG/M metagenome (GOLD analysis project Ga0099824, IMG submission 76837) | Root nodule microbial communities of legume samples collected from California, USA - Siratro white BW | ecosystem: Host-associated > Plants > Roots > Nodule | place: USA: California... | reverse complement strand
GGTACTCCTTTCATCCTTTTTATCTGTCTTAATTTTTGGAAAAATGTTTTTTTATCTCTATTTTTAGATTTTTGATAATATATTTCTTGTCTTTTCTATTATAACCTTAGCTTTTATTTTTTTAAATGATTATTTATTGTGTAACACGGAGAGAGAAATTGATAAAATATGAAATATATAACTATTTTATTAGAATAAGAATGTTTATTATATTTTTTTATTCTTAAAAATTAACCCTGAAAACATAAAAAAGAACGAAATGGGTACATGCCTGAATATCACATGTTGAATAGGTCAATACAATAAATGCTTTATTAAATACATATTGACAAACTTCAATTATTAATTTAAGTCAGGTTAATCTAGTAAAACTATAATTAAATGAAGTAAAAACAGTAAATATTTGTGTATATTTGAGAAAAAAATAAGTGTGATTTTTTTTTTCTGAAAATATAGGTGGAGGTGAACCCAGTGTAAAGAAAACTTAGGCAAATTTTTTAAACTAGTGTAATTTTTTTTTTTAAATTTTTAAAATGATGTATTTTTTATTTTATTTCCTGATATGGGTAAATTGTGCAGAGATTGCACAATATCCTTATGAATAAATCGTTCTATTATTGCACGATTTAATTTAACATATATAAAATCGTGAGAAGATAACACACTTTAGTTAAAGGAATGAAATTGTGGAATAAATGTACGATCTTAATTAAGTAATTAATTGATTAATTGAAATAGTTAGGCTACTGAAGAGTTAAGAGTTTAGGTAATTAATTCTTCCACCTTCTCTCCTATTTTTCCTTATTGTATTGGGTTGTGCATATAAAATTAAATTATAATTAATGCATATTGATGAAAATGAAAATGTAGTCATTGAAATTAATTAATTGTCATTTTAAGTAATTAAAATAAATATAAAATTAATTTGAATGGAAAAATATAAAGAAAAGTTACTTGTTTTAATTTGAACGGTTTAAATATAGAAAAATTTTAAATTATTTGAATTGATTAGTTTTTAAAATTTATTTACATTTTTTTTTCCTTCTTAAGAGTACTTACTTGAACTCTTTTTTTTCTTTTATAAAAATTCTGAAACTTATTTATATTTTTATAAAAAATTACAACAATGATTATTTTTATAAAAGAAAAAAAATATTGGAAGTAGTTTTAAGAAGAAAAAAAATTTAAATAGATTTGGGAATGTTTATAAAAGAAAAGAAAATAGCATTAGTAGTTTGAGAATTTTTATAAAATTACAACAATGGTTATTTTTATAAAAGAAAAAAAAAAGAGCATAAGTAGTTTTAAAATAGAAAAAAATATAAATAAGTTTTAGAATTTTTATAAAAGAAAAAAAAGAGTCCAAATAAGTACTTTTAAGAAAGAAAAAAATATAAAAAAATTTAAAAAACTAATCAATTTAAATAATTTAAATTTTCTCTATATATAAACCATTCAAATTAAAACGGATAACTTTTCTTCATATTCTTCCATTCAAATTAATTTCACATTTATTTTAATTACTTAAATGACAATTAATTAATTTCAATGACTAAATTTTCATTTTCATCAAAATTTTCAAAAGGGTTTTATCAATATGAATTAATTCTAATTTAATTTTATATATACTACCCAATATAACAACTAAAAATAGGAGAGGAATGGTGTAAGAATTAATTATCCTAAACTCTTGCAGTAGCCTAAGGATTTCAATTAATTACTTAATTAAAATCTTATCTTTATTCTACAATTTCATTCATTTACTTTAACTAAACTGTATTATCTTCTCAGAATTTCATATATCTTAAATTAAATCGTGCAATAATAGAACGATTTATTCACAGTGATATTGTCCAATTTTTACAATTTACCCATATCAGGAAATAAAATAAAAAATACACCATTTTGAGAATTTAAAAAAAAAAATTACACTAGTTTGAGAAATTTGCTGAAAACTTACATATAGTACCATAAGTATTGTACGTGTTGTTATGAAATTAAAATTGGAGCTTTAATTTAGTAATTTGTATTTTATAATGTTGTATGATTACAAAGGTAAAACTCTCAATGTATGATTAGACACAACACCACTGCAACTGTATATTCTCCTATTAGTTTAAATGTGCGTATTACAATATTTATTTTAATGTAAAAATAAAAATAACAAAATATATTTTCAAAATATTTTATTAAAATAAAAATTGTATTAAATTTATTGGTTTCTCCAAAATAATCTTAAACAACGCTTAAAAGATACTTAACTTTTTACAAGAATGATGTTATTAAATATAAATTTTTGTATCAATAAATATAATACATAAATATTAAATGAGATTTATAAAGAGAATATACATTATTTAACATAAAAACTACACTACTTTTATTTTTTTTATTAGGAACATAAATACTTTGTGCTTATTTTATGTAAGTTAAAGTTATTCTACCTAAACTAGATTTTTTTTTCTATAAATTGACCAATAGTTTGCATAACATACCACAATAAGAATTTAACAAATATCAACACAAAAAAAATTGAAATATTTTTTAAAAATTTCAAAGAGAATTATCATAATAAATAAGATGAAAATAATAAGAGTTGCCATTTTAGCTATATAGTGTTAAGTACAAGTTGACTACGACCTTTTGAAGAAGTTAAGTCCAACATTGACTTGTATGTAAAGTTAAATGTACATTCAAATGTCAAACTTATAAACTACAACCATCACTTTATTCAAAATGTCTCGTTGATTGTCGTAAAAAGTGTGATAAAATACTGTTAGTAGTTGTATTACTAATTACAGTTTGATCAAGAATTCATATGTGAATTTTTATTTAGAAAAGTACAAGAAAAAAATAATAATTTGTTATAATAATATTTAGCAAAAGGTTGTTTGGTAAAACAATATCATTATATAATGGTAATAAATAAACTTTAACATAGGAGTAATTTCTTTTTATTATTTCATTATTTTTTTCTTATATTATTTTTATATAATTGTAATAATTTGTTAGTAATTCAAATGTGAATATAAGTCTCTTATTAAATAAAAATAAAAATATTAAATAATACATAAGAAAAAAAAACTCATTTTACGATTTTGGATTAAAAATAAAATCAATCTCTTACGTGGGTCTCACTATATCTTATTGTTACGTGTATTTGAAATCTTTTCCATATTTTTGTCTATTTTCTCAACATAATTATATTAGTTTTGTTAAATATTTTAACAACTTTATTTTGTGTCTATAAATTGATATATGTTTTTCTTGAAACTTATACTTGGTGGAGGCTTAGAAAAGAATTGATACAAAATTTAAGATGAAAATTAGGGGAGCTTCAATTCTGATGATGATTGTGTTGGGTTTGATAGGAGGTGATTACAATCTTTCATTTGCCCAAGTTGAGTGAAAAAAAGCAAAACTCTATTGCCAACGTAAATGTGAATTGGAATGTGCACCTTTAGTAGTACTTCCTACTTTGTATTTGTTATGTGTTAAAGGTTGCACTACAAAATGTAATAAAGGAGGGTTCAGTGGTGTTGCTGTGCCAGATTGCAATTCTAGTTGTGGCTTCATCAACTATACTGGTATTTATTTCTTTACAAAATCTTTTTCTTTACATTTTTAGTTATTATGTGAAATTAGGTCAAATTATGATTTTAAATGTTCTTTGTAATGAACTTTATTTGACAGATAATGGTAATCGTATGGCTTCTGTGGTGAATTCTTGTTTGCAAGAATGTGAGAAGAAGAAATAATATGTTACAATGAAGAAAAGGGTTGCTGCAAGAACATGCTTGCTGTAATGGAAAAATTTTAATTAATAAATAACTGTTTGGAAACTCCCTTCTTATTATTTAGTTCATTATATTTTTTTTTATATTATTGCAACTCAGGAAACTACATAAACAACAAAAATAAAAATAAATAAATAATCACTAATACTAGTATGAATTCAAATATAAATAAATTTTAAGTATTTTAATTCTATTTAATGTTACTAACTCAAAAATATAGTTTTTAATTAACTTTATGTATCATCTATAAATATAATTGAAGGTTATAGTTAAGTAAATATGCTTATTTATTGTATAAAACAATATTACTATTTATTCTATTACTTTGAATAAGTGTAAAAGTAGTCAATCTTAAGAAGTGTATTGTTTTTTTTTTTTTTATAAAATTGTAAATATCACAAAATCATATTTTTCTAGAATGTTATTTATTTAATATATAAATTATTGATGTGATTTTCACCTGTGTGTTTAATTAATTTAATAAATATTTTAACTGTTTATTTTTATACTTTGTTCATATGATCAACTTAATAAATATTTTAATAGCTGATAAAATAATGATTAATATTATTTTAAACTTTAAAATATCAATTGAACAGAAATACATAAAATTCGAAACGGGAAGATACTTGGAAAGAAACGAAAAATAATAATAATATTTAAAATATTATAGTTATTAGATGCATTTAATGAACTATTTAGTATATTTATTTAATGAGTATTCAATATATTATATTTACTCAAGTACCTTTTGGACTTTTTATATGTTTCAAGGATATTTTTTAAGAATCAACAAATATAATAAATATTTTTATTCTAATAAAATAGCTGTATAATTTCATATTTTATCAATTTCTTTCTCCATGTAACATAATAAATACATGCAAATTATTTTTAAAATCTCTTTCTCTCTATATATTATATTATAACATATTGTATTATATTATATTAGATTATAACATATTATATTATATTATTATATATCATATTATATTATATTATATTATATTAAATACATAAAATTAGAAGACACTTGAAAAGAAACAACAAATAATAATATTTTGAATAATATATTTATTAGATACATTTAATGAATTATTTATTATATACATTGACATATTCAATATATTATATTTACACAAGTACCTTTTGAATTTTTTATATGTTTCAAAGATATTTTTTAAGAATCAATAAATATAATAAACATTTAAAATAATTATATAATTTCATATTTTATCAATTTCGTACTCCAAATAACATAAGAAATACATACAAACTATTTTTAAAATCTCTCCCCGACCATATCATAACATATTATATTATATTATATTATAACACAACATATTATATTATATTGTAACATAATATATTATATTATACCATAACATATTATATTACTTTATATCATATTATATTATATCATGTTATATTATATAATGGGTCAATACCAATAGTTAAAAAATATGAAATTTGTAAACATCATAAATTTTGGTCCTCTAATCAACATCAAGTACATATAATAGAATATACAGTTATATAGAGAAAAAAAAATTCATTAATTACTTATTGATTATATATATATATATATATATATATATATATATATATTAAATATATATATCATTCTTGATAAATATAACTATAAGTAGTTAAGTAAACCCATTATTAATAAAGAAGGATTGAGTAATAAAATTTAATAAGCAGTGAGTAATCAGATTTAGATTTAAATTGAATAAAGAAGGATTGAGTAATAAAATTTAATAAGCAGTGAGTAATCAGATTTAGATTTAAATTGAATAAACTCATTATTAATAAGGAATGAAAAAAAATTGGTAAACCTTTGTCTACTTACTTATTTTAACTCATATATTAATTTTGTAAGTCTTCACATTTTGTTTGGTCCATATGTAATGATGAGTCCAAGAGGAGATGTTATATATACTTCCTCAATTCAATTTTCATGTAAAAATACATTGTCATCATCTAACCGATTAACTGATGTAAATACTAATTTTTTAGTGTAGCAACAGCTAAGAGTAATATAATTGTAATAAGTTTTGCAACTAGTGAAAAGGTGTCTAGGTAGTCATTGCCTTCCAGTTGAGTATATCCTTAAGCAACTAGGTGTGTCTTATATTTCTCAATGGTTCCATTAGTCCTATGTTTAATTTTATAAACCCATTTGATCCAATGGGTGTTTTTCTGTTAGGCAAATTTGTGATAGTCTAAGTTTTATTTTGTTGTAAAGCTTGGATCTCCTTTCTCATAGCATCTGTCCATTTAGGAATCATTGTCCAGTTATTCCTGAGTATGTGTAGTTATCTCCCTGTTGTTTGAAGCTCTCTGATTTTCATCTATATTCCTGTCAATCTTAGTTTCTATGTTGTTGTTGTCAATATTGTGATTTAGAGGCTCCTTAAGAAAGTTAAAATCTCTTTGCACAAAGTTTTCTTCTTGATCTTCATTATAAAAAAATATAGGTATGAGCCATTTTGTATGAAAATATTTTTTGAGAAAAGATGGCATTTTTGTTGATAAATATTTTTCTATTATTTGTATCAAGTATAATGTATCCTTTAATCCATTCTTGTAATCAAGAAAAATATATTTTCTAACCTTAGGTTCAAGTTTAGTTATGTTGCTGTCAAATGTAGATGCAAAACATCAAGAACTGAAAGTTTTCAAATTTAGATACGTGAGAGGTGGGAGGTGATTTGTATATTAACTTGTAGGGAGTTTTATAGTTAATAACATTAGATGGTAGTTTATTTATAAGGTAAACAACATGAAAAAAAGACCAATAGAAAATGTAATCAAATATTCATATATTCATAGACTATTAATAATTATATTACTAGTTGTAGTTTGATTAAGAATTCGGATGTGAATTTTTGCTTAGAAGAGTGCAAGAATAAATAATAATTTATTATAATAATATTTAGCAAAAGGTTGTTTGGTAAAAAAATATTATTACATAATGGTAATAAATAAACTTTAGCATATAAGTAATTTCTTCTCATTATTTTATTATTTTTTTATGTTACTTTTATATGAATACAATAATTTATTAAGTATTTAAGTATAAGTATAAGTCTTATATTAAATAAAAATAAAAATATTAAATAATATATAAAAATATATTCACAATTTACTATTTTAATATTTTGGGTTGGAAATAAAGTCAATATCTTAAATGAGTTTGACTAAATTCCATTGACTCGTATCTCATTATAATTGAAATTTTTTTAATTATATTTGTTGGAGATTCCACATCGATTAGAGATGAGACATTTCAATAGTTTGTATATAGGTGCAAACCTCACTTTACAAGTCGGTTTTGTAAGGATGAGTTAGGCTTAAATTCCACTATCTTTATATGGTATTAGAGTCTATCCTAACATGGTTATTGGGTCACCTGCTATTGGACTATTATTGGACCACCTTAAACAATATAGTCTCATACTCGAGTTCAGAATATTATTTTTATTAAATATTTTAACAACTTTGTCTATAAATTGATATTTTTTCTTGAAACCTTATGCTTAGTGGAGGTTTGGAAAAAAATTCTTTCTTGAAACCTTATACTTAGTGCAGGTTTGGAAAAGAATTCATACAATATTTAAGATGAAAATCAAGAGAGTTTCAATTCTGATGATGATTCTGTTGAGTTTGATAGGAGGGGAAGCACTCAATTGTGGTGCCAAATGTAAATTACAATGTTTTCCTTTAATAACATTTACTCCTTTGTATTTGATATGTATTAATGGTTGCTTTAAAAAATGTATTAAGGGAGAGTTGAGTGTTGTTGTGCCAGATTGCAATTCTAGTTGTGGCTTAATCAACTATGCAGGTATTTATTTATTTACAAAATTATTTTCTTTAAGATTTTGTACTTATTTGTGAAATTAGGTCAAATTATGATTTTAAATGTTTTTGTAATGAACTTTATTTGACAGATACTCCTGATCCTATTTCTGTGGTGAATTCTTGTCTCCAAGAATGTGAGAAGAAGAAGAACATATTACAATGAAGAAAGGATTGCTGCAAGAACATGCTTACTTAATAGAATAATTTTAATTAATAAATAACTGTTTGAAATTCCCTTCTTATTATTTAGTTCATTGTATTATTTTTTATATTATTGCAGCTCAAGAAACTACATAAACAACAAAACAAAACAATTTTAAAAAATATATAATCAATAAATATAAATAGAATTGAGATACTTAAAAATTTATTTATAATTAATTTATTAAACATATAATATAACGTAACATAATATAATGTAACGTAAGATAATATAATATAATATAATAATATATTATAATATAATATATAACGTAACATAAATAACATAATACAAAGTATTATAACATATAACGTATATATAACGTATATGATATAACATAATATAAAATAAACATATAACATATAACGTAACATAACATATAATATAATATAAAATATTATAATATAATATAATATAACATGATATAAAATGTTATAATATAATATAATATATTATAATATAAAATGATATAAAATGTTATAATATAATATAATATATTATAATATAACATGAACGTAATATAATATAATATAATATGATATGTTATAATATAATATGATATTGCTCTTCAGAGTGGTAGGGCTTTAGGCTCAAATTCTACAAACTTTGACAGTTATTTAGGTATTTTAGCATGATCAAAAGTATTTATTTTGGTACCGGATCAGGATCATGTGACTGAAGAATAAAAATATTTGATTTGGTAGGACCTTTGTGTAAGTAACAAATTTATAGGTTATAATAAATACATTATGAAATAACTACATTATGAATTCTTTTGTTCTTTGCTTGATAACTTCTTTATTTATTTTTGCAGACAAGCTTTGAGTTTGAAACCTCCAGCTTCATTAGGAAGAAGATTATGACATTCATTAAGGGCAAAATGGAGGTCATTCAAGACCGTCTTAACCATTACATACGTATATGGAAAACACAAGGGAAAATCGCCTTATAAAAAATATGGAATTGATGAAAAGACTTGGAGACAATGTGTCTAATTAGAGAGGATCCCTCTTGCCAGATTTGATTTTTTTTTCCAGACCCACTTAATTAAATAATATGAATGTGACAAAGGTAAATTTTGTATTTTGTAAGAGAAGAGAAAGAAAGCGCAAGATATTGCACATAAGAATCTCACCCCCATTGATTGTCTAGGGGGGAGTTATGATTTATTACAAAGAAAGATAATGGAAGAAAAGATGAAATCATTACATGATTCTTCAACATCAGAAGATGTTCTCTCCTCCATCCTCTCCTAGTCGACATGAGAAATGAAAGTTGGCTAGGACTAAACCAGGAGGGCAGATGACATCTGCAAAGTCTGAAGAGATTGCCCATCAGATTGTAAGTAATGTTAATAAATTGAGTATCATATAATGTTTTCATTTTTAGTATTTAATTGATGACTTTTATTCTATTATTTTTCGTAGGATGACATGGTGCAACAGAGCTCACAGGAAAGTTTTGTGAGTCTAGGAAAAAAAGATATACTGATGGCAGCTATTGGCATCCCAGAACACCCTGGTCGTGTCTGCATTACTGGGTTTGATGTACGAGTAAGACAATTTTTTGGATCAGCTTCCCGGTCTTCCTCATCTGCAGCACTAGCCACACAAGACCAACTAGCTAAGATGAGAGAAGAATTAAGATGAGAAATGAGAGAAGAAATTAGATGACAAATGGAGCAGATTGTTTCATCCATGGGCATGACACAACAACACAATCCTATGCAGCAAGATGAAGCACTACCTACATGCGGTAGAGTTAGCTCAAAGGGTAGTTGTGCTGATGACGACGAGGACGAGGACGAGGAGGAGCTACAAACTGATATTTCATATCTTTGTAAGTTGTTTGCTGGAGATCCTCCTCGTGTGGTAGCGATTGGGAGAGTGTATGCTACAGGTTCGACGATCCACACATTGTCACTTAGAGAAGATTTAAGTAGAGTGATCGTCGAAAAAGTTAAAGTTATTGATGCCGAGGTGCTAGAGCCCACATCAGAGGTTAGATTTGTGGGGCAAGCACTCGGTACATTTATTGCATGACCTACACATCTCCTAAAAGTCATTTTTAGAAAACATAAGATATAATTGTCATAATTTCTCATCATGTTCTTTAAATTAACACTTAATTTTGTTTAAATTAATACATTTAATTTTGTTATTTTCTATTACAGGACTATGGAAGTAAATAAAAATCACCAAGTCCTGAGTCGCAGCTATCCCAACAACTCCAGACATCTGTGAATCCAATTCAAGAGTTGTTTAGGCTTTCTCACATCATGTATGATTCATTAGTTTCAAAATACTCCCATCAATGAACTTCAATTTGCTTTTAGACAAAAAAGCACGTTTCATGTTTCTGCTCCATATATGATAATTATTTTCATTGAGAGGAGATAAAACAAAAACTAATCCTGTATTCTCTCCATAATGTAGATAATAGAGGCTGCTAAGATTTTGACTCGGATCAATTTCCGATCGTGACAGCTCCATGAATTCTTAAGAAAAACAAAAAAAAAAAACTTAAAAAACAAGATTAAAACAAACAAAAACAATGGCAATAGAAGTCAAACAGAACTTAACTTGCTCTAATACCATAAAAATATCCCAGGCCCGTTAATAGTCAAGAAACCGTAAAAAAATAATCAAGAAAGGGCCCACGTGTTACGTGCTACGACTTTTAGAAGATGCCTCTCGAGACTTGTAGGCACTTTCCAAATCTTTTTGAAATATTTGGGAAAAAATGATTTAGGCCTTCGAGCTCTGTCCGTTTCCAGGAAGAAACACACAAGGTTACAATGTTTTCAAGATATTAATTTCAATTGTTTTTTTTATTGGTCTTCGGCGTATGAAACAGGAAGAAATACCTGCAGAGGTAGTCATATACTTAAATTAGTACTAAGTTATCCAATGTTTAGTGTGATTTGGATGAGAATGAAGTATTCCTTTCATTACTCACTATATATTTTCTTATTTGTAATGATGATTTTTTCACTCTTGTTAAAAGAAAGATGATAAGTTTAGTCGAGATGAGATATTTTTTTATTAAAGAGTTATAAAAGACACTCAACATTTCAGATGGAGAAGATGTAAGAGTTCATAAAAAATTGTTTTATTGTCTAAAGTAGACATGGATCGAATGTAATTAACAAATAACATGTGAGAGTGACCCAGAACACTATTATTCTTAATAATATCTTATCGACTAGAGCACAATTATTCTTAATAATAGAATAAAAATTACAAGATAAAAGATTTTGATTTTAAAAACAAAATTACAGAATTTTTTGATTGTTTAATTTTGTTTCCCAAATAAAAAAATAAGTTAAAAGATCTTTAATTTGATTTTAAAATACAAAATATCAAAAATATTCTTTGCCGCATCAAGCTCCCTTTTTTTGGTATTTTTTAGTAATTAAAAACTATTTTAATTCATTTTTTGAATATTATTAAATTAAATACTCATAACTGAGATTATTATAATATAATTTCGACAACATATTTAAAATAATTTAATAAATTGTCATTCTGTTTTGGTGCTCCATTTGCACCTCTGCAACTCCACCATGTTCGGCTCCGCGCGAATCTTCTCCGACGTCGCTCTCCGCCTCCGGCAAAACCTATCGGTAATTTCTCCTTCGATTCAATTCGCCTTCGCCTAGGGATTTCTCGAACATTCTAGAGCTTCACGTTGTTCTTTTCTCTTCCGTTTTGCAGCTTCGAGGTGTGCGCGTGCAGAACATTAACATTGGAGGCGGTATGGGAGGCGAGATCCCCGACAACAAGCGTCTGGAGTACGCTCTCCAGCACCTGCACGGAATAGGGCGCTCGAAAGCGCACCACATCGTGTGCGAGCTCGGCGTCGAGAACAAATTCGTCAAGGATCTCAGCAAGAGGGAACTCTATTCCATTCGCGAGTTGCTCTCCAAGTATTTGATCGGAAACGATTTGGTACTTTCTTCCCACCTTTTAAACGCTCTTTGCATAAATTTCTCCATGTTGATTGTAGTGGATTTTTTCTTAAACAACTAAGGAAGGTTAGTGTAACGAGTAAGTGGTCTATTAGGGGTCTCAGTATAATGTTTTTCAGATGATTAAGGACATTTAGGGATGGAAAAAGGAAATTGAACAAAATTTTAGGTTGTCAGTGTAATTCACTCAAAGCAGAATGAATCAAACTTTTCTCATTGGTTAAAATCAACGTATGTGAATTGGTTTTCAGAGAAGTCGGGTGAAAGAGCTTCTATAAAATGCGTAGTGTATAATTTGATTTTAACATATAAAATAGGTTTAGTTTGTTTTTACCTTCTTATTTTCTACTTGTATGTGTTTTAGAAGAATGTTTATCTAAATAAGCTTGTTTGTTTCGTTATGTGTGTGTGTGTGTTTTTTTTTTCAGAAAAAGTGCGTTGAGAGAGATGTGGTAAGGTTGGTGGGCATTCAGTGCTACCGAGGGATCAGGCATGTGGATAACTTGCCCTGCCGTGGACAGAGGACTCATACGAATGCACGCACCAGGAGGAGCCGGAAAACTTTATCTGGATCAAGATAGGTACCGCTTGAGAAACTGATGAGTTTGAGATGAGGAAATAAGTTTAGAGACTTAGCTGGTTTAAGTGAAATCAATGTTGAGATTTACATGTTCAATATGCCTTTGGCGGGTTTATCTTTCCTTTGCAAGGGCTTTAATGGTCTTATTCTACATTTTGATGGGTTTCTTGTCTTGGTTGATTGTCTAGGTAATGTGCTTTTTTATTTGAAAATTGCTAATCATTTGTGCTGGGCAAGCTTTAGTTTAAATGTATATTTTCTCCTTACACGATGATTTAAATGGAAATTTTGACATATTTGCATTTTTCTTACTTAGGAAGGATTAAATTTTTAAGAATTATAGGTTCATTAGTAGGAGTGTATAGTTGTAGAACTTATTTCTGTCTTCTAGATTCCTAATGTATGTTTCCGATATATTACTAACAATATACCATATAGAATAGAACTACCAAGTCCTCTGTCTCTGGTTGCTTAAAATTATCTGTAAGAGTCTCTATCTTGATTGATTAGCTTAGTTCTGCTGAAACTTAACTTGATAGAATGCTTTATTCTCTATAAATTGCCAGAGGCACGAAATCTATATGCTTTTTGTGTTCAAAGATATGAGTAATCATAACTGCTTAGTTCCATTGAGTAATGAAAATATTTATAAAGAATTATATTTTGAAGGTATTTGATGATTGGTTGCAGCTTTAGCTGTTTATTTTCTTTTGTCCTTTAATATCTATTGGATTAGAAGGACTACTACTTGGGTTGTTAATACGTTTTCTAAATGTTGATATCCATGACTGTTTACACCCTGTTTCTTTTATGCGGTTGTAATGTACACTAACGGCACAGTATTGTTAGTTGCCGATGGTGATTTGATAAAAAAATAGTGATGAAAAATTAAACCACAAGTTTGTAATGTACAAAAGGCTATATATTTGGGAAAGCTATAAAATGACACAGGCTAAGAAAGGGCCTACAGGAGAAGAATATAGATATTGATCCTTTTTAGGTTCTGGATGAGACAATGTTATATTTAATAATAATTAGTAAAATTATTAATGAAAGCTTTAGACAAGGAAGCGATGACAACAAACAATAAGTTCAACATCACTTTTCAATTTAAGGTATTATTGAAAAACAATAATCGAAGTATGCTTACCGTTTGAGACACGATGCAGGTACACATTAGAAGAAAACTGTGGTCTAATTCGATTGGAACTGTTTCGTCAACTTAACTGCATTGAATGATGATTATTCCTTGCATATCAAACAAAAAGTAATTATGTTTGTCTCTTAACAAAGCATTCTCTGTCGTGCACATGGTCAATGATTGATCCTCATTAAAAAAAACAAATTTGAGTCAATTCTTTTTGGCCGAAATAACACATACTCTGGACCATAAAAAGGGAATTAACACATGCTTCGGTACTTGCATTTGAACCTTTCAACCTTCGTAAATTAGATTAAGAGGCTTCCAAAAGTTATATAAATTCAATATACTTTGTAATGAAAATTTTTCATATCTCAAATTTGATTTCTTGATAGCATAAAAATTTCTGATTTGGTGCTTGTTCTGACATCAAATGTTGAAATCCAAGTTGGTTAATTAATAATCATCATTTAGTGCTGATGTTTGTTGGTTTTGCTGCATTTTTTTTGTATTCTGATGTTTATGATCTATTAATTTTATGGAAGCGTCTTTTAGTGTTTAAATATGAGTGTTGAACTTGAAAGAAAAGAAAATCAGATGATATGCCCACTTCCGCAGATTGTAACTTCAAAAGTACTCTTGTGGTGTGCCAAACAAAACTCCATATCTTCAATCAGAATTTGGCTTTGGCCATGCTTTATTGTGAAAAATGAGCTGTTCCCCCATTGATTAATCAGTAAACCAGAACATTCTTGCAGTCTAAATATCTGAATTTGGGTTGTAGGCTAGTGACTTGAACACGATTCCATTAATATTAATTCTGTCTATCACCTAGAAGATATTGATGTTTATACTCTTTAACTCTTTCTGCTTTGTTGCAGTTCTTTTATTCTGACCGTGATCCATGAATCGCGCTACTAGCCTTTATTCATTCATGTTAAGCATTCATTTTTCCCCATCATATCCTTCGTTAATTTCCCTCTTCCTATTTATGTACAGCAACTGGTCTACTAACATATAAGCCCACTCACAATGGTCCTCATCAGTTTCATGCCCATTAACATAACCCCATTGTATATTCTTAGACTAACATAACTAACTACCAATGAGGGATACCTAACAACATATGAATAGCCGCTGATTGCTGCAACATATGAATGCTAGTTGAAGCAAGTTAATGCTAAAAGTAGTCTTCATTCCACCGGGGTCAAGCACAAACAAGTGAATGCTCCCATGTTCTTCCAGTACTCTTTCCTCTAGAGCATCAGAACCTCTGTAGTTAGCCTAAAAAGGTCCCATGTCGCTCTGCTGCAAAAACTCAACTATTGCACGAAGTAGTTGATGTGTTCTATCATAGTTTGTGGTTTGCTGAAGTTTGCTTATTTTCCAAATTGACTCTTGTTTTTCACCTTCAAATGCTCGTATCTTTGTTTTTTTCGGATTCTTGATTCAGAATGTTGAGCAGTTGCTGTTCTCTTGGCTTTTCTACCCTTGGGTTCTGCTATGTTTCTTTTGTTCTTTTTGATCTTGCTTCTCTGCTTGCTGTTTTTTGTTGGATTTCTCCCTCTTGGAATGTTTCCTTTTCATGAAATTCTGATACCCGTAATTCTGTATTAATCTCTGATTTCCTCATTTCTTGCCCTTTAGTCACATGTTCCAGTCTCTCTAATTCTCCACTCCAGCTTCTACCTTGATCATCCACCAATAGGCCTCCCTTCCATTGAATATTGGAATCAATTTTTTAAGCCATTTTCTTGACAACTTCCCCCATATCTCCTAAATTAGGACTCTGATACCACTTGATAGATGTTATGAAATAAGAAATAGGAAGAACATTTATCTTTTTCAGGAAGTTATAAACATTTGGAGGAATATTTATCTTTTGAATTTTGCCATTTGGACGCAAATTATGGGTATGACGAGCCAAATTGAAGAACCTTTAATTATTTACACTCCAGTTGGCTGGTTCAATATACCAGGGATGGAAGACCTAGCTTTTGCAAACGTTGGTGTGTTCTTTTGGATATAAAAGGGGATAGGATCACTGAAAAAATTTGTATCTGATGTGGTGTTTAATTTTCCATACCGGTTTTATTCCAAATCCAAACCTGTTTACTGCATAATAACCCTTATGAAAGCATTTGTTCCTTCAATTACGGTCGGATTGTTCTTTAATCCACTCAATTTTTTGATAGATCATTTATTTATTTATTTTAAAACTAAATCTGAATCCACTGTGATGATAATTTAAGGTCGGATCAATCTCATTTATTATTTAATATATTAATTTGACTTTTTATATTATGATAATAATACCATTGAAAATTTAAATAACACACATTTTGCAATAAACATTTCAAAATAAAATGCTTATATAAATATTAAATTGTGTTATACAAATTATTATTTATGAAATAAAAAGTTAATTATTAATAAATATCTACTAAAAGTATCTTGTACTTAAATAAAAATAAAAGACGCAGGATTAATTTTGACTAATTTGAAACATACCGTCTTCAGAATAAATTAAGTATAGTTTTTAAGGTTAAATCTATTGAAATCAACATGCTACCTGATTAGTGAGATGGAATCATTACTACATATCACATCCCTATGTTTACTTTTCTTTTTACACATCCGTACTTCAATCATAACTTCTGTAATTGATCCTTCAATCATAATTTTTTTGAAAACAATAGTATGCATTTATCATACTTTAAAAGGGTAGTATTTTATAATTTTGTTTATAATGTTTTATAAAGGATTTTCTTATGTCTTTTATTTAATTTTCATTTCTATTCTAGTTATTTTTTTCATAGTTAATATGCAGTTAACAAGTATATAGGATATAACACATTCAGTTTCTTTAGTATGTTCTGTCCTTCTCTAATTAAAATTGAAGTTTTAATGAGTAAAATCTTTGAATAGCATTTTAAAGGATTTACAGTTTTATTTTTTAACTAATATCTTTTATTCTTTGATTTCTGATAGTTAAAATGAGGAAAACAAATATATAGGCATGAGTATTTAGATAGGAGAAAAATTAGACAAAGATCCTCGAGTGTTTCCCTAATGTAGATTACAATTTTATTTTGATAATTAAAAAGTTACGGATCTGAGACGAGCAAACATAGAAAACATTGTAAATATGAAAAGTATTTTTAAAATATTATAATAGTTCAGCATAGGTGTTTTTTAAACTACTCGGAACATTGGAATCTAAATAATCTGTACCATTGTTCTTGTTAAATGGATAACAAACCTTAAAATAATTAAATTTAATTATAATGACATTAGGTGCTAGCTAAAAATATTTACTTGAGATAATTAAAATATCAACAGAATATAATTATGTTGTAAGGACCCGATATATAAATAAAGGAAAAAAATGAATTAATTTTTATTTGGGAAGACTTATTATACTAAACAAATTTTGAACCACAACAGTAATATATGTAATTATTTTGCCGTTAAGAATTTTTTGAATTAGATGGACGGATGAGCATGTAAATGTGCAAATATTAAAACTACCACAAAACACAAATAAGAGTATGTACTCAAATATATTTTTAAACGCGGGTAAAAACATACTACATCTATTAATAGTTATTGTTCTTCAACAAACAAGTTTATTTCTAGTTAAATAAGTCAAATAAATTATGAGACAATTTTTTATCTTATTAAATATACTTGAGATTCAAGAGAGAAAGAGACAAGTTTATTCTTGATTCGCACCATTTAATCCATCAACACTCTTTTTGAAAAAAAAAAAAAAGTATTCCTAAGAAACAATTTCTTGCATAAATAGGAAGTTGTTTCTCAAATTAATTACAACAAGAACTCCCTCTGTTTCAAAATAACATATATTCAAGGTTATACATAATAAGTATAATAATAAATAATTTTACTAAAATGTTTACTTTCAATAATAAATGCATTATCTATAACTATTGAGTAGTTAATGATAATGGTTGAAAAATTAGTGGCCATAAAACTAAAAATAGATAAACTTGATATAATTTATTTAAAATAAATTTGAAATAGGTTTTTTTATATCTTATTAAAATAAAGCGTAATTGAACGTGAACAAAAAATGATTGCTAAAAAACTTCAAGGCAGTAGTGTATATCAGTTTGTTAGAACAAATGTGGTCATTAACAATTTTTTTTTTTCATGAAAATGTTGTTTTATTTTTCAATAAAAAATTGCATGTTGACATTAGATCTCTTAATCTTTGTGCACAAAAATTGTTTAATAAATTATGATATTAGTTTAGATTTAATATCTGTGTAAACAATTAGCAAGATCTGAATGGAGACAGAAGCCACACACAATAAAGTCACATGAAAAGGAAAAACATTACCAGCACAACCGACAAGGTTCCATTTGGATTTGGTTATCTTTGAAACTAAGGTTCTTACTTACTCCAAACCAAACAAATCTGCTAATAATTCACTTCACTTCCAAAAACCTCACTCTCTGATTCAGTTACTGTCTCTCTTTCTCTCTCTCTCTCTCTACCTAGACTGAGATGGGTTCAGTTTCTCTGAAAATTGGAGATGGAACAGCCAGATTCCAAAGAGCAACACTGTGTTCTTCAGCTGTTAACATTCTCATGATTTTCTCTGTCATCACCACCAACCTCTTTGCTCTCTACGCCTTCACTGCTTCTCCTAAACCACCCCATCACCTTCTCCAACATCATGCACATAAGAACATTTCTCTCATCTCGGAGCAGGTCTCGCTCATTCTCAGAGAGATCGATTTGTCCCAGAAGAAACTGGCCCAGATGGAGAAAGAGATTCTGGGCTACGAAAGCATTGATCTTTCGAGGCCCAACATTGCATCCGAGCTCAAACTCTTCCTCCAGCGCCACGAGCTGCCTCTGGGGAAAGACTCAAGAACTGGGATCACTGAGATGGTGCCGTCTGTGGGACACACCTGTGAGAAAAATTCAGACCTGTTGTCTCAGTTTATGAGTTACAAGGTTTTTGGAGCTTGCCCTGATGATTGGAGTGTGGCACAGAAGCTGATCTTAAAAGGGTGTGAGCCTTTGCCTAGGAGGAGGTGTTTTGCAAAGACTGTGTCCAAGGTAGGTTTGTACCCCTTTCCAGATTCTCTTTGGAAGCCTGTTGGTAATAAGACTGTTAACTGGAGTGGTCTTGGTTGTAAGAATTTTGAGTGTTTGAATAGTAAAAAGCTGAGTAGGGAGTGCATTGGTTGCTTTGATCTGGTCCATGGCAATGAGAATGCTAGGTTTGTTAAGGGTAAGAGTAAGAACGATTTTCTGGTTGATGATGTGCTGGCCTTGGGAGGTGGAGGGGTTAGAATAGGGCTTGACATTGGTGGGGGGTCTGGATCCTTTGCTGCTAGAATGGCTGATAGGAATGTTACTGTGGTTACTAACACTCTCAATGTTGATGCCCCATTCAGTGAATTCATTGCTGCAAGAGGGCTTTTTCCTCTTTACTTGAGCTTGGATCATAGGTTTCCTTTCTATGACAATGTGTTTGACTTGGTTCATGCTTCAAGTGGCTTGGATGTTGGAGGGAAGAGTGAGAAATTGGAGTTTTTGATGTTTGACATTGATAGAGTTTTGAGGGCAGGTGGTTTGTTCTGGCTGGATAACTTCTTTTGTGCCAATGAAGAAAAGAAGCAAGCTTTGACTCGGTTGATTGAAAGGTTTGGATATAAGAAGTTGAAATGGGTTGTGGGAGAGAAGATTGATAGTGTTGGGTCTGGCAAATCTGAAGTTGTCTTATCTGCTGTCCTTCAGAAACCTGTTAGAGTTTAGGGGCTTATACAATAAAACTGCAAGAAGGGAAGAATAATCTAAGATTCTGCTATATCTCTCTCACACATAATTTGTGTGAATGAATTGCTTCCATAGTCATCAAATACTATTGGACCTGGAATAAGTACAAGAATTGTTTCCTTGCCAATTGTAAACCAGCTTTTTGAGGTGACATATATTTTGTATTTCAAGTTCTGTTTTATATTTTATTCTGTATTAACTGTTTTGTACCTTGATAAATTATTAGAAAGATGAACAATGAATTACATTTTTTAAACTTAGGAAGTCAACTTTAGTCTTTATATTTGGAGACTATATTTTACTTTCTTGAATGTGAAGGATCCAATCATATATTAATTGGTCGTTGTGTGCATATGTTTTTTTATTTTCTCTACCTGATAACTGCATAGTATGCTTGACCAATGTAGTGTTTGAGCACAATCATTATGGATTGTTTCACATTCAAAAGAAATCATCCATTGTGAATGGTCTTTTAATATAGTGGCACCTAGCTTCATTGGTAAAGGCATGAACCTGGGTTTGATCTCAAATATAGCACACAAGAATGCTATCTAATCTGTCATTTAGTTCTATAATCATCTTGTTCATCCCTCTAATTGCTCTAAACCAAAGATTCTAATGAGTCAATCCAATTCACAAGAATGTTGCCTGTCTCATAAGACAAGGTGCATTTATTAGATTCTGCAAAAAAGTGATGAATATGTTTAGTACTAATGCTATTGCTGTAGTTGATGAATATTGGTGACTTGGTAATTGGGTTTTGATAATCTATGAAAATGCTTCTTTTGCTCTTTCACTTCATAGTTATGAATAAGCCATTTCGTTGTTTGCGTAGCTTAACAGAACTATAAATTCTCATTGAATGTGGCGATTGTGTTTAATCACAAGTATGCAATAAGGCTTCAAAACGAAGAGGTAAACCGGGTGAAAAGAGAGTTGAGTGGATTCAAACCAAATATGGTTAAAAATGAGCTAGCAATGTTTCAGGAATAGTTCATGCTATTTGAGATAGAGATAGAAAGGAGAAAGGTGCAAATGTTATAGGTGATATGGTGTGTAGAAAAAAAAAAAAAAATAGAGAGAAATGGAGGGTTTGAGAAATGTATGCATTATGAATTTGTGAGTTTTCATTTTTAGACCCCCACAAAACTTTCGTACCAATCCATTCTTTTGGAAAATGAACTTTTTAGAATGTAAAAAAACATTCCAAAAACTGAATTCAGAATGAATAAGAAGTGATGTAAGAGAGGAGTGCAGAAAGAAAAATACCTAAATTTAGGCCCAAGCCGAAATTGCTTCAGTGTATCTAGCTATTTCTTTTGGACTCTTAACTAAATGGACCATAGAACTTGAATGGTTAATAATTGGGTACAAAATTTTGTCTGTTTGCTTATGGAACTTCAAGGCATACTTTTTTCTATTCTTTATCTATGAGGAATTATGAAACTTATTTCTTTGGCATATTGTACTTTCTTTTAAATGTCAATGGACATTTTCATAGTTTTTGACTTAAAAATAAATAAAAATAAAATTTGAGCAAGTTAAGGTTATGATTTAAACTTCTAACTCTGATTACAATTTGTCAATTTTGTAATGCCTAAAATTATATAAGTATATAATATAAAGATATAACTTGAAGCTGAAATTTTCTTTTGAATGATGAACTCTGTAGTTGTTGAAGTTTCATATTTAATTGTAGTTATAATAATAACAACAACCGATGCAGATTGTTGACAGACATCTATAAATGTGAACACGACATTTCGTGATGAACTATGTCAGATTGTTGGTCCAAATCAATTAATTGTGAATTTAGTTTTATCTCTTTGTGGAGTATCCAAAGTGTAGTAAATTTTCTTTGTCATTGACATAACTTGATTGGAAGTAAGTGTTTAAAAATGTGTACCCTTTGAAGAGTAATTTTTCAACACGTGTTAACCCAGACATAGATATGTTTTTCTCTTTTAAATTGATACATTCTTTTTGTTACTTTGATTGAAAACTAAATAAAGAAACCAGTATTTAAATTACTTGGGAATGAATTATATACATTGCAAAGTTATTAATTATTAGTCATTTCAACAGGGTAAAAACATATGCTGCGTTTTGATAAATTAAAACTTTTTTTATCCATAAGAATTTAACTTATTTGTAAATTTATAACATTTTATATACTTGCTCAACCAACTATATTAGATTTCTTTTACTCCAGATTGATTAATTAATAGTAAATTCATATTTTTAGTGTTGATAGTATATTATTTTCCTTCTTTCTCTCTTCTTACTAAGCACTTGTTATTTTGGTGTTCTCTTTTGATATTCTTTTTATCATGTAATGCTTATCTTGGAAACTCTTAAATTGGTCTAACTGTGGTTCTTTTTGCTAGACCCTAATATGATAATTTGTCTTTATCTTAATAATGTTATTGTTTTGAGTTTTTTTTCCTCTGATTAATAATGTTTTTCAAATTATTATTATTAACTAGTATGTTCACAATAATTGTATTGTACCTGAACTTTTCAAAATTGTCCTTTGTAAGGTTACAGTGTGCTATATTACCAATAATGACATACAACCATGGAACATTTGAAATAGGAAGTATTATTACTGTTTTTGAATAATCAGAGAGATCTTAATATGTACCTTCTTGATAGTAACATCTACTCTTAATACGTTATCACTCTTAAATTTTGTATTGCATTAATATTATACTAATTTTGTGTTAAGATATTGTATTTTGTGTAGTATTTGAGTCATTGAATTGCCTTGTATATACCAATGATTTCTAGGCACCATGCTGTTGTATCTTTAAAAGAATAAAAATAAGCATATATATATATATATATATATATATATATATATATATATATATATATATATATATATTATCTATTTTTATATATATATT
>Ga0099824_1003699_pt1 | contig 22282 bp, 10 predicted proteins | sample SiratrowhiteBW_FD_76837 | JGI IMG/M metagenome (GOLD analysis project Ga0099824, IMG submission 76837) | Root nodule microbial communities of legume samples collected from California, USA - Siratro white BW | ecosystem: Host-associated > Plants > Roots > Nodule | place: USA: California... | reverse complement strand
TTTTATTTGTATATATATATATATATATATATATATATATATATATATATATATATATATATATATCGATAAACTAGAATAATGTCAATGTTAAGATTAACTCTCTCGTAATAATCAAAATGAAAATCAAACTACTTCAAATAAAAACATTGAACGTGAACTTTTCAAGAATGATGGAGCTTGAACTTATATCCCATTAAAAAATAGTTACTAGAAAAAAGAAATTAATGTGGAGAATTGGCAATGTGATATCTGAAGCACCTATATTCCCATCGAAAACGTCGAAAAAGTCAAGAGTGGAATGTGAAATGATATGAAGTGAATAGTATTGCACTAAGGTTTGTGATTTCGGATTGCGAACTAATATCGAAAAGGAATCTGATAATGGAAGCAACATCCAAGTTCTAACATAGATATAGCTGGTTGTTAACTCTTTTTGCAGTCAATCACATTATTATGATCATTCATCTCCATTCTCTGCATCATTGAGAGACCCACGCCCCTTCCTCTAACCACATGCATGCACTGTGCTTTTCGATGTTGATTCTCTTATCATCTTTAATGAAAGAGGACAATTTTTAAATTTTATTTTCCACTTCTTCATCATTGCCAGATTAAGATTATTTTTTATTAACACTTCCACTTTCTATCAGCCCAAAAATCAAGTTTCAATGCAAAATCATATCATAGTTGCTTTGTAAATCTATTCAAATTTATGATTATAAACTCTAAGCTGAACATGTATCATGTTTTTATTTGTTCTAAATTTATAAAATTAATTATTGTAATTTTTAATGAAAAATACATCTAAGAAGTGAATTCTAAGTTTAATTTAATTTTACAAAACTAGTTTGTAAAAAGAGATTATTGTTGAAAATTTTTATCTCGGATCAATGTGTAATATCTAATCATAATCGAGGAAGTTGTGATTCCGAAGTATTTTGGTCAGTAGCACAGTGCAAGGAATTTAAGTGAGAGTTCCAAATCTAGAGATTGCTAATTCTGCTGTTATGATATCCAGTTCATGGCTATGAAGAAAATAGAGTAAAAGCTCATGTGTGTATATATTACATATAAACACAGAAAGAGGCGCTAGTACGGATGTGTGATTATGTGGTGGATTTAATATAAATTACAGTGAGTTTCCAAAGTTTTTGAGGCCTCACATCACATGACATGTGAAGGCTGTGATGTGACCCTTTTCGTTTTCAGTGTACGGCACGCTGTTTTCAACATAGTGATTGAAGTGGAGTTGAGTTGAGTTTAGCAGTTTTCTGTTCTGCCATGTGAGAGTTTTGTGGAATTTGATGAAGTGGGCCCTTTCTTCTGTGTCTCCACATTCCAACTAGCACTTCCTCTCATCTATTCTATCATCATCCTTTCTGGAAATGTATGGCTTCCCACTCTCTCCTACTAACACTTCACGTCATCACTATATATACAACAACTCAACCCCCTTCACTCCCAAACTCAATCATTGCATCATCTTCAACTGCATGCTCCAACAATACTCACTCCAACACTTATTCTGCATCAGACACCACCAACCTGTTATTTACTTGCATTATCACTGTCTCTCTAGCTTCTGTTCAAACCCCATCTCAGATCACATAATATGGGTATTCGTCTGCCAATATTTATGGCTCTTCATGCCAACAAGATATTCAAGTGGCAGCAGCATCTGCATAATAGAAACCAGTGCAATGTTCCAAAGGGTCACGTAGCAGTGTATGTGGGAGAGGCTCAAAAGAAGAGGTTTGTGGTTCCAATATCTTACTTGAACCACCCTTCCTTTCTTGATTTGCTAAACCGAGCTGAGGAAGAGTTTGGCTACAATCATCCAATGGGAGGTCTCACAATCCCTTGCAAAGAAGAGGCATTCGTCTCTCTCACCTCTCAATTACGTTTTTCCTGAAACATTTTGTGTCCATTTTAGTGATTTTCCTACTAACTCCACTCTTTTGACAGATACATCATAATATGTATTTCATTGTATACACTTTAATTAATTATATATATATATTCACTGTTTGAGAGAAGCAAAATCTAGCCACTACCAAATTCATTTTGTCATTTTAAAGCTCGCAAATTGAAGCTTTGCTGCTTCTTCAATGTTGCAGCATTCCTTTTTGTATACCATATTCTTGTACATTATTTGAGCCTGCTGGTTCATATTGTAGATGATGATTAAGCATGTTTTGTGGTAAAATCTTATCCAACAGTAATAATAAAAACACTGGTAATGATTCTAATGAAATTTATGTCCTCTCAAAATCAAATTGACTAGTTATTTATTTACGATAATTGAATTCATTAGTTTTATATTCAATTATGCTTAATGTTATACCTGTATATAATGCTTAATTTTATAATCTTACTTATACCAGTACATGTTTGTATTTTAATCCTAGAGCAATGCAAAATTTGTCCAATGTAACAGCCATCCCAACATAATTGTTAGTCTTTTAAAGTATAGCTAAATATTTTGGTACAGTTTCTTCTAAAAATATTCTTACGGTCTGACGACAAATGTTTAAATATTTATTATTTAATGAACCAAAGCACAACTTGGTGGATGTGTCTTGCATGCACATATCTCAAGTTAAAATTTAAAATATACTTCAATTTAGTCAATATGAAGTGGTTTTGGAACTTAAATTTGAAAATAAAATATTTAAATAAGAGCTGAAATGATGTTTAAAACCATTTTATCTCACTTTTCAATTTCTCTTTCCTTATTTATTTCAAAATTTTAAAAGTTATCTACTATTTTGTTTTATATTTTCTTTCCCCTGTTATTGATCACCTCTATTATTTTTTTTCGGCTCTCATTGACTCTTTGTCAGATATAGCAGAGTTAGATTGACGTGATTCAAATATGGTTAATGAAATATAGACTCAGGTTTTATATTATGAATATGAATCAAATATTGGATTTTTAACTTGATTAAAACATGCTAATCAGACTCAATTTCGTTGTAATTTAAATTTTGCGTACAAACTCAATTTTTCGTTGTTATCCTAATTCAATTATTGCACAATTTGGGCCTAGCACTAGCACGCAAAAATCTCGTACGAGTTGAACTTTTATCAGCTTTAGGCATCATTTAGGAAACTGAATACAATCTTAATAAATGCATAAGGAAATTAAATAGGACAAGTAGTAAAATCTTATCTGATAGTAATAATAGAAACAACAGTAATGATATTAACTAGTATATGAAATTAATATTTCTTAATATTTCACACACACACACACATATATATATATATATATATATATATATATATATATATATATATATATATATATAGCATGGTTTCAAGTTTGACTACAAGAAACTTGGGTAGATATCAACATGCTTCTTATCAATCAATTGACCATTTTCAATAGGTAATTGAAAAAGAAGAAACAAGTTATTAACCTTTAAGAAATTAAAATCTTAACAAGTTAAAAAAAATATGTGTTTTGTTGAAAAATCTATTTTTTAAGAAAAAGATAATTAAGACATGTTTTGAAATATTTTCTACCAACTAAGCAATGCTCAATAGAGAAAAATATTTGACAACATTGATAAACCATGTGGTATAAATGACTTTTTTCATGAAATAAAATTATGAAAAAGGTTATTTGACTATTTGTCATCATTCTTCTTGGAATTTACACCATTTTTAAATTGAAAATTGATTTATTAAGACTTTGCTAAGATTTATAATCCATTTAACTGTTCCAAACTATTATGTAAAAAATATATCTTAATAAAATGTCTAGTCTCGTACCAGTACACTCTCGACCAAAAGAAAAAATAAAATAATAAAGGAAATATATGTATTAAAAGATGAATTAAAATTGATGTTTCTTTTAAAAATGTTCTTATCCTTGTGTTAACAATATAATTATATTAAGTTGTATTATATTGTTAAAACCTAATAATATCATATACACCATAAAAAATACTTTAGTTATTACTCTATATCTTTAATAGTAAATATCTTACCGAATATCTAACATTAAATAATAACAATTATGAATAATTTTGTAAATAATTATATAACAATTATGATAAAATAAACTTGTTAAATTAAGATGTAAAATGTTATTTTTAAAATATTTTATAATAAAAGAAATCATTAACCTGTCGTGTCAATAAGTGTTTGTTACCACATCATTGTTTTTGTTTATTAAAATAAGTATTAATTTAAAAGTCAGAAACACTTTTAAAGTTTATGTATTAAAGTTATTGTATGATATAAGAAATGTCAAGATAGATTATGATAGAATAAAAATATCTTTGATGTAATAGTATTTTTAGTTATGAAATTAAAGAGGGAGAAAGTATAAACATGTTCTAGACCACTAGGCCCAATATATAGATGTCGAGTTTGGGGCAAATATTTTGAAGTGGCCCATTTTTCATCTGTTTCAGATAAGGGTCGGTGTTGCACAACATTTCCTTTTTTCCTCTGATTTATTACTTCATGGAACAACCAATATAAATGTAAGAAAGATATATGACGAATGAAGTATTTGAATTATGTTGTAATAACTTAAAAAATAGTTTTTGTTCATGTTGTGGTTGTTATTACGCAAAATTTTTATAGGTGTGCAATACTATGATATGGGAATGGAACGTGATTTATTGGAAAATTCAGGTTCATTAAGATAATTTTTAATGAATCAGACTATCTTTTAAAATCAACCATTATTATCACTAAGAATAATTATCTTATAATCATGCATTTTATATGATATAACATTTCATATAAACCATGATGTGATTATAAGGTAATTATTCTTATTGATTCATTTAAAAAAATGGCATAATTCATTAAAAAATTATCTTAAGAACTGTGAATTCTCCAACAGAGTAAACTCTTCCAGTATTGAACATCTATAATAATTTTGCATAATTACAACCAAAACACTAGAAGAGAGAGTAATGTTAAGAACAATAAGAATCATCACAATAAATGCTATTAAGCAGTTATTCTAGACGTAATGTGATCCACATCAGGATGAGATTCCCTAAAATCTCATATTTTCTCATATAGGAAGGCGACAGTAAGATCTGTCTCCTCACACTCTTGCTCTGCGGTGACGACGACGTGGTTTCACCATGTCGCTTCCGTTCTTGCAAACCCTTGCCGACTTCTTTTATGTCTGAAACGGAGAGCGCGGTCTCTCCGGCGTCTTGAAGTTCAACTTAAGGAGGTTTGGCTAATCTTGGAACTTTCTCTTATTGCGCCTAAATGAGCCGTTGCTTAAACAGTCATAGGGGAAGAAAAGAGATTTTGATTTTTTTTAACAGATAATTTCTTTGAAATTTAACTTCTTATATACTTCAAGAATGGGCAACAGAGATCAAACTCTAGACCACACATTATCAATCAGCTTAGACACCATGCAATGAACCAACTACCCAAAATGCTAAAAGCTTAGATTATTGCATGAAGGCATATGAACCAATTTGTTATTTGTTTAAAGTATATATGGGCTTCCTAAATATGTGAACAATATTACAAATTTAAAGAAATTTTAATATATTAAATTTGAATTATTTTATTTCAAAATGATTAATTTTGTATATGAGATAATTTAAATTTTTAAATTTTAATTTTCTTATGTGAATAGATACTTCAATAATCGTCAAATAAGAAAATTTACTACTTCGAACCTACATACATCAATAAAAAATAATCATTAAAATTTTCAACTAAAAAAAACTACTTGACATCCATTTCAAAATATCCTCATTCACATTCGTTGAAAAAAAAATCTTAGAAGACCTGAATAAAAAAGGGTTTTAACCTACATCCATGAACAAAAAAAAGTCCAACAATATCAACTAAAAAACAATTTCCGTCAATATTTTACTTACATAAGTAAAAAATCTGTCGTTACATATTTCATTACTCACCAGGTACTTATATGAAAAATAGTCATAGGTGTTTTTCTTTTATGAAAAATTTAAAGAAGATTATTTTAAAAAGTATTCTTTAAAATATAAGCTCCAATAATAATTGATCTTAAAAGATATTCTAAATAAAATTAAATTATAAAATATTAGTACAAATAAATTAGTCAACCTAAAAAATAAATTTACATAACCGTAAAATGTAAGTTTAGATAAAAGTAATCTCTTTAGAACAAATTTTAATTACATAAATTTAAATAAAGAAAATTAATCTATTAAATCAATTATAAACTTTACTTATTAAAATATCTAAATAAATTGATAAGAACCTAGTAAAACATCCATTTAAAAACCATCTCACCCATAAATATCTATAAACATGATTTTTTTTTTTCTGTCATTCTATGCAAATCATATAGAGACAAGATTGAAATGTAAATAACCAATAATCAATTGAATTTGTAAGCGACACATAATCTAGCATTGTAGTCTTTTAACTTTTTTCTTTTTGTCTTTGTCTTCTAGAGGAAGTGGAAAGACGTTCCGTGACAGATCCTAATCCACTCATAGTAAAATATTTATTTCACTGTAAATAATGATAACAGTAAATACGATTTTTTAGATTTCATTTAAATAATTAATACTCATAAATATGATTGAAATTTTATTAATTTATATAATCACTAACTAGCTTATAATCTTGTTGTTTTTCCTATTTTATACTTAATTAACTAATATATTTTTTGTTAAAAGTCTTCTTTAATATGTGTTTTGTCTAATTCACAGTATGCCAGCATTAGGCAACCATTGGATTTTGCCTCTTAACTTTCAATTGTGTAACTTCTGTCTAGGCTGTTGTTTCGCAAAAGTAAATAACTAAGTTGCTATAAATATGAGTTATAAGTTCTATAATAGGTAAAAGTGTGGAAGGTGGACATTATATTAGTAGAAATACTAAGAAAATCTATTGTATTAAAATTTTGAATTGGTGGTAATGTGTGGTCTTATTTGTTCATTATTCATATGTGTCACATGTTCCAAAGGCCTATAATATTACCTTTCACTTTTTTCTCTGTAATTTTAGTTTGGTTTTCCAGACTTTCTCTGCCAACTATTCCATGTTGTTAGGTGGAGAAGCTATCCATTTCTTTTCTAAACCACAGCTTCTTGTATAATCATACTCTAGTAAATCAATGAATCTGTTTAATGGCCACAGACATTGTATTGATGCTTTCTTCTTCATATTCCTTTTGTAGAAAGCAGAAACAAACTTTTTTTCTTTTAAATTCTAACATTAAACAAAATCCTAGTCTGTTAATAGGATAAGTTAATTTTGTTTGCAATACATGATGAAATCATACTCTGCACAGCTATTTTAATCAGAGTGTTATATTTTTTCATGTGCTTCTGGAACTGTCCATGCAGTAGTAATCACCACAATATGAGAGAATATACCTGATGAGGATTGTGTATTCTTCAATTAGGAACCTTTTTTGCATGTAATGTCTCAGATAAACCACATAGCACTCCTTTTCCACAGGAAACAGAGAAACAAAACACTCCCAATATCATGGTGGATAGATTATGAGAACGTTCAGATGAAAGATTTGTCTAATAAAAACCAATATCAACTTTCATTATAATTACGTGTTACGTCCCAAATAAAACGACAATAGAATTTAACATAAAGATTAATAGTCTCTAGATGAAATCAATGGAGCCCAATTACTTCGAGGTCACAATCATAAGGTAGAATTCAAGTACCACTTTGGGATTTTTGTGTTTCACTTTGTTCTGGAGGTCTTGGAGGAATTATTAGTTGGTTTAGGATTATATAAATAGCAACCATAATCTGATGTACCTTCCAGAAGATAATTGCAACCAACAAATTAATAGAGCTTTGAGAAGCATATATATTCCAATCCATGCAGATTTCTATACAATATTTATTGATACAAGATCTCTAGTTGAGAACTGATGGAGCCCACTGCAGTTCTTTACTACAATTTCTAAACCTGATATGAATGATTCTGGTACATCTTATCAAATGGAGACAAATCAACATAGTGAACATTTAAGATGTTCCAGACATGTCTCGAAAAAACTAAGTCAGATATTAAAATTTTCAGAGTGGCATTAGGTTTGAAATGGAAATGGTGTTGGCTGTCTGTTGATATCATCTGATTTTTCGTGCAGATGTCCCTCACCAGACCCCATTTGGCCTTTGCCCCTTCATCAATATCATGAGGCCATTAATCTGAGATGTCTATAGATATTTGATAAAGATGTTTAAGACAGAATCATGTGATCCTTTATGCTAATGTCTCCTACTAGACCCCATTCATGAATAATTTCTGTACCAAACCGTATGCCCAAATCTCCTCCTTAGCTATATATATGCATAGACTCATGGTTGCAGTCCCAAGCAATTAAGTATCAAATATTTTCTATTCAGTTTCTTCAAAAATCATTGTTTTCACACCAAATAAGGGTCAGGGATAATGGGTTTCGGCTTCCGTGGCTTTCAAAGGCGAGTGAACATCCCAAAGGGCAGTGTAGCAGTGTATGTGGGAGAAAACCAAAAGAAGCGTTTTGTGGTTCCCATATCATACTTGAACCAACCCTCTTTTCAAGAGTTGCTGAGTCAAGCTGAACAAGAATTTGGATTTGATCATCCAATGGGTGGCCTCACACTTCCTTGCAGAGAAGATGTATTCCTTCAAGTCACTTCTCGCTTGCACAGGCAATAGACAGATATCATACGCAAGTGTCAATATTAATCAACTAATTGTTTGTGTACAAATCACAAAGTTTAACCATGTATATATTTTTTCATCTTTCCATTTTGTTCTTCCGGAAAGATATACTTGTAACAGAATTCTGTGAATACAAGATTATCAGAGGCTTTTCCTGCACATAAATTATGAGATTGGTTTCTTTCAGTTTAACTTTTATGTACCTTTTTATTTATTTTTGGACTTCTTATTCTGTTTTTCTCATTAGATTTTTCTCCTATCTTACTTGTATAATCTTCTTCGATCTTATTTATGTCATCTCCTAATTTCTACATGCTTAATTAAATGAGGTTTAGGTTACAATTAATTTTTGTTTAGAGTATCCGATATTTTAAAAAAGAGTGGTTATTTTTTGTTCGTTTAAGTTACAAGTAAAATATTTATTTTATATTTATTTTGATTTAACCTTGTTTTCTTGGTAAAAGAAAAAACACTTTGTAACAGAGCAGTTTACCAGAAGTCACATGTGCTGTGACTTTGCTCTTCTTCTAACAAAGAATGCTTGATCATCGAAAAAATTGAAAGATTCCTTATCCTTCTTGGTATTGAATTTATGCCCTTGGCAAGAATAGGAGACCAGTTTGTCGTCTTAAGGTGCATGCAGTAATGTAATCTTCTCTTAGATTTGATCAAGCCAATTACTTGTCTCTGGATTTTCAGCAGAGACCTTGAAGCCTGGTTAACACCAAAAAAAAAAAAAAAAAATCCAGTCAGTTAATACAAAGTGTTAAAAATAATAATTTTTCTTTTTAATTTCAAAATATAACAGAGTGAATGGAGAAAGAAAAAGAAAGTAAAAAGTTAAGCTCCGTGTACTTCTGAACGTGGAAAGATAATAAAAAGTGTAAAAATTGAGAATTAAAAAAAATATTAAAACATGTAAAACGATAATATTTCATCAATTTAAACCTTCCTAAAAATAACTCTAAAAAAATAATCGATTATCTTTTTGACGTAATTAATTATTTTTTAATTTTATTGATTATTATTATTATTATATTATAATAAACAATTAAAATACCGCTATCTTCCTCTCTGTCTCTCTCTCTCTCTATACATATTATTTTCGAGGAATGCATGAGTTTACAAACCATTAAAAGTAAAGAAAATGTGAGATGTTTTTCGATCAACTCTGAAACAAAAACTATGCGCTTACAAATTACAACTTACAATGGCTACATAATTGATAGGTTCTCCAACATGTAAAATCTCTTTCATTTTGAAGTGGTCATCATGTTGGTACATCTTCCATAATGCAATATCATGTGATCTCTTATGAACCATGTCTGTTTGTCTCCTCCTCAAACACATCAAATGTCTCTTCCACTGCCAACTTCTGCCACAAATAGTATATATTCGCCACTTCATTCACAATGAACTCAACTCAATTTCTCTCCGAAGAATCAAAGTTTGTGCATTCCTTCTCACCAGTTCTCTGCCATCATTCTTTGCTTCCCAGTCTCAACTAAAACAACACAATGGGTTTCCGTTTACCTGGTATTAAACGACCATCTAAGGGAGCTCAAATCCCAAAAGGTTTTCTTGCAGTCTATGTTGGAGATGATATGAGGCGGTTTCTGATTCCTATATCATACCTGAACCAACCTACTTTTCAGGAGTTACTGAGTCATTCAGAACAAGAATTTGGATATTCTCATCCAAAGGGTGGTCTCACAATTCCGTGTAAGGAGGATGTGTTCCTGAATGTCACTTCTCGCTTGAATAGGCTATAGCTCATGCTAAACAACACTTATTAGAGTAGATGAGAAAAAGATTGTACATGAGGCAATTTTTTGTTTTCCTTATACCATTCCTTTGATAATAGAAAGATGTTAATGAGAAATCATGAAAAGAGATTTATTCAACATTTTAACTTCTTCTGATATATCTTTTCTGAATTCTAATATTTGAGGTATTGCTATCTAAGATCATTTGCATAACCTTCTAATTTAAGAGAAGAATTCTGTTGGAGTTGCTGACCAAACCTGACCTAATAATAAACGGTTATAATTGCAGAACTATTGTATGACCTATGTTCATGAGCAAAACTTAGAACATCCACATATATCTTTCCTTAACCTACCATTTGCTTGATTCTTCCTCTGATTCCTGTATTTTCATTTTTTTTCTGTACAACAGAACAAATATCTTCCTAATCTAGTGGTTCTACCCGTTCTATATACACATTAAACTCAGCCTCAATTTCTAAGGGTCATTTCTTTGCATTGTCCCAATCAATCAGCATCATCATCACATGGCTTGTTAGTTGCTTCTGGGGCAACAACATGTGCTATACTGGTTATCCTCTGTAACGTAATTTACAGCTCACAACATTGATAAAGGAAAACAAGAAAAATCCTGACCCAAATAAATTGAATATAGCAGCGATTGATTTCTCATCCACGGCTCTATTATTTCCTTCTTTCCTACTCATGTCTGTCTATCAATGTCTCTTTTCCCTACTTATTTGAACCCTTATTAACTGTATGATTAATTTGAAAATATTATTTCCCTCGTGTTAGTTGACTGTCATTATTTGTGTGAACCTCAAAATAACAGATAGCAGAAGTTACAGTACACATCAACTTTTGTGTTCTCCTTAATTTATTCCTTAAATATTTCCTAGGAAGACACTCAAAGCTAGTTTGGTACGGTTCATGAATTAGAGTTCGACTAGTGAATTATTCTGTCATGCAAAGAAAATCGTAAGACAATATACTCAGCACAACATTAGGAGCTTGATCATTAGTCATTGTGACCTGTAGATTTTGTACCTGTAACATCATAGCAGAATAGTACACTATCACTAATTTTCAAAACTGAATCATTAACTTCATTAGTACATTATCACTAGTTTTTGCATAATTACAGTCTTTTCAAGACAGCCTAGCACCAAGCCCTTCCATCATCCATCAGCATTCTTAAGCAAGAAGATTATAACAAGTGATACATTATTCATGAGAGCCACCAAAAATATCTGCAAAATTTTCTGCTTGTTGAATTTATGAAATTGCAAAAAGGGATAATTTAAATCAAATGCTGGTACCAGATTTAACCTTCTCTTGCCAATCAGTTTGTAGTTATATTCTACGAAGTCCACATATTTAGCACAGGAGTACTACAATTTTTTAAAATTTAACATAACATACATATACATCATGGATACATTAAAATTTAACATACCATACATATACTGATGCATGATAATTGTTGAACCGTTTAGGATGTACAAATTATTCTTTCTAACCCCTTTATAATTGTAAGGACGCCGTCTAAGAATCTTTATCATTCATTGTTTAATCTTTCTTATTAAATCAATATGATTAAACATTCCCATTGACAAAAGATTCTTTTTCAACTTTGAAACATATCTCATTTCTTGAGACAACATCTCTTGGTCATCAAATGATACATCACATGCCTTGCACCTTACATACTATTGTTTCCAAGAAGGACTCGTCCACCTTCTTTCAGTTCGAAGGTCTCAAAGAACTTTTTCATTAAACACATTTGACAAGTGCATCCCAAGTCTAAGACCCAGCTCCTTTGTATATTAGATGCAGACACGTTTGCAAACTTGTAGCTATTAGACGTTATAACAACTTTAGAAGATTCCTTCTTAAAATGATATTTCTTGTTTTCCCATTTCTTTTCTTCTCTAAACTATTACACTTGAAGTGACCTTTCTTGTGGCAGTTGTAGCATTTGATTTCTACCATTTATTTTGACCAATTGCTTGTTCTCCCCTTTCCACTAGTTCTTTTCCATACCCGTTGACTTTGAAATATTTAGACTTAACTCACCATCATTTACCTTCAACTCTTGAAACTTATTAGCTCTTTGTCCTTAAATGAGGTATCCACCCCTCCAACGGAATGGTTTGCTCCTTCCCGAACAACAAAGTGTCAGTAAAATGTTCATACGTTTTGGGAAAGACATTAAGAAGTAAAACTTTGTCTTCGTCCTCCAACTTCACTTCAATGTTCTTCAGATTGTCCATAATCTTCTTAAGATCTACCAGTTGCTCGACCATCATTCTTGTCTTAGTCATTTTAAACAAATACAATTGCTGCTTCAAACAGAATCTGTGTGTTAAATGTTTAGTCATATACAATGACTCAATTTTCATCCACATTGATGTAACAATCTTCTCCTTAGTGACTTCTCTCAGTACCTTATCACCAAAGCACAAAATTATGATGCTCCTGACTTGATCATGTCACCCTTGTCCTTCTTTGAAATAGACGTGACATGTTTGCTTCCTTCAAAGCATTAACATATCCTTATTGTATCAAGATTGCCTTCGTCTTAGTTCTCCATAATCCAAAGTTGTTCTCGTCAACAAATTTCATGATGTTAAAATTGGTGGTTATTTCTTTAACTTCTTGACTTTCATTTATTGTTCTCACATCTGGGACCAATTGTTGGGTTTATCAACAAATAAGAAAGCAAGAAAAACAAGAACAAGATCGAAGAAAACACGTTTATCAATACTAGATGGTCTATATGCAAAGTCTACTCACAATAAAATGTATTTCATTTGAACCCATAAAACACTTATATATAAACTAAGGAGTACCAGAAGATCGTTCAAAATAAAACCATTAAATCAATTACAACAAATACGTACTAGATGGTTTAACATATTTTAACACTATTAGAATGTCCTTAGTAGACAATATTCTCCTCCTCCACATCAGATAGTTTAAGCTTCTGACAATCTATTATACATGATTTAAAGACAGTCATCATAGAAAATGACAAAAATAGTTAGAATAATGTGATTAGAAATGTTGGCTCCAACCACAACCATGTAACAGCTTCCAAGTAGATTTCATCTGTTATAGGTTGAGTTTCAAGTACCAACAGCTATCAGTATACTCATGAAAGAACAAAAGATTTGATATGTTTTGGAGCTGTCTGAAACAAGTGAAACAGTAGGTCATTACAGGTTCCTTTGGTAGGCCTATATTCTAAATGGTGGGGCGTGTAATTGGCATCATGTAATCCTCTAATTAAATCCTTCAAGACAATACCATGTGATATTTAAGGAACTTGTCTCCCACTAAAACCCATTGAATAACACATTCACCCTCCAGTAAGCTAGAGATAAGTTTACACTCTATATATATATATCCCTCACTGGTTTCATAGGCAACATAAATCATTCTCATACCGAAGCATTAGCACTAAAGGTCACTACTTTCTTCTACTACTTTGAAATCATTCGTTCCATCAGCAGGTGAAGCAACCATTAAAACAATGGGTTTTCGCTTACCAGGTATTAGACGATCATCATTTAGTGCAAGCAAACAATCTTCTTGCAAGGTGTTGGAAGTTCCAAGAGGGTATCTTGCAGTGTATGTCGGAGAAGAAATGAAGCGGTTCTTGATTCCAGTGTCCTTCTTGAACGAGCCTTTATTTCAAGAATTGCTAAGTCAAGCTGAAGAGGAGTTCGGTTACTATCATCCTATGGGTGGTCTCACTATTCCCTGCAAGGAAGATTTGTTCTTGGATATAGCTTCTCGCTTGAACAGATTATAGTTCACACTACCAAAGATCCTAACCCTAACATAGACTAGTTGAGGCAATTTTGTACAGCAGGCTTTTAGCTATCTTGTAAATGAATCTTTTAATATATGCGGGGACACACCTAAACCTTGCACCAATTTTTAGATATATTGCGTACTACAGTTATTGTGCAAGACTAGATTTTGTTTAGTACATAACTGTTTTCTTTTTCCTTTACCATTCCTCAGAACGGAGATGATAATGATAAAGTCACTAAAAGAGATTGATACAAAATCTTCTCATTGAATTTGAATTCATAGTTAATTTATGTAAGCTTCTTATTTAAGAGCAGTAATTCTTTCTGGATACTGAAACCTAACCTACTAATGGTTATAATAATTGCTGTATTGCTGTTCCCCCTTTGTCCATGCACAAAACTTGGAACAGTAACATCTCAATCCTCAAACAGCCTTAGCCACATGCCAGATTCTTCTATAATATGTGGTTCATCTTATTACTGGTTTTGTAAGCACCATAGAACGGATATCTTTTTAATTTTGTGGCTCTTACCATTCTCTCGGCACCTAAAATTCAGTTTCCTTTCCTAAGTGTCATTGTCATATGCACTGTCCCAATCAATCAGAATCGTCACATGGTTTGTTAGTTGTTTTTGGGGCAACAAGTGATCGATACTGACAAGCCTCTACCAAAGTAATTTACAGTTACTCACAAAATAGTAATAGTTGCTTAAAACACTGCCAAAGAAGACGCTGAAAGCTAGTTTGTGGTTCACAAATTAAAGTTCATTTAGCTAATTAATTCTGTCACGCAAAGAAAATGGTGAACAACCATAACCCGTAACAAGTTCCAATTAATAATTTAAATTTCGGACTCTTCCAATCATGTACTATTGTTCTCTGATTTTACAAATAAAATCTTTGGGTCACAGTGCCTAGTGATCGAACTCTTGTAATAATCTGATCCATTGTTATCAACTACCTTTCAATTTGTCAACACGAGAGTATCAGCACCAATGAAAAAGAACACTAGTAACTCGTCATTGATTTTCACTTTTGTATTGGTGCAAAAGTAATATTGAGTTGAAATTAAATTTCATTAATCACACGTAGATTGAAATTTGAACATTCAAGTTTTAGTCAAAAGAAGAGAGGAAAGTCAAGAGAAACATAAAAGGGTATGTGTTTATATTAGTGCTTAGGAGAATAAAATATATATGCATGAAAAACATGAAGAAAGACATGAACACTTGCTAATTCTCGAGCCACAGTAGGATGATTCTATATCCCTGATTTAAATTTAAATTTTGAAATTTTCTTTCAGTTTGACGCCTACCTTATTATATATAATCATATTGCTTCCTTGTAAAACACTTTAAATTGAATTTATAATTTTCTCGTCTTTGACATCTGAATATATAACATGGCTTTAATAGACATTCTTTTCGAGGCATGATCCAAACAGTTAAAATTCAGAAAATACCAGATATTTTCAAGCGTGTGAGACAGAAGAACTATGCCATTACCATGGCTACAAATAAGGTTCTTAAACATGTACATATATCTTTCATTTTCAAGTGGTCATCGTGTCAGCACATCCTCAAGAAACACGACCCAGTTGAATTGATCGATCTGCCAAGCAATCACCATCCTTGATTAAGGCCTCTAAGACAATACCATGTGATCTCTTTGAACCCTTGTTTGTTTGTATCCTACTTGAACACATCAGATGGCCCATCCACTGCTTCGTTATAACCACAAATAGTATCCACCATCTATATATATATACCAACCACTTCTTCACAACAACACAACCCAGTTTCTCTCCAAAGAATCAAAATTTACGAGTGACTTTCGTCCACAAGTTCTCTCTCATCATTCTTTAGTTCCGAGTGTCAATTAAAACAATACAATGGGTTTCCGTTTACCTGGTATTAAGCGAGCATCTAAGGGGGCTGAAATCCCAAAAGGCCATCTTGCAGTATATGTTGGAGATAACATAAGGCGGTTTGTGATTCCTATATCATACCTGAACCAACCTACTTTTCAGGATTTACTGAATCAATCAGAAGAAGAATTTGGATATTCTCATCCAACGGGTGGTCTCACAATTCCGTGTAAGGAGGAAGTGTTTCTGAATGTCACTTCTCGCTTGAATGGGCTATAGCTCATGCTAAAGAAGACTTATTAGAGTAGATGAGAAAAAAATTGTGCAGGAGGAAATTTCTTATAGTTTTTCATTTTTGTTTTCTTTGCCTTTTCCACAAAGAGTGGAAAGATGTTAACCAGAAAGTAATGAAAAGAGATAGTTACCAGTTTTGCTTCTGTTAGATCTCATTGAATTTTAATATTTTAAGTACTGTTATATATACAATCTAACTTCATGCGTATAACCTTGCTTCTAATTTGAGAGCGTAATTCTTTTGAAGATACTGACCATATTCAGCGCCATATTTCCTTGACCAAAACTGAAATACTAACGTACCTGAAAAAGCCCTATAGCCACTAGGTAGACTTTCTATGGATATTTGGTCCCTTGTTTACTCTGCACCATAAAACAAATATCCTCTTAATTTTGTGGTTCTTCGCATTCTATCTGCACATAAAATTCAGCCTCACTTCTTACGGGTCATTGTTTCTCGCATTATCTCAATCAACAGCATCTTAGTGATGTTTCTGGGGCAACAAGTGATAATATACTTAATACTGGTCATGTTCTACTATAAAGTAATTTATTGTTGATCACAAAAATAATAAAGTATATTTCCATTGGAGGGAAACAAGTGCTGATCCATATTTGCCTGTTCATCAGAATATACTATAATCCAGTTTCATAGTCGTTCATGAATATTAGCTAATCTATTCTTTCATGCAAAAAAAAAATTTAATTACGAAACAACATTATCAGTACAAGTTACATATTATTGAGATTAAAATTTATGGAAAATGAAAGGACAGTTGTTGCCAGGCTTTCATGAAAAGACTAATTATGCTGACTATATTAAGGACAGTAGTGTATAATTTACGACTTGTGGTCCCAATCATGTACTATTCTGCTTTGGTTTTATACACATAAAAATTTTCACGTCAGAGTAAATAGTGATTGAGCTCTGGATAAGGGTTCCGTGCTGGATCCTAATAATTATGATCCATTGCTTTCAACTATCGTAGAACGCGTCACCGAGAGGTTCTGTTAGCAATATATTTTTGAATTGAGTTGCATTATCAATATGAAGAAAACGCGTGACATGTCTGCTGCATGTCTACAGAAACAGCAGAATTGAACAAGCATTAAACTTAACCTCAGCATCTGAAGTTGTGAGTACTCTATTCTCCATTGGTTCTGAAGTTGTGGTTTTCACTATTAATGAACTTGTTCATCATTCATAGAGGCATCTAAGACAACACCATGTGATCTCTCATCTCATGGACCTCATCTGTTTATCATTTCTCTAGGAAATAGATTTCAAGAAAAACTAAAATCTATAAAGAATTGTCTTCCTTCACAACCAACTCAAATCATTTACACACACACCACAAAACTTAGCTACATTCTTCTAGTATTGTGATTTTTAGCTTGCTCTTTGAGACATTTGAAATGGGTTTCCGTTTCCCTGCAACTAGAAGGGCTTCATTTACTAGTAGCCAAGCATCTCTAAAAGTTGTAAATGTGAAAGAGGGCCATTTTGCAGTGTATGTAAGAGAGAGAATGAGACGGTTTGTGATCCCTTTGTCATACTTGAACCAACCTTCATTTCAAGACTTGTGAGTCAAGCAGAGGAAGAATTTGGATACAATCATCTAATGGGCAGTCTAACAATTCCTTGCACAGAAGATGTCTTTCTGCATGTTACATCTCGCTTGAATGGGCTCTAAAGCTCAAAGTATAGAGGACTGACATAGATTAGTAGTGAGATTGTGTTCATCAGGCTTCTTTTAGACTTGTAGAAGAATTTTTTTCATTCTCTTTCTCTGGAAATTGTCAAAAAAATTGTTTACTAGAATGAAAAATTTAAGAACTTACGTTTATGTTTTTCCTTTTTCACAAGCACAAAAACCTTAAATTACAATGTGTTACATACACAGAGTTACATTATCAATGTCTAACGCGGAGGGGTGTCAACATCAGCATAAACAATTTGGACTAGCCAATAGAGCTTTAAGAAGCTCTTTGAGACGAGTACTGTTGGGTTGAATTTTTAGATCTGTTTAATCTTTTGTGTGAAACTGGAAACAATTTGCCATCTTTGAAAATAGTTATTAACATATATTTATTTTTTCTGATAAAAAAAGAATACACAGTTGGAAAACTGTTTTAAAAGCAGAAAACTTTAGTGTGCCACGATATTTGCTACTGTAGGATTAAAACGCAACTAAGAAACAATGGGAAGAGGAAGATGCCATTTTATTGAATAATGATAGATACAAAAAAGTAACATACTTCCTAAACTTCAGCTATTACCCTTCTACCCCTAACAGCTAGTAAATAAACAAAAATATGAAAAAAGAAAAAGTGTTCTAACAAAGTTGGTAAAAACTAATCAGCAGATATTTAGGGTTTAAATTAAACACCTACCAGGGGCTAAAACTTTCATGAAAATTTACCTGAACAGATTGAATTCAAAATGGACAAAGGGGTATCCTAAAATTTGATCCAACCATACAATAATGTCCTAGTCACCATTTAATGTTATTTGGGAAGCTTTGAAAGAGCTGATTGTGATAAAGAGAAACACAAGGACTTCCTGTTCACTTCACACGGATATGTCGTGTCAAAATAGTAGTGAGAAGCACATTCTATATATTTTGAATTGAATTAGAATATGAAACCAGAGTTCAGGTTCTATCAGCCAGCTAGCATTCCTTGAATAATCATAATATCCTTGTATTTAAATGACAATTTACTACCAGCAAAGTGTGTGACTGGACAATAGATCGACGTCAGATTATGCACATTTCTAGACAAATAGGCAAATAGCCTTTCACTAGAGACATAATATGGACATGGAATTAACTAGTCAAAACAGACGCCGAACCCATCTACTAAAAGAGTCAGGTTTACGATACTTAGTCCAATTATGACTAATTTTCCGTTTTAAATTTCTCTGGTCCTGTCACAAATAATCTAAGGTAGCAAACAAAATTGTTGCATTTCAAAGCACTATTCAAACGAAACTTCTTTGAATGACTGATCCCTCGGTAAAAGAATAGTAGATTATACATAATGATTCATGAATCCTATCCTCTGCACCAAGTCTGTGTAATCAACCAGAGGCTTTCATATACATTTTATAAAATCTCTCATCCGCCACCCATTGTTCGTTCGCACGTATTTTGTCAATGGTCAGAAAATATAGTCTACAACTAACGGACAATCTTAGTCATCAACAACTTCTACTTATAGCTTGGGTTGTAGACCATGTGACCACGCCCAATTTCCTTGACATCAACGACTTTATTCTACCTATAGCTTTGTTGACCAGATTAATTGAGAACAATAAAGTAGATTGTTTGAATCAGTGAATAAAATGAAATCTGGTGGACATACAATTGATTGATGATTAAAGAACTATAGATAAAATTCTTATTGAAAAATTAGTGAAATGAACAGTACGAGAAGAAAACACTCCTTAATTTTACTTTGAAGAGTTGGGTCGCGATTACTACTAACATCACTCCATGCATATCACATGGACTTGTCGAGAAAGTATAATATTTAAGCAATGCAACGGTTGCCTTTGGTTTCAAGCTTTTAGCAGCCACTCAACATTCAAACATTTAATACTACCAAGAGTGGACTCGACAAGAAGAAGAACACACTACACCTTGTGGGTAGACATGTTTCCATAATTATGGCCTTTCTTTAGCAGATAAAAGTCATCAAATAATAGAGATCAAGCTATATCACGACTCTTCTTCCATTACTGATTTTTAAGTACAGACAATCTTTGTAAGAAGCAATATTAAAACGTTGATTTCAATTTGTTAAATAAATATTATAATTTGAAAGTGTACCTACAAATAAGGACAAATTCAATCGAATTTACTATGGCGAGTCCATTATTAATTACGAGTTAATAGATTATTATTCTGATCGATCTCAATAAGCTTCAGAATAGTAATTTTGTGATTCTAAATGTGCAAATTCATTATGAAGAAATATACCATCTTAAATGACTAGGATCCTATAAATATGACCTAGGTTATAGAGAGTATGATCTATCATCTTTGTCACTATTCTACTACTCATATACTCTTAAACATATTTTTATACTCTTACTTTCTATTACTTATATACTCTTAAACACATTTTTGTACTCTTACTGAATTAAGCGTCATCTTTTGTACTCTTTCTTACTTTCTACTTAAACTTGAGCATTGGAGAGTTTTTTATAGGTGGACCTCATTTAGTTCAACGTCATTAACTCAATTGCCATCAACAACACCACATACTATCTCTACTCGGATAGGAATAGAATGATATAAAAAAAAGGTAAAATTGATAAAATTGATCTCTTAATTTTAAACCAACCCTTAAATAGAAAAGATGTAATTAATCAAAACAAAAAAAATTATGATTAATTAAAAAGTAGAAATCATAAACCTATGCCTAAAATTAGAGACATTTAATTTAAATGACACTTAAAAAAATCGCAATTACCAGCAAAATCACTATTGAGATGGAATCTTTTATGCACAGTATATATTGTAGAGAGTCCGCAAGCGGGAGAGCCACATAGAACTTTCGTGTACTCTTGAATTATCTATTCAAATCTTATGTACTTGAAAAATAGTAGATATACTCAAAGATCTTCATTGGCTAGTTTTCTAAAACCCTAAAAACGCTAGTTCGTATGGCTTCTTTGCTCTTTATCATACCATGCCTGCTCCCTGAAGTAGCTCCAAGAATTTGGTTCTTTGTAGAATCCTCATCCAAGAAGAGCAGTATAATCAAAGATTCAAACATATCTTCCCGTGACTTGGTTCTGAGTCAGCATTGCACAACCCTTGAATTGTCTTGATTCTTGCTGCGAAAGTACCTCATATTATTTCCGTAGTAATATATAAGAAGGATACCAGCTTGTATTACTAGTTTCGCTGTTTGAAAACAATGGTTGCGCTCACTTGTGGAGACATATCTTAGGTAATTTAAGTACTGGTTTAGGACTATGACATTTAAAGAGGTTCCTTCCTATATATGATGCTACAACTTCCAAGTACTAGCAGACAGCTAGCAGATATCAGTCGCTTTACAAAAGTTTTAACAAAATTATTTTATATGTTTATAGTTGTTTGAAAAATGTGAAACACGCAATTTCAGGACTCTTTCATAGAATTACATTTCAAAAGAGTGGCGTTTATTCTAATATCCCATGTCGAACATGACAAAAAACTTCAAGACAATCTAATTTAACAGTGTCTCTCACTAATAGTCAAGTAATCCATTCACAATCCAATTATGTAGGTAATGGTTTCCACCATCTATAAATATAATTGGGTGTACAACTAACACAAATCATTCTTGTACCGAATCATCAGATTTAAGGTTCATTTTTTGCCTTCTATTACTTCTTTCAGCTCATTCTGTCTTGTAGTGTGAAGAAACAAACATATGGGTTTTCGCTTACCTTTTGTTAGACGATCATCATTTAGCTCAAGCCAAGCTTCTTCTTACAAGATAGAAGAAGTTCCCAAAGGTTATCTTGCAGTGTATGTTGGAGAGAAAACGAAGAGATTCTGGATTCCTGTATCCTTCTTGAACGAGCCTTTATTTCAAGAATTGCTTAGTCAAGCTGAAGAGGAATTTGGTTACTATCATCCTATGGGTGGTCTAACAATTCCTTGCGCCGAGGATGTGTTCTTAGATATAGCTTATCGCTTGAAACGGTTATAACTCATACTGCAAAAATCCCAACACGACGCACTAGTTGAGAATTTTGTATTGCAGTTTCTTTTTTTTTTTTTTTTTTTTTTTTTTTTTTTTTTTTTTTTTTTTTTTTTTTTTTTTTTAATATTTTTTTTTTTTTTTTTTTTTTTTTTTTTT
>Ga0099824_1003698_pt1 | contig 22284 bp, 12 predicted proteins | sample SiratrowhiteBW_FD_76837 | JGI IMG/M metagenome (GOLD analysis project Ga0099824, IMG submission 76837) | Root nodule microbial communities of legume samples collected from California, USA - Siratro white BW | ecosystem: Host-associated > Plants > Roots > Nodule | place: USA: California... | reverse complement strand
TTTCTCAATTTTCTATTATTATTAATTCCTAAAAAAAAATATATTTTTTTTTCAAAAATTTAACAATATAAAAAAAAAAAAAAAAAATCTTGTATAGTTTCTTATTATTTTTCAAATATTTATAAGGTTATGTAGTGTTGTTTGTTGTTGTTTGGTGCTCAGGTTGGGTTCGACTCAGTACCTGATTGGCTTCTTATTCTCAAGGAAGAGAAGTTTTTCACTCGCTGTTTGAGTCATGGCTCTCTAAAGAAGAATGAGAAGAACGTTTTTTGTTTAGATTGCTGCACGAGCATTTGCCTCCACTGTTTGCCCTTTCACCGCTCTCACGTCCTTTTGCAGGTGCAACACAATTTTTTTTTTTATTACACTTGAAAAGGAAAATGCATTGATTTCCTTAACCCGAGTTCTGGATTATGTTGTCAGATACGAAGATATATGTACAATGATGTATTACGGCTTGGTGATGCTCAAACAGTGTTGAATTGTTCCCTTGTTCAAGTAAGCAAAAACATGAATGTTAAAACATAAACAAAAGTGTATATATAGATCTAGTTGATCTAACTTTTTTCTGAACTGATGAATAAACAGCCGTACACGACAAACAAAACCAAGGTTGTGTTTTTGAAACAAAGACCACATGCTCGTTCTCACAAAGGCTCTAGGAACCTTTGCATCACGTGTGATCGTAACCTCCAAGACCCTTACATCTTCTGCTCTCTGTCTTGCAAGGTTCAAATTTTGCGTTATTCAATGGCAACTTTTAAGTTTCCATTTTTTTTTTTTTTACATATTTTGATGCTAATTTGTGGCCTTGATTTGGACGCAATTATTGTAGCAGGTGCATCAACATCTACTAATTACCAAAAGCACAACCGTGAAAGGCAGTTGCAACAAGTATGAATTCTCTGTGCTACTAGACAAAGAAGGAAGCAGCGAGAACACACAACAAATTGAAGATAGCCAAATCACAACCGATTCAGTGGTGGACTCACCCACTGTTTCTGGGTCAATAATGGCAGAGAGTGTGAATGAGTCAGTCAAAAAGAAACGTGGCAGTGTTGACATGGTGCCAGAGATTTGGTACACCATGGTGAACCGGCGAAAAGGTGTTCCTCATCGATCTCCACTGTACTAACAACATATCCTCCAACAAATTATTTTTTTAATCAAATATAGCCAGAGACATTTTTTATAACGTTGTCAATTTATAGAACATTTTTTTATTACTTGGTCTCTCTGTTCTTGACTTATGAGTTATGCACTTTATATGCAGTTCCTTTATTATTGATCAAAAGTTGAGAATGTTAGAAAGCTTGTGAATATTCTAACCTTCTCATCGCTTCCACGTTACGTATTCATAAAACAATTCTTCATGAGGAAAAGTTGGACAAAGCTACTCTGTATCATCGTCACACATTCAAAATTCTCTTTAAAAGGCAAGCACGTATATCTTACAAAATCTCATCAATATACAAAATCAACTTGTGAGAACGGTTCTTTAAATCCTAAATCATAAATATTGTAATTAGTCAAATATTCAGACGAGGATGTCCAACAAAAACTAACTAATTTGATTAAAATTATTTTAAATTTAAAACATAAAAGCTTACAATCTTTCAATTTTGCTTTGGGTGAGCAGTTTGGATGGAAAAAAGTGTTGTCAATGAATGATCTAAACATAGCTACCATTAAATTCACACTAACGATAGCTTGGATAGGAGGAAAAACCGTGAATATGAATAGTTTTTGTTGATTGAAGAGGGGACAAGAAGAGAATAACAAGATGAATTTTCAGAAGTTCAATATATATTGTTTTATTAGATCAGTGAGAGTTTAACAATATTAGATTGGTGGATATTTCACCCAAAGTGTAAAATGTTCTGAGTTAAAATTTATTATAACTATTAAATTAGGAGTGGAACTTACTTAAAAAATAGACAATTTTATAATTTCTATCAAATAACAAGACGGAAAAGTGTATTTTTAATATTTTTTTCTATTCAAATTCTTTAAATATTCTCTCCACCATAACAGACGCATAGTAAGACATGCAAAATTAAATCGATTGTGGTTGTACTACAAATTCATTCGGATGATTTGCTATATTATACAAATACATGGGGATATATGTATTTTGACGTATGTAAAAAATATTGTATTTAAAATAAATAGATTTGTATAATAATAATAATTTTCAAAATTAATAATTTAAAAAATCAGATCATATAATTAATTCAATAACATAAATTTTAAAAATTATAGTATTTTTAACCCTTAACTTCAGTACTTAAACAGTAAATATTTTGAAACACAATCTTTAAAATTAATTAACGTTTAAACATATGTTTTCTTCAAATGCTTCTTCATGCATATCTGATTTGAACTTGCGCTACAAATATAAACTTTTTCATACTCGGCTCCATTTTCATCTTAAATTCACTAAAAAGGGATTTTTTTTTTCATTTAATGTATATAAACTATACATATATTTTAAATTTAAATATTAAATTATTATTTTACCATCGTCTTAATTTCTCTTTTTACGACATTCATATGTTTTTATCGTATTTTTGGTTTCAAGAAACAACTATACATTTAATTTGAATCTGAATTGATTTAGTTTTTTTTTTTAAACGAGTGTTGATATGTTGACACGGTTGGAAAAATTATTTTCACCTCACAAAATATTATTATTTCGATCATATTTCTTTTATATTTATATATATATATATATATATATATATATATATATATATTATTTTTAGAATAGGTTGTAAAGTAAGAATATTTTGTATTATTTAGGTGTCAAACTATTTATATAACACAATCTGTCGGAAATGTTGAATATTTTTTTCGAGACACGCATATATAATCGAATTACCACGGTGTAACCTCCATTAAATCTATATTAAATGTGAATTTTCATTCTTTTTCTTTATAATTTTTGGTTACCCAAAAATAGGGAATGGGCCAAATGAATTAGGCTCAGAGTGGGCGGAGGCCCACAAAGGAGAGGGGGAAGAAGGAGAGAAAGGCGCGTTCGGTTGGTTGAATCCGTCACCGCCGCCGCGAACCACCATGTGGAGGTTAAGTTCACGTCGAATCTCTTATCTCGTAAGTCTCTCTTTCTCTCTCTATCTCATCGCTTTTCCAAATCGCTTCCAATTTCCTTAGCGTGACTTCGTTGGTCAGGTTGGTAGATTGAGTCAAATTGAAGTAAGTGATGTGAGGGTTCAGCACCATCGTTGCTGTCAAACTCAAGTCTCGCCTCCTCCGTCGAGTTTGCAACAGGTTTGTATCTGTTCACCGTTCATTGTTAGTTACCGTCCATGCTTAATGCCGTTACCGTAAATCCAATTAACTTCCCTCCCTCGCAGACAAAATGTGATCCTCTTAACACCGTCGTTCCGAGGAGTTATATTGGGGAAAACTTATCTAGAAAAGATAAGACCAAATATCTTTACTCTACAGTAAGTATAGTGATCATAATAGTTTTATGTGGCTTGGTCCATAAATATATATTAGTGTTTTGAAGGTTTAAACCTGGTGAGTGACACTGATTTTTTTTTTTTAATAATAATAATAATAATAATAATAATAATGCAGCTTCTTGAACTCAACGACAGTAAGGAGGCTGTTTATGGTGCTCTTGATGCATGGGTTGCGTGGGAACAAAACTTCCCAATCGCCTCATTGAAAACGATATTGAATTCTCTTGAGAAGGAACAGCAGTGGCATAGGGTTGTGCAGGTAGCACTACTTTTTATGCATTATCTTTGTCAATATGAACCATGACTAATAGTAGTTCAAGTCGCCCTTTTGCTATCAATTTAATTATTCTGCGTGAGACAACGTATGAGAAAACTGTAATTCATTTACCATTTTTTTTATTTTCGTCTATAAGTCTTTATTGAGAAGTTTTGTCCAAACAAGACCTATGTGCCTTTCTTTTCTTGTGATTCTGTTGGTTATTTGTTACTTAAAAAAATGCATAGCATGCTATGAAGTTTATCAATTTTGTAAAGTTCACTTAATATTTACTTGACCAGCAATTTATTTGTGTTTGTAGAAGATTTTTGTTGTCTGATTCGTTTAGTACTCAATTTATCCATTTGTTGCTTTCTTTCTTTTATTGATGAAGTTATAACTTTATATAGTTTATTTGATTTTAGTATGATCTGTAAGCATGTTAGTTTAGGATTTATTGTGAATTTTGAGTCAATAAATATGTCTGGGATTGCTTTTAAGATTTGGGAGAAAAGGAAAGGTCCAGGGTTGAATTTTAGTTTACCTCGCTAGTACTGTTAGTAAATTACTCTGGTTGTTTGATATCCTACCCAAGGTAATTAAATGGATGCTGAGCAAAGGGCAGGGGATGACAATGGGAACGTATGGTCAATTGATAAGAGCTTTAGATATGGACCATAGAGTGGAAGAAGCGCAGAAATTCTGGGAAATGAAAATTGGTTCTGATTTGCATTCAGTTCCTTGGCAATTATGTCATCTCATGATATCTGTATATTACCGAAACAACATGCTGGAAGATCTTGTTAAGGTAAGATTTCGTTATTTTGTGTCATTTCTTAGGTTTCCGATAAGTGATATGTTACATGTATAAATTTTGAATGTGTTTCTTCTCTTGGCTGTTTAATACTTCTGAACATTCTTCCCTCAGTGGAATTGGGAAATTTTGGTTTTTGATACATTTCATTCCAATGGTGTTGATTAATCTATGTAGCTGACTTCAGAACAAAGCTGCGTTGTTGTTGTATGCTAATATAATCTGCAGTATGTTTTCCCTTCTAAATGTCCACGATTTTGTTTTATGCTTTACTTGATTTTTTATGGGATAAATTTCTCAGTACCAAGAGAGACATAAACGATGAGAGCTTAAATAATACAAAATTATCATTTGCAGTATCCATTAAATTTTAGTTACTGGTAACCTTCATTTGAAGTTTTATTTGTTGCATTGTACTTCCATTTATTTTTCTTCAACATTTTAATCAGTAAAATGTGGACTGAATTTATGAAATGGTTTGAAAGTTGAATAGTCATCACGGAGGATAATACAAAATATTGTTTATCATTAATAAATAATTAATTATTATTTGAATATAGATTAGAGGAACAGCAAAGATTACTTTACCCAGTCATGTCTTTTGAGGAAAAAAAAATCAAGTAACATGCTTATATTAGCTGTGGTGGACTGTATGGTTGGCAGCTTGCATATTGTAGTAACAACAGAGGTATTACTGGGTTTGCATCCAGCATCCTTACTTTTTGTTCGACAGTTACATACAACTTGTAGTTAAATTAACTAACAGTTAATCTTCTCTTTATTTTCCTTTGCTTATGAAAAGCTTTTCAAGGGGCTGGAATCTTTTGATCGAAAACCGCGGGATAAATCTATCATTCAGAAAGTGGCAAATGCATATGAGATGTTAGGCTTAGTTAAAGAGAAAGAGAAGGTACTGGCAAAATATAGCCATCTCTTCACAGAGGAAGGACCAACTAAGACACATAGAAGGAAGTCATTTGAGTCAAAGAAACATATGCATCTCACCTCAGAGAAACCACGTCAAGGACAATTGTTAACCTCGTCTGAGGAAAAGTAGAAGTCAGGTAGTCTCATGTTATTCTTTCACATCGATAAAATTGTTTGGTTGAAGTTAAAATAGTGCTAGACCAAAATTTTCAGGGTTCAGCTGCACTCCTACGTAAGAACTCGTTTCAGAGGAAATGCTTTTAGTAATTCCTGCTCATCCTTTTCTGAAGAAGCTGTTTGGTTTTTTGATTGTGCTATTCTGCTAATTCTGTCGCGGGCAGAACAAAAAGATGTCCATCTGGATATTACACATTATGTGTACTATTTTCTGATGATGGTATGATATGATGTAATTGGCCAAGTTCCACCATGTTCAAAGTATATATAGGTAGCCCCATGTGTGGGAAGCCTATCAAAGGTAGAAGTTCGTCGCACCTTGGGGAAACGGAACTAAACTTATGTCTGCACTATGGACGTCGAAAGCTGTTCTATGTTATAAAATATATATATATTTTTTTTGTTGGATAGGTTAATTTAGCAGAAGAAAAGAGAAAAAGAAACTGTTCCAAGTTTGGTGCCCCGATTTATGGTTGAAAGTTAGGAGTCTATCATCTTTAACATTTATTCAATGAAAATTTATTCGTAATTAACAGTTCAAATCCTTTTAATGTGTTTTTTAATCTCTTAGGTAAACCAGTAATGCATGCGACGTCGCAATTATCTAAAGAGAAACATTAAAAAATGAAATAACTAGTGGTTACATTTCCATCACATGTTTATTAATTGATGAATGTGTAAAAACGTTCTGAACATATATTTACGTTATCACTCTTAAATATCAAATTTTCTCTTAAAAATTACGCCCTGAAGTTAATTTTACAATCATTATTCTTAAAAACTAGATCAGGAGCAGAACGTGGCTAAAGACATTTCACTAACATCAGATCTGATAATTGGCAAAATCCTGTTGAGCTTGCAGAACCAAATCATCATCCTCCCACTCATCACGGTATGACTCGGGTCGCAAGACCCTGTTCTTAGATGTGGCCAAGTACATTTGCTTTCTCCATTCTTCAAAATAAGGCAATCCACATTGATCCGCAATCCAATCATTGTATTCCCACTGTAATATACAATCCCAAACACATGTGAGATCTTGACTTTAAATATTGTGCAGACAGAGATTTTGTCGACTGCACTGATAGACTTTTCACTCGCACATGTTCGTAAATATTTTGCCCACCACCCTAATACTTTCTATAACAGTAAGTTTTTATTCGTTTTTAAATCCTAATTAAAGATTGGATAAGGAAAACACAATCGCAACCTTAAAAAAAATGAATTTCAAAGCCGATAGTTCCATAAACTCTTGGCAAAAACAGATAGGTAAAGGTACTAGCTGGAAAGGTTTAAAAAGCCACCTGAAGAACGGCCATGTTATGAGTGTAACGCTTAGGTGTGCCAGTGGCTTCAAGCGATGAGTAAAAAGCTTCAGCATCTTCAACCATCTCCTCTTTCGAAGGAAGTGCAATGCGATTGGACAAAACTCCAGCTATCCACTTGCTCTGCAACTCGAACATGGGAAAGGGAATAACCTGTTGTCATACATGCATTAGTATTAAAGCATTAACGAAAATAAATAGGTTTGAGATTTTTCTTTGAAGACAAGGACGATGATAAAGAAGAATCGTGGACATGGAGGACAACCTTCCAAGGCAACCCAACAAATGAAAGCCATGGAGCCAATGCTGGTGGAAAAACATGCTTGTAGAGTGGTCCTACACGGTTGTCATCAACTGTCACCTCCCCGTTGGTTTCAAGGAAAGGGAAATCATAGTAATATCTAGAAAATCAACAAATGGAGGTCAATATTGTTTCACATTTTTCTTTTAACTAATTGTCTCTCACTAGCAAGTTATCTAAGTCAAAACCAAATATATTGGGTTCATATGTTTCGACTGTCAACTATTATCCTCTATCCTTGAAAATAATGAAATTATATAATTGGTATCTCTATACTAATAAAAATCCATCACTTAAGTTTTTAAGTAGACAGTTATGATTCCTAATATTTTAGAAACTATTTGTATAACTTTATCACTTTGAAGATTAAAGATTATTTAGGAGAGTAATACTTCAGAAATCAAAGGATTTATGGGGAATGTTCATGGTACCCTGTGCAATGTACGATGAAGTCAGCACCAACTGCACTTCCATCTTGAAAAGCCACTGTACCATCTTCATGAACACTGTCAATCTGCATTGATTAATAAATATTAGTTTCAGATAAACCATTACAAGAAGCAGTTGTAAGACAAGTTTATCGATGCTCATGAAAATCATCCAATTCTCACCATAGAATGAAACCACATGTTTTCATGAGCAGGCACCTTTCCTAGCTTATCTTCTTGGAGAGATCTAACTGCAATGTGGACTTCTTTAGCAACTGTTGCGATATCTCGAGAGATATCAACCGCACTCGCAGAGCCACCAATTAGAACTACAACCTGTCCAAAGCGGAAACAGAGCAACTTAGTCGTATCACATCAAAATATAGGTGAAAATCATTATTCTCAATTGCCTAGATTTTTATTTAAATACTCTCAAATTTTCTACACTTTCCCAAATCATAAACAGTTTTTTATGATTAAGGGTGAAAAATGACAATAAAAAATTAGGAGAACTAAACTTAAGAGTTTGTGAATAGTTTAATTAATGTAATAAAAAAATATGATGATTTGATAATTTTTAAATGATTATCACACTGATCTTGAATTAAAAATTAAATATAATTAAATGTTAATAAATATTTAAATACTTATAACATGTTTCTATTTAAAATATTTTTCTCTTATGAGTGGGAAAAATAGTTTTAGATTCTTTCACATTTAGAAGAGTCTTTAATATTGTTAAATAAAATAATGTAATTAATTTTAAAAAATATAAATTAAAGTGAATTTTTAAAATTAAATAAAATATATATACATGAAATCTAAGTAGAAATAAAATTAATGTTTCTAAGAAATAAATTTAAAACTTTGTTTCGCAACATATCTAAATTCAAATAAATTATCTTTATCTTTACTAACTTCCTATAATTTCATTAATGTGCTACAATAAATTTAGTATCTTATTTGATTTGTTCTTAAATTCTAAAATTAAATTTCTAAGCTACACTATGTTGAGTTCATATCAATAATAAAGGATGAAAAGGGTAAAAATTGAAGAAAGCACGAGACATCGGTCTTTCAGTGCAAATTTCATATTCTGATGTGGATCCACAATTTTTATTTACATTTCTTGGCACATCAACAAAAAAAAAAACAACCTCACATCCATACATTTAAAGAATGAAAAAGAATAATATGTTATTTCCATCAAACCAGAGTATTTTTTAACTATTTGAACAAACATAAATGAAATATAAAAAGACTAAATTTTAATGGAGCTAGAAAGTATTAAAAAGAATTATGGACAAAAACTTTTTGAGCAATGCATTACACATAGACGCGTAGAATTGAGGAAAGAATTAACATAGTACATACTTTATTTTGATAGGGCTCAGGTCTTCTATAATTATGGCTATGGAGCTGTTTCCCTGGCCACGCATTAATGCCTGTGTAAAATGAAGCAAAACAAGAACTATAAAAGTATAAATATTCTATCCATAATATTCTCCAGTTTAATTGATTTAACATTAAAGTTATTCAAAAAAAATATAAAATACTTCATGAAGTTTTTTACTTGGATGAAATGGACCATCCAGTTTTTGAATTTCTTCCCAGAAAAAATCAACTTACTCTTTTCCATCACAGAAAAATAAACCAAAATATAAATTTTAGATTAACTTTTGAGAGCAATTAACTTAAAATTTAAAATATGTATTCTAAATTATTTTTTACAATAAAAGAAAGTGTTGACTGACAGCTACAAAATGGAAGAAGCACAAGAGTAATGTTTACACAATTTCTTTAAAATATATAATCATAAAGATTCGGGTATATCATCTCTATTAAAGAAAAAGAAAAAAAAAGTAAAATATTTAAGTGTGTTGAAACTTATATAGACATATATCGATATGAAAGTCTTGAGTAATATTCATTAGTAAATAAATTTCAAAGCATGTGGAAAATTTTATGATTGAATGGTACACGAAAATTAAGTAAAGAACTAAATTTTTTTGTTAAGTTAAAAAATAAATAATGATACGGGAAGAGAAAGAACCAGGGATATGAGGGAGACGAGGCCGAACATAATGTCCGTTGCAAACGATAACGGCGTCGTAAATCTCGTCCACAGGATCACTATTCCGTAATGCTGACGTCACCCTCCACTTTCCACCTTGATCCAATCCTGCGAACACCACTTCCGTCCCAAAACGCACCAATTCATTGATTTCAAAATGAGCTGCGAAATCTTCCAAATACATCAAAACCTCTCTGTGACCCGGGAACCTTCTAGAATCCCTCCCTTTCTCCTCCCTCTTTCTGAAAGGGTAATCTCGGAAACCCATGCTCTCCCGAGGCAGATTGGTTCGGAGCGAATTGTAGAGGCTCGAGTGCACGAGGCTCCGCTTGGGGTCCAAACCTACCGGATCTGATTCCACCTCCGGAGTGTACACCCACGTGCCGCCCACTTGCTCTCCTCGCTCGAAAACCACCACCCGGTGCCCCTCCCGTCGGAGCTCACGCGCCGCCACAAGACCGGTGGCGCCGGCGCCGATGACTGCCACGTGGCGCGATGCGAGAATCGGGGCAGTGCTGGTCATTATGGATTTTACTTGCACTGCGCTGCTTTTGTGCTTTCGAATGAATCAGAGCATCATGCAGAGTAATGCTCCGTGTTGTTCTTCTGTTCTTATGAGAAGATAAATTTATTTGATAAATTGTAAATACTTAATCAAGATTTGTCATGTTTTGGATTTATTCGAACACAACCAATGCATAAATCCAATTACCTTCATCACGTGGATCTGTTTATGTTCATAGGTTGGATTCACTGACTTTCCAAGAAAAGCATCTCCGGCATATCTATAATTTCTTGTATTATTATTCTAAAAAAGTAATTTCATATATAATTTTTTTTCTTAAATTAAAGAAATTTGGAATGTCACGTAACATTTCTATAGTGATAACTTTTTCAAAAGATAGTTTGTTTAATTTAAGAATTTCATTAAAAGTACCACTCAAGATATTCACATAACCTGATTGAATTGTGTTTATATAGAGCTTAGTTGGACAAATGACTTTAATTTGAAGACATATGCATCAGGAAACATTAAAATGAATTATCAAAAGCGTGTGATCAATTAGCTCGAACATTTAAACCTTTTTTAAAATATAATCTGTCCAAAGCAATAATTTGTGACAATTCTTTTCTAGCTATTTCGTCAACTAGTATAATCTTCAAAGAAAAAGTATTTATAACGCTGCCTCAAAATCTTGGTTTAATTTTTTTTTTTCTATTTTATAAAGTATAACAAGATAATTAGTTAATGATTTTTTACATGTTGAACTCTGAAGTTCGATTTACGGTATTTTTACAGTTTATTTTATACGACCATTATATATCTCATCTATCTTATATATCATAATATAACTAATTTAAATTTCAAATATTTTTTTTATTGGTTTGCTTGTTTACAAACTTAAGTATAACAATTTAATATTAAAGTAAAATTACAAAAATAGTTTTCAAAAGATAATTTTTCCCATCCTAAAATGTCAATTGGAGTCCCCTCAAGTACGTAATGGAATGGTTTATATAGAGTTTAGTTGAAGAATTTTTCAAAATGTTTTAAATGCTCGCTCTTGTTAGGGAATTCGATTTCATAATTATAATGACACGATTAAAACATGGTCAGAGGTTACCAATATAATCAATTATGTCAGCCATGAGATCATTATTCCTAATTAAATATGTAAAATTACTATAATTTTTAAATATTTAATTTATCTTTTGAAAATTAATTTCTACTTAAGAGTTTGTATCTTGTGATGACCTTTTCAAGATCATGTACATAAGGCCTCTGTGTTTTAACTGCTGGATTCTCTAAGTTCTAAACCAGTATTTTTTTTTTTTTTTCCATTTAATTGCAATCTGGGTTGATTAATTTGATGAAAAAAACCGAAGAGGTAACTCCCACAAAGCTGAATGAGTGTTGTGTTTTGTTAGGAAGTCTGGGAAGTTGGGTTGTGTAGTTTCTGAACAGTGGAGTTGGGCCATTGACTCTGACTAGTTAAATTTAGAGTCATTCTTCCTACACCACCATATTTTTCTTACTACACCTCCACAATTTGAAAATATTAAAATATCTTTTAAATATTTACATTTTAGATTGTGTAATTTAAAATATAAACAATTTCTATAATGTATTTTATAATTCAAAAGATAATTTTCCATATTCCAGAATGTGAAAAAAAATAGATTATATATTCTAAAATACGATTACATGAAAATAAGTATATTGAAAAAACAAAAAAGTAAAGAAGGTAAAATAGTATTTTGCTTTCCTACCAAGGTGCAGGAAGAAAGTATGGAAATACAGGAAAACAATCTTAAATTTACCCTTTTGTAATGTCTCTTGGGCTCCAATGTTAAAGTGACCCTAATTCAAATTTAATATTTATTTGTTGAAATTAACACGAAAAGGAAAGACAAAACAAAATAAAATAAAAAAATAAAAAGGTACGAGGTTGGGTGGTGAGAGTTCTTCTTTCTTGACACTTTAGTAACATCGTTTTCCTCTTTAGAATGTGCATGTGTAAAGTCCACTTATTTACATAACTACATGTTGATTACTCTATCTGGTTTTACTATACTTAAAGGGCTGTATAAAATATCATATTAGTTTTTTATGTTTGTCGTTAAGTTAATTTTAATATTAACATGTTGCTAGTCATATAGTCTTGTAATCTCATGTTAACTTTAATATTAATGAAGTAGTAGTCACATAACCTCAAGGTCTTATTTGACTAAAATCTAAAAATTTATAGGATTAATTATTCAAGACCAGGTATTAGATAAATATAAAATTATTGTTTGTTAAATAAGTATTTTTTTATTAACAAATAAATAAAATATATTGAAGTGCTATTTATATTGGAGTAAGAGTTGTAAAAAAAAGAGTAACGTGGTATAATAATAACTAAAAAGGATTAAAACTTTATATGATAAGCATGACATAAGAGAAAGAAAATCAATTATAAATAAATGAAGCAAGGCAGTAAAAAGACAAAGACTAAAACACCACCCATTCAACAATTTTTTTGAAAACATTTAAATACCTTCTCAATTTAGTTACTAACTTGACATATTCTAACTAATTTTTACATGACAACTTCTATTAATATCCTTTTTCAGAAATTAAAACATTTTAATCAACATGTGCTATAGAGTGTAAATACGATCGTTGATCTTAAACTACATAATATCTGTTTTAAATGTACTCTTTATAGGTAACCTTATTTATTATTATGAAGGTAGTATTTTGTTTAATTTTTAAAATATTTTTCTATAAAAAATATTTATTTAACCTCAATTTAAGCTTTAAATTTAAAATTATTTATTTCCGTAGCACTTAACATTATATTTAATTTCACTTTCTATTGGGATACCTACTTCTTTGTTTGGACTAGTAGTAGTGGAGTGACTGGCTCAAACATTTTAATTTGTGGAAGTGATAACAGCGTGATAAAAGCACACACTCACCTTCAAATTAATAATAAATAAACGCACACACTTATTTACGCAAAGTATTTATATAATATATTTTAGAAAAAATAAGGGTAAAAAATCTAAACGCAGGAGGAAATTTTTAAATTTGATTTTATTTATTTATTTATTTATTTTATAATTAGTGGGGGAGCAAATGGAGGATTGATCATGTGATGAAAGAAAACATATTTTTCAATTTTTTAATCATATTATAGTAATTTAAGTATCGCTTAATGTAATTATTTTGTATTCATTTAAATTAGAAACAACTTAACTTTTGTTATTATTTCAGTTCTTCCATATTAACTTAGCTTTTTAAAATATATTAATTTCTAAACAATATATAATTTTAAATAAATTACCTATAAAATTTTGTATGACCACAGTTTATCTATTTTTACCCTCTTTACAAGTTAAGTAAATATAAAATACATTTTTAGTAGTATAACATCTCAATTTAACACTGTTTTATTCTAACAAGTAATTTAAAAACACACACATATATATATATATATATATATATATATATATATATATATATATATATATATATATATATATTACAATTTATTCAATAAGAAATTACGTTAAACTATAATCCTCTTTATAGGAATTTAAAAAAAAAAAAATACACAACACGTTCAATAAAAACATTATTTATTAGTGCATTGGCAACGTTACCTGCTTTAATATAAAACACACGATAATCACATATAGAAAACACAGAGGCACAAACATAAGAGAGAGTAAGTTAACAATTAAAAGATTTCTCATAATTGATCAGGTATAAATAATATTTAACACATAGCAATTTATTCATATCATCATTCATCAAACTCATCTAAAAAATCTGAACTAGTGACCTCAAATAATATAGACAAAATCAATTATATTTTCTGGAAGACTCGTGCATTCAATAGACTCCGAGATATGCACATGTTATACAACTCGAAACTGGGAATTCACACAGCCTCCAATCAATGAATCAATAATCTTGTATGATAAGGTTAATCCCCTAAGACTTTTTTGACCAGTTATATTTCAAGTTGCACTCACCCAATTTAGACCTTATTCGACTTTCACCACTTAATAATGTTCATTTATTTAATTCTTATTACTAATAGAGTTGAGATATCAATCATTGTTGATCAGATCCTTAGACAATACACATCCTAGTTGACCTAAACACAAGTATTTTCTTTCCTGAAAATAATGCACCTTGATATTGGCCACCTTAATAAATACTTTAACAATATTATATATCTCTCCTCATTCATTCATTCATTCACTTTTCAATCTCAATCTCAAATATCTCAAAAATTTCTTCCATTCTTAGATCAATCATAGTACCAACCAAAGCTAATCATTCAAACTGTTTCAACTCGTTTAAAAGAATCAATCTCATTCTACTAACTTATTATCAAAAATAAATTAACATACTACAACATATCTAAATATAGAATGCCAACCCCTTAAAGTTACACCCAAAATCAGTTTAAGCCAATAAATTTGGTTTAAAAAAATTCATTCATACTTACATCATCATCGGCCATATTAAATCTTACCTCAATCAAAATCAATATGTAGATATTACATTACTACCTTAAGTACTATTCTACTACTCAATCATATATATTAATCACACAAATCAAACAATCAAACTTATTCAGTGCTCCAGGACCAGTTCAGACTCACAAGAAAAACTTGAGCATTAATGATCAAAGATTTATACATTCAAGTCTTTTATCTTAGGTTCTATTTGAAGATAGCTAATTCATATAAAGCATGTAATTAGTTTCCCTTACTTGGCTTAACCAGAGCACTCTTCAAAAGAGCTCCCAAGCCTAAAGTTTACACAGGATCTCCTAACAGTATTCATCCAAAGAGAGTCATCCATCTGTAGAAGCCTAACTTTATGTAAACTAATTCTACTTATAATTTCGTAAAAGATAAATCTAGAAGACGACATCCTTCATAATACAAAACCTTCGATTTGATGAAGCATGACACCAATTTCATCACCATCCTCCATTTCCAACTCACCAAGAGTCTGCTCAACACGAAGGTGACGCCCATCAAAGAGAAAAAACAAAAGAGTTGAAGTCAACTGATTGTCGGTCACAATAAGCATTCATAAGTTTTTTCAATTGAGTGCTTCTCCTGATGAACACCTCATGTCCATTCTGCCCCTTAACTTTAAGGATAATGTGTGCCCATTGCTCACTGGGCTTCTGGTCTTACTTGTTGTTGTTGTTGTAATACCTGACATCTTGAACTCTTTTGACAAATGCTTCTTTTTCCCTTCTTTCTGGTTACTGCAACAAAACCTGTGTCTACTCTCTCTGTAGTATTGTGACTGCGAATCACCGTTCACATCTTATGTTTGAAAAAATAAATCATAGTAACAATACATGTTCTGATCGGATAGACTTGTTCTGTTTTTGTCACAAACCCAAGGCGGGCTCCACTCGAAAAATCGATGAAAGACAGACGCAGAAATTTATAGAAAGTCAAAGAAAGGAAAATACAAAGGTTTAAAGAGATAGTGATTCAAATAAAAATGAAACTTAACTATTAATTTTTTTTATAAATACATATTTTGAATTTAATAATATAATAATCAAGGTGTTCATTTTACTTTTTCCACTTTTACTTAAATGAAAAATTTCTAAATATTATACTTTTTACTAAAACTATTATTGATTAATCTTTATTAAAAGATAAGAGTGACAATATAAGTTAAGTTTAGAAATGAGGTTACCATAATTCAATCATTTCCTAAAGAGGCGTTCAGTAACCCTGGAACTTGTCTATAGTTAAGAAAAGGAACCAAGATATGAAATCCATTCTTGAAGTAGTGACGCTACAGCATGACCAAACGCATCTTTAGCAAACCTAATAAGGGATAAAACTAATATGTTCTGCCATTCCTATAAAAGGACACAAATAATCATTTTCAGTAAAAAAAGAATTCCAATAAGATTTTTTCATGTACAATTTTACTCTGAAGATCAGCAAGCGGGGTCAAATAATATAATAAAGTAAAAGACACTTAAAACATCTTGCATCACTAATTTAAATATATTTCTTTATCCGTGACGGATTTTGTCCCCGAGTGAATTTATTTTTCGTCCCTACTTCCACTCCCTTTCTCAAAGGCTTCTCCTTGGTACCAATAACATTGGATGTGATATGAATAAAATAGTGCACAATAGTATAGAAGGAACAGAGGATGAAGCTTTTCTTGATGAAAGATGAAGTGGAAGATGGTTTGTGATAGGAAGGGCACTTATTTTAAGAGCAAAAATCAGTAACATGGCCGACCATAGTCAACTATTAAAGGGGATAAAATGGAAGACTACTACTTCCCACTGCAATTTGCAACATCTTCTTCAACTTGCATAAATCATTTTATTTTATATTCTATTCCATACCATACTCTTGAAGCTTTCTCATATCTTGTATCCTTCTGCAAAATTTAAGATCCAGTAGTTAGGAGAATTTTCAGCCGTTATATCTTTTGTATTTTTCTTATAAACATTCTCCAACATTACTTTTATTATTAGTTTCTTTTGTATTTTTGACTTTGGATTGAACCCATTCCACTCTCTGTCGGTGTGAGTTTTATTAGTTATACCAGAGTATTTTTTTTTTGTCACCATTTTTCTTGATAAAATAATTTATACTATTTATCATTGATGAAATTGCTAAATAGTTATAATTTTATGAAAAGAAAAAAAGAAGTGAAATAAGAATGTGGCAGTGATAAGCACAGTGGGGAGGGACGCACGCAAGCACAGAGAACAGAAGAGAAGTAGGAGGTGCAGTGAAAGTGTAGGTAGGTAGGCTAAGGTAAGCTTTTGGGAAAAAGAAAATGTGCAGAATGGAGGGAGAAAAGCGTGATAAGAAAACTTTCCATCATATATATACATTGGATGCTCCTTTAAAACGCTTAGGAATCTAGAACTAAAATCTTGCATTCAATTTTTTTGAAGATCTTCTTATCATTATATTCAGCGTCGCATCATTGGAATGATGGGTTGAGATGAATATTGGATGGTTAGCCACGATACGAGTGGGAGATGAGATGAGAAGTAGCATAAGACATAAGATGATAGATAGATATAAAGTAAAGTTGTGGCCTGCATCATCATCATTCGCCAGGTTAATATTTTCTCAACCACCACAAATGCTTTGCTTTCGTGGTGGGCCCAATATCCTCTCACAGTCTTTCTATATTTATGTGTGTCCTCCCAATTTATGCAGCCAAACATCGAATTACAGCTGGGGCCACCTTCACTTTTAAATCCATTAATTATGGTAGATCAACAAAATTCAAAAATTAACTTCCACAAAATAATTCTCTTATCAAGATTTCAATAGATATTTCTTTACACTTGGTCTTAAACCAAATTGTGATGTTTTATGGTAAAAGAGGACCGATTATTGTAAATAAATTTTATTTGGTTTCATTAATTTAGAATGATGGATTAGAGAGGATTTATAGATGAGATCTTTGTTCATATGAAGAGATTTAAAAGAATAAAATTGGAAACTAGAAAACATTTCTTGAAAGTGAGTTAAAAATTATGAAACATCTATTTTACAAGGGTCAATTAGTAATTTCACAAATATATCAAGGTTTTGTTTTGTTGGTGAATGAAATTTATAAAGTGAATTTGAAGGATTGTGTGTGGATAATAAGATTGTTTAGATTAATTGATAGATAGTAAGATTTAAAGGAAATGTTTGTAAAAGTTTAATAATGATTTGATAGATATTATAATTTTTTTTTATTTTTTTAATTGATATATTTATGAAATTAAAATTGACTCTTGTGGAATAATTGACCTGATTGTATATCATATGACATAATATATTGTAAAGGGTGTTTTGTAATTTTCAATTACATTCTTGCAAATCTCTTTAAATTATGGTGGATCTCATCCTCCAAAATTTTCTCAATTCATCATTCCAAATTAGTTCAATCAAATGCATTTGATCCACAAGCATCTATTTTCGTATAGAATGAAATCATTCCAATTGATTTAACCAAATACAACTTAGATTAGATAAATTGGCATGGACTTGATATAACCAAATACAACTTAGATTAGATGAATTGACATGAACTTGATATCTGCGTCACATCATTTGAGCTTGATTATCTGATTATTAGGATACTTAAATAAATAATTAGTTAAGAGGTTGGATGTGTATAAAAGAATATTGGGATAATAATGAGTGAGAAACTACAATATTGAGTCCTTCCACGATGAAAATTAAGTACTTCCACTAATTGGAGTTATTTACGGTGTTGTGGAATGAAGGGATTTTATGAGTTTCATAGTGAGTACTAAGATAACAAACTCATCACTTTACCAAAGCTTTTGGATGGAAGTAGAGATATGCCACTATGTTTGAGGTGGCTAACTATGTATATTGGACATTGATTTAAGTGGTCCTATTATTTTCGAGACTAGTAGTACAATAATAATTTTTTATTAACAATAAAAAAATTTATTTGTTATTATGTTAAAGAAAATACAGAGTCGCCTAGTCTTATATATATACGTAACAAGGAGCTTTATAAGGTTGAATAGAAACAGATCATAATGGGGTGTTTATTGTATACAGTTGGAGGACGATAACAGAGAGATCTTCCAGGATTTTGTTGGAAGTGACTGCATACACTGTGTTTTTACACAAATTTTTGGTACTTTTATATAGTAAATTATTTATAGTTGTTAAGAGCTAAATATCGTTATTAGTGATTCCAAAATAGTAAAAAAAAACACCCAATCCCATTTTGTTGACATGGAAAGTAACCTTTATGACACAAAAATAAATAAATTATTATTTTTTAAATATCATTGAACCATAGCTTACCAATGATTGTAACCACCCGCAATAACTATGAAACTGTCTCAGTATTTTGTGTTTTCATAATTTTTATCGAGCATGTGCCCGTTTTATATCTATATAGAGCATTATATGGTGAATATGTCTTCATTTTATGTTTTTATTTTATTTTTAATTATATTTTAAAATTACAATATTTTAAAATTTATAAATAACTATGCACTTATTACTAATATTTTTTATCAGTTTATATTGTAGTAATTTTTTATATTATTTTTACAAACTATAAATTACATACATGAAATATAAAGGATAATGCATATAATTTATCTAAATGAATATACAAATTAAAATTAATATTAAATAAAAATTAAATTCTAACTAATTAAAATAAGATAAAAAAAAACTGCGAACACAACAAAAAACGTCAGTATTTCTGTCAGGTAATATCTAAAATAAATTCAATATATTTAGACAAAGAAAAAAAAAACTAAAATATACAACTGTACATTTTATAAGTTGTTATACTATATGTATAACGAGAAGAATCGCATTTTTTTTCTATCATCCAATTTTCCCTTGCAAACTTTATTTCTTTCTAATTCTGTTGTTTTTAGAAAAAAAAAATAATAAGAACCAAATTGAAAACAAACAACCTTTTTATTGTTCCCGATGATCAGAAACTTTTATTTCATTCTTTTAAACACAAAACGTATGTTTAATTCAAAAGATTGATAATATTAGAGACGTCATGAAAGGTCTCCAACCATGTTTTTTTTCTTTTTCTTTATGTGAGTGATATTCCAACATTTCTAAAGTAAGATATTTTATCAGTATATATATATATATATATATATATATATATATATATATATATATAGAGAGAGAGAGAGAGAGAGAGAGAGAGAGAGAGATAAGTTGGAAAATTATAAGAAAAAACGAGTAACTTGAGGTGTATAAAGAGAGTACCATTTTAAGACTTTATTCCCTTTGCAATATTATTAAATGATACTCAAGTAACACAGCAAGAAAAAAATATAGATTTTATACATAATGTAATGTAACAAAAAGAAGTATAAAAAATGACCAATATTAATGAAGTGTTTAAAAATAACAAATGAGTATAAAGTCTCTATCACTCGATAGGGTATTATGAAATAAAAATGACGCAAAAGTTATAAATTAAAACTAAATTTCACCTATACAATAAAAATGAAATTCACAGTATTAACGAGTAGTGAAAGTTAAGTAATGAAGAGGGAATATAATAGAAAAAGGATTAGGTGAAGAATTGTTGTATAAATATAGATATACATCTGACAAAATAATTGGTTGGATTAAGAAGAAATAATAATTCGTATTATTTTGACTACAAACTAAAAGCACTTTTAAGGTTTTTCATTCGATAAACACGAGACTTGTTTCTTATATTCTTTTAGATAACATATATTCATTATAGGCAATAGTTTACATGAAAAAATCCCACAATATATTATTTGCTTTTATATACTCCATTCCTCTCCGGACAACGACTATCAAATTTTAAAATCCTTTTGTACCCTGAATAAATCCTAACTATAGTGTGTGCATTTTTTTAAAAGATCGCAATCTTATTTGAGAGTTTCACCACACAGTAGAACAAATAGCGACGTCACACGTCAATTTATATTGAAACAAATTTTTGATTAAATTTCACACTGCTAGTAACTTAATTTCAGTGTGAATGTGTTTACAATTTTTTTGAATATTCTGATATTGCACACAATTTGCTTGGTAGATGTGTGTATCTTTGCCAAAGCACACACTCTCTCTCTCTCTCTCTCTCTCTATAAATATCCAAGGTCTTGTTCTTCTCTTTCTTGTGTTCCTTTCCCATTCTTCTCTGTACTGTACTCAAACTCACTTCCCCACTTATATGTACAATGTCGGCTTACAAGGACCAGGATCCTCGTCTTCATGGCATCAAAACTAAGATTCGTGTCGTCCCAAATTTCCCCAAATCCGGTTCCTTTTCTTCCTTTCTAATTTTCTCTTTCTTCTTCTTTTTCATGTTTTTTTTTTTGGACTAAGAAACCAAACAACGTTGGATTCGCTGAAGTTTAGAATTCGTGTTTTGTTTCAGTTCCGTTTTCCAGTTTCTAAGAAGTTAGCTACACTTGAAAGGTTTCTGTTTTTTTTTTTTCCTAATTGTTTGTTTAGTTGCAATGACAGGTATTATGTTCCAAGATATTACTACTCTGTTGCTCGATCCCAAAGCATTTAAGGACACAATTGATTTGTTCGTTGAGCGATACAAGGGCAAAAACATTTCTGTTGTTGCAGGTAAACAAAAGGAAAAAAACGCTGTTGTTCTTTTACTTTTAGGAAAAAATAATAAAAATGGATCAACATTGAAAAAGTTGATTTGATTTAATTTTTGGTGTGTGGGTTAGCTTGAAGAAGGTGGTGGGGTCCAGGGTGAGGACAAATTTGGGGAGTGTATGAAGTAATGGTGGGTTTTGTGGTTGTGGTTTTGAATGGTTTTAAGGGACATCATGGAATGGAAGTCACTGTGGATTCTGAGAGTGGTTTTTTGGTTTGACTATGTTGGCTTAGTGGAACAAATGGACATCTCCACTCTCTAATGCCTGCTTTTGACATGGGTATCAAAACATGATCAACGGCTCAAAACGATTGCCTCGTTTCTTTAGGGTGTTCTTTGGTTTTAGAGGATGGCTAAACTTTATATTAAGGTAGGGTGTTTGTTGAGAGACACATTAGAGAAATAAGTAATTTTAAAATACTCACTGTATTATTTTCTTACTTATTTTTATTCTCATTTTCTCTTTTATACATCTTTCATTTTTACTAGCTTTGTATTATTTAGAGTATACGAGATAAAAAGTTCAGTAAAAAATTACACAAGAATTAAAGATATTTAATTAAAGAGAAATATAAAAAAAGCATATAAAATATAAGAGATAGATTATTACTTTATAAAGAAAATATATAAGAAAATAATTATATAAAAGTTAGATGTGAGCGTTGTCTTATAAAAGTACTGTAAAAGTTTGTGTTTTTTTTTTTTTTTTTAAATTAGAAAAAAAATAATTCCAGAAGAGAAAAGTACATTTTTTTTTTATAAAAAACAAAAAAAATTAGTTATTTTTTTTTTAATT
>Ga0099824_1003697_pt1 | contig 22285 bp, 15 predicted proteins | sample SiratrowhiteBW_FD_76837 | JGI IMG/M metagenome (GOLD analysis project Ga0099824, IMG submission 76837) | Root nodule microbial communities of legume samples collected from California, USA - Siratro white BW | ecosystem: Host-associated > Plants > Roots > Nodule | place: USA: California... | reverse complement strand
TTTTTTTTTTTTTTTTTTTTTTTTTTTTTTTTTTTTTTTTTTTTTTTTTTTTTTTTTTTTTTTTTTTTTTTTTTTTTTTTATTTTTTTTTTTTTTTTTTTTTTTTTTTTTTTTTTTTTTTTTTACTTTTGATCAAGTACACATTGGTAGCTTACTCTATAATTCTTTTGGTCCACTGTAGTGTTTTCAGGGTGCTAACGGTACACATGTAATAATTGGTGCTTTATATTTCACTTTTTTTAAGATGTTTATATCTGTTTTTTTATCTTTAATTGATCTTAAAATATCTCTAACATTAACTAATTAAATTATCTTTGAAAATTACTAGTTGTGTCATATATATTATTTTCTATGATTTTTGGTTTGTCAATAGAAAAAACATAATTAAGTCTAAATTTTAAGTGAGTTAATCATCAACATCATTTTAGGGCTTATATTATTAAGTTAAGTGATTAGGGGTTTAATACTTGTTAAGCATTTGGAAATTAAATCTCAACACATGCAGTAATCCTATTTTTTTTAGGAAAATTAGTCGATGACATTAATAATGTAAATCCTCGAATGCCAAAGTATTGATAAGAAATTTTAAACTTTACTAGATTCTAACAAGATATAAAGCAAGTAATGCAATGAGCAGTTTTCCAACATTATGAAATTTAAAAATAGGCAGTTGTGAATGTTCTTACTCTTAAATGTTTCTGGGGTATCAAAGCGCAAAATGTTCTGGCTATCATTGGCGACCTTGATCAACCTGGGAATTATACTTTGGAGGAAATTTAGACCATTGTCTTTAAGCTTTGGTAAGTGAAAGCCTTCTTTGTAGATCGTGTCTATCTCTTCGAAACTTTTAAATCCAAGATCTTGGTCAGTGAGAATTGCATCTAAGGATTCTAAAACTGCACTGACTCCTGTGGATATTGTGCTCATTGTGAACTGTGACTGTTTTTCATCAGAAAATGCATCATCTCGAGGAACATAGATGTCTGAACTTCTCTTCTCAGTAGAAGGGTCTGAAAAAAATACAATTAATAAGAGCAAAAGTATAGTGATTTTAAGATTAATTGTTTCAGTTGTTCTTAAAGTTTTATTGTTCCAACCAAATAATACTTTTTTTATTTTAAAAAATGAGAAAAAAAATTGTATATAAGTCTAGAAAGCTTTTATTTTTTACCAATTACAATGTTAAGTTTGTTTGACTTTCACATAATAATATTAAGAGAAATTCTTATCATGTTTATTTAATTGGTTGGCAACATGTAATTTATTTTCTTACATTATTGACAATGTTTATGAAACTTAAACATATGAGTTTTATGGACGAATGAAATTAGTAAAATGAGGAAAAATAACCTGAATCGGTGTGCTCTCGACCAGTACGACACCTTCTTGGATATGGATATTGTTTCGAGCCACCAAGAACAGGTCTTTTGAGTTTAAGGTCAGAATCAGGATCTGCAAGATCGTTGTACACATCATAATCATAAATTCTGTCAGAGGTCTTACGTTCTCCTTCTCCATTTCCTCTTAGTTGCTTCAAGGCCTCTTCCCTCAACCTTCTCAATCCATTTGGTGTTTGTGATGGCAAATATGACTGTTCCATATTCCATGTGCATGGATTAGTTAATCACAAAAATAGTGTAAAGTTTAAAAGAATGAAACAGGTTAGTGCATCCTATGACATCATTTGCCTAGTACTATTTTTTTTGTTAGGTATAATTCATGAACTATGTTAACACTAAAAGAAAAAAGTTGTTTAGAGACTAATTTTTAGCTAAGAAATGAAATGGTTACTAAAGTTGTTTAGAGACCAATTTCTAGCTACAAAATAAAATTGTTATTAATTATGACTAAAATAGTCACCAAATTAGATTTTGGTTTCTAAATAACTACAAAATAAAAATAATGATTGAATTTAGTGACCAATTAAGTCAAATAATTGGTATCTAATATTAGCTACCAAGATTTTAGTGACCTATACCATTAGATTCTAAATTAGTCTCTAACTTAATTAGATACCAATTTAGAATCTAATGGCATAAGTCACTAAAACCTTAATATCTAATGTAGATACAAATTATTTGACTTAATTGGTCACTAAATTCAATCATTACTTCTATTTTGTAGTTATTTAGCAACCAAAATTTAATTTGGTAACTATTTTGGTCACAATTGACAACCATTTTATTTGGTAGCTATATATTGATTTCTAAATAGCTTTTTTGTTGTAATGTAAGACTACTAATTGTTTTTCATGGAAATGTTCCTATATGTAAAAATCAATGAAACTTAATTTCAATTAATTTTATTGTAAAATTTCACAAAATACTAGTCGTGTAATAAACATTTTAGTTGTGTAATAAGTATTTTAATGATAATAGTCAAAAAATATAAAGTGAGAATAAATTCTGAAGATTTCCAATAAAGTTTCAACAGTAATATGAAGCCCTAACTTCATTTATATACAACTAGTTTGAGAAACAAACTAATCAAATCAAGATTGAGATCATACATTCAATGGGACTAACATGAATTTCACTCCATAAAACATTTTTATTGAGAAGGTATTAAAAAGTGTTGCTAAAATTTAGTGAATAAACAAAACCACAACCTTTAATGATTCTAAACAAATGTACAAAGGAAGGATATATGTTGAGTTGGGAGGAAAAGGATGCAAAGAATCTAAAAGATGATGGTGAATGGTTGAAAGATGTTTCATCTATTTCCAGTGTTTGGTAAGAGTTTAGTGTTATGATGTAAGATTTTTAGCATTTTCCTTTACGTGACATACTAATCTACTCAATTGACAATCTTACGAACAAAAAGGAAATAACTCATGAGAACAAATAAAATACCATTACATAATATCGCTAGTCATCACATTTTGTTAATGAGAGGAGGGAGAACAGAGGAACATCTTTGGCATCGCTGTGTTCAGTAAGATATACTAAAAAAAACATGTTATTTAAAGATCAATTTTTAGCTTCCAAATAAAGTAGTTACTAATTCTGACCAAAATAGTCACCAAATTAGATTTTGGTTGCTAAATAACTACAAATAGAAGTAATGATTGAATTTAGTGACCAATTAAGTCAAATAATTGGTATCTAACATTAGCTACCAAGGTTTTAGTGACATATACCATTAGATTCTAAATTATTCTCTAACTTAATTAGATACCAATTTAGAATATAATGACATAACCTTGGTAGGTAATGTTAGATATCAATTATTTGAGTTAATTGGTCACTAAATTCAATAATTACTTCTATTTTGTAGTTATTTAGCAACCAAAATTTAATTTGTGACTATTTTGGTCATAATTAGCAACCATTTCATTTGATAGCTAAATATTAGTCTATAAATAACTTTTTTCTTGTAGTGATGATAGGAGAATAACAAGATTTTATTTCCAGTAAAAAGTTTATAATTGAATTATTTTCACCAAAGAAGATTTAGAACTAATTAAAGAAAGCCTTATAAGTAAAAAAATGAATTTTTTTTTTCCTTAAAATTATGAAGGTTAAAATGACACATTTTATGATACTAACCTTGTCAGTAAAAAAGACTCTCTTCACAGGACTCTGTTGAACCCATGAATCACAGGTGACATGCACAGGGCCATCAGGGAAGCCATCCAAGACTATGCTCTTCAAAAACATCTCCTTGTTGTGTTCATTCTCAACCAAAACAGCTCCCACTTTCCCAAACTCTGCTGGTAACTCAAATTTGGCCTCATATTGCACTTCATTCTCTTTTTCTTGGCTCTTCTGTGCATCACCCTTTATTGTCTTCCTCTCTAAATTTGTTTCTTCATTCATGAAAAGGAAATGTTAAGTTTGAATCTTCAGTAAAAGTAAAAATGAGAAAAATTTTGAGGAACATGTAGACTATTGTAAAATTGAGTTAAAAGAGTAGTCATAATCTCTTTTATATATGAATTCATAATCTCTTTTATAGATTAATTCAGTGTAATTATTTACCAATAATTTTGAGGAACTAAAGTAATATAATCAAATTAAGAATAATTTTAATATGTGTAATTTTCAAACAAATCTATTAGGTTTATGTTTTACCGATAGTAAGGTAAAATAAAAATTAACAATGTTATGTATAAAGTATGAGTTTGAATTTTCATTAAAAATAAAAAATGAGAAAAATTTTGAGAAATATGTAGAAAATAAGATTCAAAAACTCATTATTCTAAAATTTTGATTTAAAAGAGTAGTCATAATCTCTTTTATATATGAATTCGTAATCTCTTTTATAGATTAATTCAGTGTAATTATTCACCAATAATTTTGAGTAACTAAAATAATATAATGAAACTAACAATAACTTTAATACGTATAATCTTCAAGCAAATATATTAGGTTTATGTTTTACATTTAATAAACTAGTAAGGACTAGCTTCTCTTTTACATAACTATTGCATCATTCTTACCTTACACGTTATATATTAATAAATGATTTGAAATAATTACATCTTCTTTAATTATCAATAAAATTGATCTCTAACTCTATTCTTCGAAGAAAAAAATTCGAAAGCGATGAATTTGACTAAGGAGTTAGGGGGACCGACCTTACCCTGTGCCTTATAAGTTCAGTCACTAGATTAATTTATAGCTCATTAATAATTGATTTTCGTGGTGAAACTCCTAAAAATAATTTAACAGGAATATTCATTTCATATCAAATTTCTTTTCCATCGGTGTAAAAGTTTACACTTTCAAACGTAGGTTGAAGAATAACGTTGAAACTTTTACTTTTAACATATACCATTTTTATTATAAATTAATATGGTATACCCTCCCACGACAATCGAGGTTGTTTGGTGTTACCGTAGTAGAAATTTTCCTCTTTTTAAACTAAGATTCTTTTAACTCTAATCATCTTTTTCTTCTTCTCCATTTATTAAAGGACCCAATTAGTTTTGAAATATGTATTCTTACAACAGCCAAAAACAAAAGCTTCTAAAATTTTGAATGAAACAAAATGTATTTTAAAATATGATTTTATATAAACAAAAATGAAAACTGGAAATATTAAAGTATTTATTTTTCATTATAATTACAAATTTTCATTTAAATAAAAATACAATACGTTTTATTTGGTGTATGGAATTTTATATTCATATATTTAAATCAAACACCCCTCAATATATTTTAAATTTTGAACAAATTAAATTAAGAAATTATTTAAATATTGAAAAGGTAAAGTAATAAAATATTTATTTTTCCAAATCCAACATTACGTCAAAATAATAGGATATCTACTTTTCAAATTTCAACACTACAGTTACAAAAATAGTATGTGCAAAATCTCTATGAAAGTCAAACATAAAAATGGCGTAAGGAAACAATAATACTCATTTTTTATTAACCAATTTCTTATATTTTTATATTTAAATGCTTAATATTTTTTTTTTTGTATTTATCTTTTACTTTTACATTTCTTGCATCAATTAAATTTTCAAATAGTTGTTTTCTACTATATTTTATATTTTATGATTCGTGTCTTCTCTTTATAGTTATTCAAATCCTTTTTATAAACTAATTTAAGTGATTTTTAAATAATTGAATTTTAATATTTTCTTTCCTTACTAAATCATTTCAATTCTCAAATTATTTTATTTCTGATTTAATTTTAAGAATTTCTTTGTACCTCACATCAATTTTATATTTACATTTATTTAAAGAGATCAATTATTTTATGTAAAAATAGCCATAAATTTTTTTTATCACAATTAAGTCAGGTTATATTTGGATTTCATTTAAATTGTTTAAAATAATTTAATTCACCTTAGCATAAAACAATGTGTTGTTCATAATAAAAATCAATTGTCCTAGCTTTCCAAAGTATGAAAATTCATTCACTAGAGTTTTAAAATATATTGATTTAAACCTCTAACATCTAAGGAATCTGACTAAAATAAGTTTACATTTAACACAAGAATAGGTTTATAAAATGAAATTTCCACCTATTGATTTTTGGTTAATATGATATTTTTAATAAAAAATATAAATGTTTACCATATTTTATATCGTGTTTATTATTAAAAGTTGGACTTCGAGGATACTTAAGTGTATTACAACATTGCAATATTCTCTTCGATGTTATAATTATTATTTTAGTCTATGATTTATATTCAATAATTTGTTAAGATTCATTTTTATAGTATTAAAAATAATTTAAGTTTAATTCATTTTTATAAAATTGGTTTATGAATGATAATTATTCTCACTTATATAAAATTATTAGTTTCATTTTTATACAAATTTCCATTGTTTTAAGTATTTAAGTTTAAGAATCTTGACACCATTACGAATTATTGAGGATAAGATGCATAAACTTTATAAACAACGGAGGAGGATAAACAGAGAAAAAAAACATAACAGTATTAAGAATTTATTTATTTTTTAACAGTAAAAAATGAATAAATATAAAAAAAACACTCTAAAAATGCTTCAATTTTTATACACAACATCGAATCCAATCCTTGAAAACAACATCGAATCAAGAAACAAGTACCAAGAAAATCTATACACCTTTTTAAAAATGTTTAGCTGACAAAAAAAAAAAAAAAAAAAAAAAAAAAAAAAACCAAATACCAATAAAACCCCAAAAAAACACAAAATTTTATAAACAAAAAAAAAAACAAACCTTTAAAACAAAATAGAAAAAAAAAAAAAAAAAAAAAAAAAAAAAAAAAACTTTTTAAAAAAATAAAAACAAAAAAAAAAAAAAAAAAAAAAAAAAACTAAGAAACACAATGACATCCATACAGCTAAAACCACCAAAAACACTAAGAAACAGAATGAAGAACTTACTTGAATCTAGATCATTGCTCACAAGCTCCAAAACAAGAGTTTTCCCAACGAGCTCTTCAATCCCTCGAACACCACCTTCAACAAGATTGCTTAGGAGTCCACCACCACTTCGCTTCACGCTCACAGTCACCTTCACATTCCTCCATTTAGGGTTGCTGTTGGAATTCCCACTATGCTTCTCCATCACTGCTTTCACACACCGAAACACACACCCTATGGAAACCTCTCTTCGTCCCTTAGTGAAAGAAAGTTTACCTTGACTCAAGAACCAGCCATTCTGAGTGCATTTATAGCCCAAAAACAATGCAGAAAATGCACTGTTCGTGAAGGATTGGTGCTCCCATTGATTCTTAGCTAGCTTCATGTGCTGTTATTTCTGGGGATATGGTTGTGCCCCCAACGTAACAATGCCCCAGTTATTTAATCACGTGCCAGAGACTTTCCCCTTTTTGGGGTCTTTCGTGGCTTCAAAATGGACACCTCACCCACCAATGGTTACGTACAAAATTTAAATAAAACCAAACATCATAAATAGCCGTAAAAAGTAGGGTTTCCCTATTTGTATAGGATAATGAATTATTGCACAGGTCATTTGCCTGTCATTGATGGCTTTGAAGTTCCCTTTTTCTTTCACTATGAGTGTGGGTTTAGATTTGTCTTGTGTAACTTTTCAGACCTGTAGATGTTTTTCTTTTTCCATATAAAGATGTGGAAACACTTGTCGAGAAGACGTAATGAATGGAATTATATGCTATTTTAGTGTTTTAATTATAGTTTAGATAAGCTTTTGCTTACAATTACAGTATGTGATTAGCGTCTTACACTTTGATATTAGACTATATATCATCATCAATAATTTGTTAATTAAGTATAATTGTCTTCTTCGAGTTAGTCTTTAACGTGTACAAAATAAATTACTAAGAAAATTCTAAAATTTTGTGACATCTACGTCATGAAATCGTTTTAAAATTGGTTAAGTACGTCGGTAGAATCTATCCTTTTTTATCAATATTCAATCCTCCGGATAATTTTAAGATCATTCAAAAATACTTTAGTAAATAAAAGAATTAACTAAAAAATTAATATTTAAAACAATAAAATATTTTTTTCAAGTTATGGAAAGATCAAGAATCTCATAGAATTTCGTACGAAAAAAGAATTTATTTTCACTTGTAAATCTAAGTTTTTTTTTTCTTTTTTATCAACACTTGTAAAGCTAAGTTATTGACAAATAATGTATCTTCATGTAAACAAGTGTTAGTTTAATAATTTTTAATTGTCTTTTAATCTATAAATAATCTGAACTAGATTAGATTATGAGAGGCAAAATTGAAGTTCTTTTCTTTTTCTCCTTTTTATATAAAAACATAGATCATTCAAATTCAATTCCTATATCTTATTTATGACTTACACGAGAAAGGTATTTCAAAATCAATAAACTTTAATAATCATTTTGACCAAGAAATACTCATATACTTGAACTAAACCTCGAATAGAAAAAAAGTGAAGATTGATTTCTCCTAAATTTTCCAAATCTCATGTCTATAGTTATAGTTATCATTTGCACAAAATCTATTAGTCTCGTATTTAGTAATTTGGTTCTCTTCTTCTAAGTTAAGATATATAACAAGCATTTCTTTAAACGTTGAAAAGGAGGATAAAATTTATGTTTCGACATTTGAGAGAATCTTTTAAAAGTTGGAAAATATTTGCATAAAATCTTTGCATAAAATCTTTGTTGAGTTTCGACATTATTCACTTATATAATAAAGTTTTTCAATTATTAATTATGCTGTTGGGTGACTTGTTTGATAATTCAAATTTTCATTTATATAATTTTTTTGAAAAATATTAATTATAGAATTGCTGACTTTGAAAATTTATTATAAGAAAAATATGTCATCGATTTTAGCTACCAAAATTTGATAGTCATAATTAGTGACCAATACTAGCTATCGAACCAAAATCAAATTTATTTTAACCATCAATTTCATTTAGAATACTAACTAAGGAAAAAAAATATAGTCACCAATTTTAACAACAGAAACATGTTTGTCACTGAATAACAATTTAAATAGTCACTGAAATCAAATTTATTTTAACAATTAATTTCATTTCAAAAACTAAATAAGGAAAAAAAATTAGTTAATAAATATAACGACCTAACTGGATAAGTCACTAAATAACGATCAAAATAATATTCAAATTTAAAGTTATTTTAATCACCGATTTCATATTAATGACTAAATTACAAAAAAAAAATAATCATTGAATTTAGCGATCGTAATTTAAAGGTGGCTAACTAGTGACCGAAACAACAACCAATTTAAATTTATTTTAGCAATCGATTTGAATTTGATTGTTAATAAACTAATTTGTTTCGGTCACTAAATTATTATTATTAATACTGATTAAAAAAAAAAAAATATCATTAATAATAATATTGATAATAATAATAATAATAATAACAATAAAAAATATTATTATTATTATTGTTAATAATAATTATAATAATAATAACAACCATAATAATATTAATAATTATATTTATTATTATATGTTTACTTCTAACCAATTTATTAACTAACATTAATAATAAGATTAATGATAATAATAATCGTAATACTTAAAATTATTGGATAAAAAGTACACACAATCTAAGTGTTACTCACACAAAAGTTTTTAAGTAGTGATTCCTTCTCCATTCTCCTCCTTTACTTCTTTATAAATTAATGAGAACATATCAACATCTACAACTCCTAGTAATTGTTAAATTGTTTTCATTTAATGGTTGTAAGCATGTGCCCTTTTCCCTAAAAGCTACCAAAATTCATTCAATGTCACATTTTCAATTGTTTACTTATTTTAGACTTATCATCACCTATGCCTACTTGAGGTTCAGATGTTAGTGAATGACATAGTATGGGATGTTGCCGATCAAGAAATGAAAATTTTCTTTTCCGTTAATCCTTTTGAACTCATAGTTGTCTACATCGACTAATGCTTAGAGAGTCAGCGTATGCTACAACTATATGTTTTCCTGGTAACGTTTTTGTTTCCATAAATCCTTTTAGAGTCATTTTGTCTATGTCTACTTAAGCATCATAGACTAGTGTATAACATTATCTAGCATGTTGTTAGAAAAAGAAATGATTTTTTTTTCTTTTGACACATCATCATCGTCTATGCTTTCTCAAGTCAGAGGGGTCAATGCATGGACAAGATAATAAGATCACATCAAGAATAACCATGAAATACCTTAATTCATGTTAATTAAATGTTAAGAATACTTAAAGCACTTATAAGATTATAAATACCAAAACAATGGTGTGAATTCTCAGCCTCTTCTGCTTTTAAATTACATGCAATCCAAAATGCTACTCAGACAAATGTTTGTAACTGTGATCCCTGTTGGATCGAACGCTTACTATTACGTCAAAAGCTATAATCCATAGTCAAGACGTAAATCTTTTTACTTATACTTTTTCTTCATGCACAACCAATACGACAAATTATAAATAATTAGAAAAACAAGCCATCTGTTGCAAGACCAAATCTGAGATTTCTTGGATCCCTTCCAAACTCAGGATACAAAGAGTCGATTTTCTTCCATTGTGGTGAATCGGCAGCATGTTGTAACAACCCATCACATTTTCTCCCATTTGCATGTCAGGTCAAGTTCTTTGCATCATTAACATTGACAAAAAAAAAACGTCTTTATTGTGGTATGATTGGAAGATACCACAATACTTTTGCGAGAGGACCCTTTTTCATGTCATCATCATCAACGTCATTATCCTTTACTTTGTATCTTGATGCCCCGCATCTAGGACACTTATGCAATCCTTCAAACTCTTTTTTGTATAATATGCAATCATTGGGACAAGCATGTATTTTCCGGTACTCCATACCTATTGGACACAATATCTTCTTGGCCTCATAGTGACTGGTTGGCAATGTATTACCTTCTGGAAGTATTTGATGAAACAGTTCTAGCAATTCGGTGAAACTTTTATCAGTCCATCCATTTCTTTGCCTTGATATTAAATAATCGCAATACTGTTGACAAGCGGAAAAAAGTTGAACAACCGGGATACAATTTTGTGACTGAATCATCTTTCAATGAATCATACACATGTGCTCGGTGGAAACTATCTTCTCTAATATCACGAATCATGTCTTCCATGCAATCCTCAGAATATACATTAGAATATTGACATTCAGTTGTAGATACACTAGAATATTGTTCCAAAACTTCACCATGCTAAGTCTATATTGTATAGCTCTTCAAGAAACCATCACAAAGAGCATGCTCTCATATAAACTCAATATATGTCTTTTCACATTTAAACAATTCACACACGGACAAAAATAGTTGTTATTTACTCCTACTCCATTCCTCTTAGCAAATTGTAAAAACTCTTCAACAACTTTCTCATACTCATCACTGATTCGACATGCAGTTATCCAACTTCAATCCATGACTACGTATATTAAAAAAATTCATACATATTAAACAAGGCATAAATGAAACTTAAAATTTTCAGGGATCGAACATCCCCGGGCTCAATACCAACACGTCATCATAAGCATAAATATTAGAAAAAATATAAAATGTCAGAGATTGAACATCCTCAGACTCAAGCCCAACACGTCATCATAAGCATAAATATTAGAGAAAATATAAAATGTCGGGGATCGAATGTTCTCGGACTCAAGCCCAACACGTCATCATAAGCATAAATATTAGAGAAAACATAAAATGTCGGGGATCGAACATCCTCGGACTCAAGCCCAACAGGTCATCATAAGCATAAATATTACAGAAACATCAAATGTCAGGGATCGAACACCCCCGGACTCAAGCCCAACACATTTTGATCAAGATACAAAAACTAAAACAATTCAAGCATTTGATAAATAAAAAAAACATACCTCTTGTAGACAAAGGTAAAGCGCGAGAAGATGTTGAAATGCCAAACAACAATCTAGCAAACCAAAAATTGAAAATGGAAATGTGTTATAGAGGTATAATTTTTGATAGATTTTGAAATAGCATGTGAGGAGGGAGTGACAAACCGAATTTAGGAAAGTAGATAAGGAGAGTGAAAATGAGATCAGGGGAGAAGCCCCTATCAAGAGCATGAGTGGCCAAGGGAGAGCTTCTTAGTGGCTGGAAACTACGAATGACTAACAACGAACTTCTTAGAGAGGAATGAATAACAAAATGGCAATGGATAGGCGATGAATCTTGAATGAAGAATGTGGAGAAGTAGAAGCGTTGAGAAGCGTTGAACGTGCTCCAAGGAAAACAAGACGCTTCTTAATGGTGGTGGGGGTGATGACAGAAGGAGAAGAGAAAGAAAGGGACGCCAAGAGCGACGGACGACTGTGAGAGACGGCGGGACGATGACAAGAAACAGCTAGGGACAACGGTGAGAGAGTGAGGGAGTGCTGCGCGAGAGAGTGAAAACGAGAGTGTTGCGTTGATAGTGAGTGCGGGCTCCCTAAAATAGGGGATACAAGCGCGGTTGTTTGTGGGAACCGTACTCGTATCCCACATACCATCGTGGTTCTGGAAACAACCGCGATGATATCTCCCTACAATATTTCAAATTTAAATATTTGTGTGCCTTACCATCGCGGTTCTCCCACCAACCGCAGTGGTATGGTTGCACTTAATTTCAAAAATGTCACCGCGTTGTTTTTAATTAAGGTTGCCTCTTAACAACGATGATATCTTGTCGTGAAATGTATTTTTTCTACAAGTGAAGGATTATGTCATCTACGTAAACTTGTACAAGATTAATATTATTAACTTTTTTCTAATAAAAAGATTTTGATAAACTTTTCCTCTCTCAAAATTTTGAGATAGAAAGAAATTGATAAGCCTCTTATACCATTGTTTTAGGGCTTATTTGAGTCCATATAATGCCTTCTTCAACACATGATCCAAATTTTGATGGTCCTCAAATCTAGGAGGTGAGATACATACACTTCTTCATTGATAAAGCCATTTGAAAAGAATGTTAGACATAGATCGAGAGGGCGAAGTAAAATTGAACTTTGAAAGAATTTTGTCAAATACACTAAATGATTGAAAGATAGAATAGAATTATTGAATTGAAACAATTTACTATGGGATTATGAGCAACAAAACGGAAAAAAATAATTGAATTTAAAAATCAATCGATTAAAATAGCTTCCAGAACGCCACAACAACAAAACAATTAAGTCAACCTAAAGAATAATCAATTCAAATTTTTTGGACAAAAATCCACCAAGACATAATAATCAGTTAAACATTGAAAACAATGAATTTAAAATCTTAGAATTCTTGTTTGAAAAAATTAATCAAATAAATCTCAAGAACAATCAATTAATTCTTAAGTCAATATAACACTTAAAGAATGCAATCAGTTAAACTTGCGAAACAACAAATTGAAATTTTCGCAAATCCTTTCAAGCAGATCACAATCAATTAGAACAATTAAACAACCAATTAATGATTTCCAGCAAAATTCAGTATACAAAAATAGTTGATTGAATTCATAAATAATCAATTAAAAATTGTGCAGAGGCAAAAAATTAATTAGAAATGATTTACGATTTTGATATTGGATAAAAGAAGATAAAAAAACACCAAGATTTATATTGGTTCACTCTTCTTGAAGAGCTACATCCAGTCTCTTTTCCAACAAGCAAAGAAATTCCACTAAAGAGAACAAGTATTCACACAATACAACAAAGATATAATCTTGCACACCACAAGATCACACTATTGTTGATGGAAGAGCTCCTAGGTGCCTTTGCTTCTTGCACAAGCTTCAATGGAAGTTGAGCATGATGAAACCTTGAAGCACCGAATAGAAGAAGTGGATGAAACTCCTCATGATTTCTAAGCCATGGAAATGCAAGGAAGGAAGCCTGCAAGGAGGTCGATGGTGAAGTAGATGGTGAAAGCCTTGAAGGAGGTTGGGCCAACCTTCAAGAGAGAGATTCTAGCTTCTAGCTTCTAGGAGAAGAAACTCAATGTGAAACTTGAAGCAATGTGCTGAAAATTTGGCAGCATTCCATTACTCAAATCAAGTCTACAAGAGAGGTTTCTAGACCTCTTATTTATAGAAGAAAGGATGAGCTATTTAGCTTCCCATGCAAGCTATCTAGGTAGGTATGGGAGAAGCTAGGTCTAGAAACCCTAACTTATAAGACAAGCTTCTAACCCTAGCTTATAAGACAACCTTCTAACCCTAGCTTCTATGACAAGCTTCCCAAACCTAGCTTGCACTTTAAGGCTCTCACAAGGTGGTGACAAGTGGCATAAAGGGAGAGCTCCTTGTGCTACTTGGACTAGTTGATCAAGCACAACATTATTTATGGACCTCAAGGCCCAAACTTACACTACATGGCCCAAAAATACAAGGTCCAAATTTATTCTACTTGGCCCAAATTATTCTAAACTATTCTAAAGAATTTATACAAATTAGAGGACCTTTCCTTAACATTTTATTTTCTTCAAAGGGATTTCTTCATGTTTGTATTTGGGCCCGAGCAGCTGATTAAATGCCCAAATAGGATGAGATAGGCCCAATCTTCTGTAAAGCTCTTAATTCTCCCTTTGACTTTTTGTCCTTGTTATTCATTGATTAATATCGCTGGGGCGTACTCCTTCAACTATAGTGCAAAATTCTACTGCACCATGTCAAAAACAACCTCAACCAATGCAGAATCCTACTGTACCCCTACAAGGATAAACCCTATACACTTGTAGATCCAAAACACCTTTAATCAATATAAAATTTGAATAAAAACACAATACTATAATTACAACAAAAAATCAGTAGATAAGAATGAATTACAATGACTTCCCTCAACGATTAAAGTGAATAAACCAGTGCAGAATAATCACAATCAAGGATGAGCTCAAAGAATCTCTTTCTTGGTTCTTTATGAATCAAAACTCTTTGGTAATCAAAACACTTTTGGTTTTGCTTGTTGTTCTCAAGGTTCACAAATTTGCCTTACTATTTTTCTGTGTTTGAAAACTGTTTTTTGAAAGCCTTTATATAAGTTTTCAAAAAAGTTTTTATAATCTGTTACAGTGTTATAAAAACAATCTATTAAAAATATAATTAAATCGATTGATTTCATGCTAACATAATTTTTTCAATTTGTTGTTTATTTAAAACAATATGTTGAAAACATTTTTTTACCAAAACAAATTAGTCCATGTTTAGTTTTAGAATTTGAGAGCATTAAGAATTTTTAAAGCTCGTATCAAAAATATATGATGTATACACATAATTTAATCAACACACACTCACACATTAAATCTAAAACACCTTCAATTCTTCTTTGTCTTGGTTCAGGTTGACTTCATCAAATACAAAGTTATCAATATATAATATTAACACCATCAGGAAAGACACTCTTTACATCTATATGAAAAAGCTTAAAATCGCTAATACAAGCATATGCAATAAGTAATCTTAGAACTTCTAGTCTAGCTACAGGGACATAAGTTTCATAAAAACACACCACTTCTTCTTGATCCCTTTACCTACATGTTTAGCTTTATTTCTTGTGATATATCCAGTTTATCCATTTTATTCCTAAAAATCTATGTTGTACCTATTACATTCATGTTTTTAGTCCTAAGCACAAGCATTCAATTATAGTTTCTAACAAATTGATTTAGTTCTTCATGCATCGCAGAAGTCAAATGTTCATCCTTTAAAGCATCACAAATATTTTTGTGTTCAACTTACGAAACAAAGCCAATGTGTTGTAAAAATTATTTAAAGAATGTCTAGTAGATACTCCGTTTCCAATTTGTCCAATAACATTGTCAAGTGAGTGATCTTTAGCAATTCTCCATTCTTTGGGCAGGTCTTTATGAGATTCTTGTCAAGCTCCAGATTCAACTGACTGCTTGACTTGTTCAGGTTTAATTTCATGAAGACATCTGGCAGTTCATCATCACTTGTACCATTCTCAGTTAGTACATGCAGTTCTTGATTAGATTCATCAAATACCACATAAATAGATTCTTCAACAGTTATAATTCACTTGTTATAAATTATGTATGAATGACTATTCCACAAGTAACCTAAGAAAATTCCTTCATCATATTTTGCTTCAAACTTGTCAATGTTTTCTTCACCATTATTTAACATATAACACTTGCATCCAAAAACTTTAAGATGACTTATGTTTTGTTTTCTGCCCTTATATAATTCATAAGGAGTTTTCTTAAGGATAGGCTTAATCAACACTCTGTTTAACACATAACATGAAATATTGATAACATCAACCTAAAAATATTTAGGAAGAGAAGTTTCATTAAATATGATTTCAACTAATTCTTCCAATGACCTATTTTTCCTTTCTACTACTCCATTTTGTTGTGGAGTTATAGGCACAAAAAAATTATGTCTAATGCTATACTTTTCAAAAAGGATTTAAATTTTTTACTTTGAAACTCATCCCATGATCACTTCTTATAAAAAAGTGCAACAACTTTTTTCATTTTGCAGAAGAATGGCTTCCCTTTGTAAACATAATGCAACAACCTTATAAAAGTGATACAAAATTTTTCTATTTGGAAGAAACTTTACTTTACTTTCCCTTTTGACAAGCTTCACATATATTATCCTTCACAAACTTGAGTTTTGGCAATCTATTATCTAAATTTCAAGAAACCAACTTATTTAAATTGTGCATGTGAATGTAATGAATTCTCCTGTGCCATAACCAAAAATATTTCTCTTTAGTTAACAAACATTCAACACTACATGATGCATGATGAATATCTAACATGTAAGTGTTGCTCACACACTTACCAAGTAGCATTATTTTTTTTTAGTTTTTAATTCGTAAATCAAGCAATAATTAGGTTCAAATATCACCTTATGGCTCTTGTCACACAATTGACTAATATTCAGGAAATTATGCTTTAATTGTCAATTAAGAGTACATTATGTACTGGAATAAAGGAACAATTCCCCATATCACCAAAACCTTATCACCATAGGTGACATAACCTTCTTATTTCAATTTCAGATTCACAAACTTGCCAGCATCATTTGTCATGTGCCTTGAACAACCACTAACCAAATACCACAACTGCTTCTTGGCATTCAAGTGCACCTACAAAACAAATTATACGAGATATAGTATCCTTATTAACTTGGGTCGAATAGTTTTAACTTCCCCATTGACACATTTTAAAATCTATTTTACTTTGTCATTAAGAACATCATATCTTCTAATTTTGCAATTCTTAATAGTATGACATTTTCTCATGCAATAGAAACAAGTGATGAAAGGTGAAACACTCAAATTTCTATAAGAGAAGAATTTTATGTATTCACTTACTTTGTAATGAAAACAAATTTATAACCAATTCCATCTAAGCAGTTGTAAGCTCTATTATGATGTCATGTTCTTACTAAAAACATAAAACTCATTTGAGCAATATTCTCCCCAAAGATCCTTTTATACTCTTGATTTGAAAGTTTTAAATGCACCAAAATCTTGTGACTTCTCCCCTAGAAAATAGACCCATATTTTGGTAGAATAATCATTAATGTAAGTAATAACATATTTTTTCGGATAATGGATTTATTGGCTCGCATAAGTCTGAATGCATAAGTTCTAAAACATTATTTGCTCTCCATGATTTTTTGTTGAAAAATTTAGATTGATGTTGTTTACTAACAACACATTCTTCACAAATTTGAGAAGGAACAAAATATTTTGGAAGACTTGTTACCATTTCTTTCAATTTAAGGAACCTTAGCCCTCCAAAAAGCAAGGGCCCATAAGGATAATGTTAAAGGCAAGAAAGATCTTTTCCTTTATCCATTAAACTAGATTTAATGCTTTCAATCTATAGAGGGAAAAGACGATTTGAGCTCATTTTTAAAAAAACAACAACACCTCTAAAAAGATCATAAATTTTACAAGAACCTTTACTAACGGTGATAATGTAGCCCTTTTTTTTTGTAATTGTCCAAAACTTAACAAATTACTTTTCAAATCAGGAACATATAACACATTAGAAATTGTTTCAATAAAATCATTTTTGGTTTTTATTTTAATATTACCTTTTGCCATCACTTTCACCTTATAGCAATCCCTAAAGTTCACAGTAGACAAAAAATCTTCATTTAGAAACTAAAAAGATGTATTCCTGCTTATATCATTACTACAACGTATATTGACATACCATAAATCCAATTCATTTTTTTATGTCTTGAACAGTCCTTAGCAATGTCTCAACTTCTTTCATTTATGTTAGATTTAACCTCTCCACCTTTTCTTTGTCACAAAAAATTGGTAGAATTTTCAGAAACATAATGACCAAATTTATGACATTTAAAATATTTTACTTTTGATTTGTAATGCTCCTTCAAACTTCCTCTTGATCATTATGACTCTTGAAACTGTTGTTCAAGTCTCTAGCTCCTAATCTCCCTCGTCCTCTACCTCTACCCCCTCATCTAAAATTGTTGGAATGAGTATTATTAGAAGTTTTCAACACTTTCTCCACAACTTCTAGCTGTTTAACTTTTTGTTTAAGCACCAATAATAAAGTTGGCAGTTTATCAAGTGTGATAGTGTTAGTGTCATTCGATTCTTTGATAGCACATACAATAAAATTAAATTTTGGTCCTAAAGATCGAAGTATTTTCTTTACAACATTTGTTTCTTTAGTTCTATCACCATATATGTGCATCTCATTGACAATCATCATCACACGTGCAAAGAGTTTTGTGATTGATTTTCCAAACTTTATTCAAATTGTTTTAAACTCACCATAAAAGGGCTTTAGGTTCTTGGCCCCTTGCTCTTGCACATCCTTGTTACTTATTCTTCACTGAATATCCTTAGATTTTTCTTTTATGAAAATGGTTTCCATAATAGACCAATCAATGGCTTGAAAAAATAGATTTTTTTTAGTCTTTTAACTTTGGTGCGTCTAATTACTTTTGTTGTTCATCTATGAGCACTTCAGTGTTTTTAGCCACACCATGTTCAATTACATGTGAGTACTCCATGGAACTTAGGAAAATTTTCTCGAAATACACTAATGGTCATATCACCATCAAAATGAGGGATTACTGGCTGCACAAAGGATCCTTCACTTGTCATTGGCTACTGTAAAGAAAGTCCAAAAAAAACCTTGCTCTTGATACCACCCTTAAAAAATTTTCTCTTTTTCTATATTTCATTCAAAATGATATAGTCTTTTCAAATAGGCACATCACAAAATGATAAGAATTCAAAGGAACTTATAAGTTTGAAAAATAAAGATAATAAACACAAAAGATTGCAACTTATAGTATATATCACAAAAGTGCACTATAGTAACATCTTAATCAATGGGCTACTAGTATTTAACTCAATTATAAAATTCAACAAATTATTATTTTTACACTTATGTTCTTTAAACACAATTTCTCTACTCAAGAAAAATAAATATAAGAGATCCTCACCATGAATTCTCCACACAATAATATTAAAACATACAAAAAAAAATTAATACAACAATTTATTACATAAGATAATTTACAATTAACTTACAATAACATTAATTTCATACAAACAACTTTTATTATAATTATAACTTAAGTGTCACATCTAATAAAATAAAATAGTTTTAAAAATATCAAATAATAACATATTTTTTAAGTAATTTATTCAACAAGTTTAAACACAACACACAAAATTCTAATTCAATTTGGGCATCATATTCAATCCAAGTTTTAAAATTTTAACCTCACTATAATCTATAATAGGTACTATCAGATCCTAATCATATTATCAATATGTCTTCCTATTCATGAAGATCTTACACTAGTAGAGATAGTCTTTGGTTGGTCATCTTATTGCATGGATACAATATAGTGAATGAATTGATAGACATCTTAATTTAATGTTTTTGACATATCATTACACCAACCCCACAACAATCTTTCACTACCCTCTATGTCCCTAGGCTTATAAGATTATTTGGACTATACATCCTAGTGCATGTTTGTAACTATCTATACATAACTGTACGATCAGATGACAATAATTCCTCAATTTTACATATTCATTATATTTTTATATTACACATTCATTTAATTAAAATTTTACCAATCTATGTTATCTTAATCTCACAAATCCACATCATTCCACACAATCAAATTTCAACAAAAAGCTTCAAATTTCACGACAAAATTTGCTATCATGTTGATAATATTTCAAACTTTCCCAAATTTTAAAACAACATAGAAAAATAGAAAAACAACAACAATATATTATTCAATTATTCAATCATAACTATCAATGATCGATTATTAGTTTTGATAATGGATTAAAATATAGATAAATAATTGAATTAGTTCTCTTCTAAAAATAATCAATTAACACACGTAGCAATCGATCAACATGTTCTTAATTGTTTTCAAAAGAATGAGGAGACAAATAATAAATTAACTAGTGAAGTAATAAATTAAAATAAAGAACATTTTTTCCCTTATATTTACCTTCCTTTTAGAATAATCGATTAACAGATTTACATCATTGATTAAATGGACCTAAATAAGTTTTTAAACATATTTTTCAAATCTTCTATGAATTGAACTTTTGGTTCAATCTAAGATAACATATATTATATTTTAGAAAACATAATTTGGAGCATTTAAAGCGATCAATTAGACCTGTTTTCATTTTTCCAAGAGTGCATCTAAATGTTGATGAATTCTTTACAATGTCTTAGTGTAACTCAACAAAGAAAATGTGAGAAACACTTACAGTAACACTTGAATATAATAAGTGTTTTTTCTCTAATACAAATTTTTGTTCCATTTGTGAGTAACATTTATGAACAATCATGAACACATTATTAATAACTCTTCTTTTCTACCAGTGTCATTGTGGATATGCATTGAAAGAAAGGATGGGTTTCTTCATACTATACACATTAAATGTTTATATAAAGCTATCTTTGTCCTCCATCATTCTTTTGTGCTTATTTTAAAACCTTGTTGTTAATAAATAATCTTCCTTCATGAGTGTCTCATTTTATCTACCCATGTTCCTCAATTAGGTTGTAAGTCTCTTCTAAATTCAAACTAGATGTGCTTATAGCCATTATCCTTTTTTGGTTCTCTAATTCCACTTGTAATGATTGTCTCCTTATTGTTAGAACGAGAAAACTTTTCACCGCGAGTCACATTGATTATTTTTCTTATTTTATAAAGATTTTAATCCCTCTTTGTAGTAATATGATAGGGTAGAATTTTTGAAGTGATAGTTATTAAACATGTCATCATGACTAAAACATAAATAAAACATAAATTCTTCAACCAAAGTTATAATATTATATAATAATAATAATAATAATAATAATAATAATAATAATAATAATAATGTTGTATATATAAAGTAAAATAAAATTGAACACAACTATTAAGATAGAAATGAATATAAAAATTTATTTTCATTATACAATATTATATACATATATATAACTTTGTATAATATATTACGTCTAGTCCTTGTAAATGACTTTTTTTAGAGAAATCAACACATAATGACGTGGAATGTTACTTCACAAGGAAAAAAAGGAAAAAAAATAGTGCTTGAAAATATCACCTCTAGATTTATTAAATCTAATGAATAGTTTAATAGCATATTCTTTAAGATCACTGATGATTGATTATATTTGTAGTAAGGTTGACACATATGACTTATATGCTTCCAATATTAAGAAAGATATTATAATTACAAAAATAAAGAGTTGACTCTATAAAAAAATATTATTATAATTATATAAATAAGGAGTGCAATTAGATATATCTAGATATTATATATATATAATATTCATAAAATTTTTATTCATTCTCGTATCATATATTTGTTTTAGAGAATATTAAATCTTCTTTATTTATTATATTGATTTCTTTTTCTTTTCAGTTCAATGTTTCTTTCTTTCCTAGAGTTAACAAATTTTATTTGAAATATTCATTATATAAAGTTATTCTCTAGTAAAATGAGTGATTAATATTATATTCTTTCTAGTATGAGTTTCTTAAACAAATTTTATGTTTCAATTGATGTAACATTATGTACTTCAAATAAAAGTTATAAATGACTTAATATTACAAAATAATTTGTGTTCAATATGAGAAAGAGATAAAAGGATAATCAAGACTTCATATTGAAGTAGAAGTAACTTTATGTACTTTTATGAACATGAGATGGTAATGTATTTATCTTTGATTAGAGAAATAATTTACTAATTATTGATTATTTTGAATAAGTGTCTTATAAAACATTTATCAACGATTTTCGAAATAAACGATTAGATAAATGATAAATGTATTGAATATCTAACTAATAGTTTATTACGAATTTTTTTTCTAACATGTTTATAAATTTAAAATGTTAATATACATATATATA
>Ga0099824_1003696_pt1 | contig 22288 bp, 13 predicted proteins | sample SiratrowhiteBW_FD_76837 | JGI IMG/M metagenome (GOLD analysis project Ga0099824, IMG submission 76837) | Root nodule microbial communities of legume samples collected from California, USA - Siratro white BW | ecosystem: Host-associated > Plants > Roots > Nodule | place: USA: California... | reverse complement strand
AATAACTAACAGGTGGAGTAAATATCACTCCTAAGACATTGATGCCTAAACAAATAATAAATCACTTGACTCTCACGTGTTCCTGTCTTTGCAATGAATTTCTTATTCATGCTTCAACAACATAGGCACCAAAAATTACAGATAATGTGGACCCAATGTGGAGCCAATTCTTGTGAAAATATATATCATTATATAATTCAAAAATTAAAATATGCACAACTTAATTAAAGGTGTTGGGTGATGGTGTATGATGTTTTTTTTTTTTCAAATTTATTAACTAGATTAGGTCTAAAGAATATATGGATTATGGGTTGCCCCGTTATTTGATTGATTAAGAACCATAATTGCTTGTATCATGCCTAAATAAGAAATTATGGCTTTATAACATGCCTAAGAAATACAATTATACCTCCTGAAAAACTATCACTATAATAATATATACACCTTTTAGTGCGACCGGTATGCTAACTACTAACTAACATTGAATTCTTATATAGTTATTTATGAAATGAGAAACATTGTGGACATGAAATTATACTGAATAATACAAGTACGAAAATGGCCTCTTTGCACGCTTGCTAATGGTGTATGATAACATGTGCCACACCCTAATTGATCAAGGCCATAAATTAATTATAGAAGAGCAGTAGTGGACAGCAGAAAGGGCAAAAGCTCCTCAAATTATTTAATAAACCCTTCATGTGGACAACATGTCAAAGACATCTCTTTGTACCATATTCTAAAGATTGTGTTCAATAATTCAATTAGGAAAACATAACTCTAATGTCATGTCCTGTCTCATATGCATTTGTTTCTGTTTGGTAAACTAGTTTTTTTTCATGTTTTTTATTGTTGTGTTATAACTTAAAGATTAGAAAGGAATAAAGATGAAAAGGAATGATTAAGCTAAAGAAGTATTTGTATTAGGATTCTCCACTTTTAAAATATTGGAGTATTACAATAATGTGGGCTAGTTTATTACTTGAAAAATCAATATATGCTTAATCATGAAACTGACTAATTTTATTCCTCTCACATCATTTCAGGAACCTTGAAAGGGAGGATATGTTCAACTAGTCAAACCAACTCTAGATCTACATTCAATGTTCAACCTCCATCTGCACCTCAATCTGATTCTGAGCTACCACATCAATTTGGACATGTACCTGCACCAACAAAAACTACTACATCAGATGTATATGCAGAAAATGAAGAGGAAGAAAATGAAGAGGGAGAAAAAGAAGAGGAACAAAGGCCCGTTGTCCATAAAAGAGCATGGCTTGTTAACGTCATTGGTAAGCCAAATCTGTTTAAATTCTTTTCTTAGCCAAATTTGGAATCCATAAAAGATTGTGTTTTGTATTGCTACCTCTCACAGATGATCAAGGAAAGGGAAATACAAAATAATTAAGAACCAATGATGTTTGGCATTTACCTTCTAATGAAAGGATTGTTGTGCAATGGAATAATGAGGGCCAACCAATTGGAGATGGTGGAGCATTATTGAATAGGTTCTTAGGTAGTATTGCAAGAAACTATAATGCCTTTCCTATTAGCTATTCTATTTGGAGGAAGATTTCTAAAGATTATAAAGAAAATATGCTTAAGAACATTATTCAGGTCAGCAATGTATAATTTAAATTTATAATGTACTTATACTATAATTGTTGTCAAATTTAGATTTTTTATCTTTTGAAGACTAAATTTGATGTCCATTATGATGTTCATATAAATCACATCCTTAAGTCACTGAACATAAAATGGAGAGACTACCGACAAGAATTGTGGCAACAAAGGAATGATGGAACACGTACTAGAGATGAATTGATCGCAATGGCTCCAGAAGGAATAAATAGAGATCAGTGGGCTTCTTTTGTTTATTATCGTTTAAATTCAAAAACAAAGGTATAACTCAAACTTTTTTCCATCATCTACATTCATATTTATTGATTTTTATATGTTGATGAATAGGAAAATGCCCTAAAAAATAAAGAGAACAAGACAAAGCAAACCATTGCTCATACTGGTGGATCTAAGAGCATTGCAAGGAAAAGAGATGAAATGGTAACAACAATAGACATATTCATGTGAAATTTATGTTTTAGTTTAATGTACATTGTGTCATTTAATTTTTCTTCTATTTTATAGGAAAAAGAATGTGGCCACCAGGTTAGTAGAGGAGAGGTATGGATAGCTACACATAAGCATGTTAATGGAACATTTGTGAGTGATGAAGCAAGGGAAATTAGTGTAAGTTTAATTCTAATAAAGTCTATAATTGTCCACTACACTTAATGCAATTTTAATTAGTTTCTTTTTCTATTTTTTGAAGGAGAAAATTCAAGCATATGAATCAACCTCATCATCATTCATATCAAAAAATATATCAAGTAATGACTCCCTAGCTTATGCCCTTGGAAGTCAAGAACATTGTGGACGTGTTAGGGGTTTAGGTTTGGATCCTTGTCCATCTAAAGTGTTTGGTTCCAATACTTATTCATATAGTGGGACATCTTCAAGATCTCCTTCCAACATAAAATTACAAAATCAGGTTAATAATTAATTTATTTGATAGCAGTTTTTAATTATATTGAAATTTGAATCTCTTAAAGAAAACAAATATCTTATTGTTAAAATTTATCATCCTCTTACATGAAATATAAGTATATATAGAACATGTTATAATTACTGTGATATTGGTCTCTGATCTCTGCTAGGTTATTCTCTCTAATTTAGAAAGTAAAAATAGAATTGAAATATTTGTATTTGATGTGGCAGTCATTCGTTGAAACCCAAGTAACTATTTTGAAGTGACCAATTATATTTAAATTCATTTTTTAATACCCTGGGGCCCACCTAATGAATCCTGAGAATGAAAATGTGCTCAAGTTTGAGATCCTATACATTAAAGATAATATTACCTTGGGTAGGTGCACTTTTAGATTAGTTAATTATTATAACTTTTTTAACCATGTTTTCTTATACTTGAGAAAGTAAATTAAATTAGTTACTTCATACACAGACAGTGATGGTGACAAATAGAAGGCAGACCAGGACCCGCCTTTAGGTACAATAATGGCTAAATGGTTAAGACTTAATAGTATAGTAAATTGAGAAGACTTAAAAGGTATCAAAGAATAATGAACTAATTCATATAAAAGGTATCAAGTATAAAAAAAAGGTAGTTCGAGTTGTTTAGGGTAGGTCAAATGTTATTCAACTAAAACATCACAAAGGGAATAATGTTTTTATTCCTATATGAATGTTTAAGTTTCGATATTATTTAAATTTGACTAATTACATTGATCTTGTGTTCTAATAGGTTTCTATACTAACATCGCAAGTTAATGAAATGAAGGCATTGATGATTTTTTTTGTGAAAAATTATTCTGGAGAATTGCCTAGTGAATTTGCTATGTTTCAACCATCGTCGGTAATATTTAAATCTTGGTTCAATTATATATTTTATTGTAAGTTGAATGTTACTAATTATAATTATTTTTTTATTTTTATATATTAGGTCTCTAATCAAGGAAGTGTTCCCAATGAAGAAGCAAATGATGAACATCAAGAATCATAGTTGAAATGTTATTTAGGTTTTTTATTATGTCTAACTTTAAGACTGAGAACAAATGATAAACCTTAAAGTTTGAAGTTTACATTAGTTTACTTTAAAGTTGTAAACTTTGCTCTTTTTTGTTTTTATGAATGTTACATCAATTATAAATATAAATATTTTTAAATCTTTGCTCATAGTGAAAATTTTTTAAAGTTCAATTCACCCCAAATCAAAAACAATAAATTGAAACAATACACAGAACTGATAATCAGTAAGAAACAGTTTATTGAGACACAGTGGTAATCAATTAAATAGTGTATACAGTTCAAAGCAGTTCAGGAACAATCAAGTATAGCCAGACACAATAACCAGTAAAAGCAATTAACTAAAATTAGAGTGTGAACCAATTCAGTCAAGAAACAGTTAATTAACAAACACAATCAATATATTGACTAGAACACACATATCAGTCAATCAGTAAAAACGCCATAGTCAAATGTGGAAACAATCAATTGAATAAAAACACAGTTCAGAACTACCTAGAAACAATCAGATAAATAGCAGTAATAGTTAACTGAAAGTCAGTCACACATCAAAGCAATCCATAAATAATAGACTGAACAAGAAGAAATAATTTATTCAAGAAAATAAGTTTCCAGAAACATAATCAATTATACAGTAATCACAATTAACAGGAAACACTCAAATAGAATCAAGAACTGATACAATCAATTGAACACCACACCTATGGCATATTTTCCCCTTTAAAGTGTGTTTACAAACTTGCTACAATCATTGACCTTGTACATTTACTCTGTGCCTTTACTTGCCAAACATGATAATGATTTCCAACTCAAAATATTCTTCCGGTGCTGACTCTTTACCCCAGAAATAGTTTTTAGATACTTTCTGACCTCATTTATTTGCTTCTATTACTCAATAACATAAGTTTAAGATCTCTAATTACCATTGATCAGTTACTTGGGCACCTCCCATATAGGTTTGGTAACTCCCTTATACAACACCACTTTACCAACATCAGCATTTAGTGCAGTTCCAAATCTTCCTCCACTCCACTTCTAACATATTTTCTGCTTACAAACTCACTTAACTCACTAGCCTTTTATATTTCCTTGTAACAACTACTTCAAATATGTGGCTACCACTCATCATTTACTTGGCAGCCTCTGATGTGGGGTTAACAACCATCATGTACATCTCCACCTTCCCCATATCAGAATCATTTGTAGTTAAAAAGAAAATTGCCACTGCTCATTATTTTCCACAAAAAAATGTTTTAAAAACTTCATTACTTAATTTATTTAGTTTTATAACTGAATAATAATTATTTGTGTATCAATATTTACATCACAAAGTGCAAAATATTAACTACTTGTTATTACAACTATCAACAACAAATTGTTAAATAATATTATGGTAAACTTAAGCTACTCAAATTCAAGTTGGAAAGCACAATTTGGCAATATAAGTTATCATCATGAAGCACCCATTTGCAAACTAGCTGGTGGCAGAAACTCTAAAGTTCATTATACAAATAAACCATGATCCATCAATTTATAATCTTACCAATTCAACCAAAAATACACATAACCATAAAAATATAAGTAAACTATTACAAACCATGGAATATTCATGCATCCTCTTCCCATGAAATCGACATACATTATCCCACACTTCCATGTATTTAATCACCATCAAACCACAATACCTGCAAAACATTACACATATTTACCAAGGCAGACAAAAACTTCAATATAGGTAGGTTTAACAACATTCACCAATATCTTAGCACACTAACAAGTTTGGTTGGAGTGGGAGGTCATTGTCAATAACTTTAACAGGACGAGGTTTGTCTTCCCCAACATCTACGAAGAAATCTAAGAGAAATTGTAGAAGTAATGCCTTTAAAACAACAACACAATTTCAGGAACACATAACACATACTTCAAAACAGGAGATTTCATGATATTCATTCATCCAATATCAAATAGATATGCAATTACCACAACCTTATCAATGGGCTTACAACCACGACATTTTTTCCCAAGGGAATCCAAGACAAATAATTCCTTGCTTGAACACTTTAGAGCATAACACCACCAATGGTCATCATGAATTGTAGGGACAAAAATCTACATAAAAATTATTACAAATTAACAAACACTTCCTTAATATTAAGGTTATTATTTTAAGTTTCAAATAAAAACACTTACAATTTCAACACCCATAAATTTGTAGAACTTCATCAAGCTCTCTAGGTAAAATGCTTTGTATTCACTCTCTCCCCAAGTGCACCATTTTGATTTATTCTTCTATTTTTTCTGCTGCTCAATGACATTAGTCTACAACAAACAACATTCATCAAAATCTGTTATGAATCCAAAACAATTACAAATACTCCTAAATGGACAATCCATTCATAATAGTTCAACATACTACAAAAATGGGATTCGAGCAAATACGCTTGATCATGGTTGTCCTTTTCTTTTCATCATACATCAACAAGTTGGTGGCAAATAGCATGACCTACATACAATTTTTATAGTTATTTTCAAACAACATGGTAGATTAAAGTCAATCAATTCCTGCTTACCATGTTATCCAATGTAGCCCTAGGCCCAAGGCCATAGAGGTCACCCTTAGTAATGATATGTTGTTCAATCTCAACAAAAATACTACAAAAAAACAACATATGATCAAGTTAAAACAAAACATGGAGTGAAAATTTTTTGCCAAAATATAATATACATGTGATCATCTTCACTAGAACAAGTCACACCCTTATAAAGCTTATGAACATCATCAACACCAAGGATCGTCTTCGGCTTCTCATTACCACCATCTGAACTCCATGGTGGACTCCTTGTTGGAGTCATCGAGATGGCCCTTTACTGCCTTTAGTAGAGGCATTTGACAATTGCTATCGTAGCATTCTTATTTCTTCTACAAGTGAACCCACGAGCTTGACATTGGATTGAATTTTTTCTCTTCTAATACATCATTCTGCTACAAGTATTTTCCATTCCTCTGAGTTCTCAACATCATCACCCTCCATGAACTTTATAGTTGAAGGGCGTAGAAACTGTAGTACATTGCGCACAATGTCCACAGTCTCCTCCTCCTCCTCTGTTAAGCTCCAGTCCCAAACAATCTTCATAAGTGGCACACAAATCTTATCACCAAATGAAAAACATTATATAATCATAATGTAAAAAATTCATAAAAGACTCACAATTACCTCATTTTTTTAAGAATGATGACTCAATCTTTGACGAGCTCACATTTATGCAAGACCGATCAAGAAAACATGGGAACAAGAAACTGCATCTCATTCCCACGTGTTACGGAGCCCACACCTCAAACAAAAAAAAAAAGAAAAAACAATTGAAATATCAAATCTTTAATTTCAAAGTTGATAGAACCCTACATAATTTAAATGGAACAAAACATAAACCTGCAACATAGCTACACAACCAACCAAGTGTAGGCCAACAGTGTTTTTTCGATGCTAGAAGAGATAGGAAGCTTGGTCTATACTCTTGACCAATAAAGAATGTACAACTTCTCCCAATTCCACAAATTCAATGTCTCTAAACTATCTAATAAACTAAAAGGAAAAGAGCCAACAGTCCTAGAAGTGCGTGGAAAATAAAAAATAAAATACAAGCAATATATACAATCTACAATAATTATGTACATTGTCTTCCTCACCTAATTTCGAAACAATCTTCTTAATTCTAATGTCCTCCTCACCAAATAAATGATTAACTAACCTAAGTGTACAATTATCAAAACTAACATGTTCTCCACTAACACCCAACCTCAATACAATTACAAACATAAAAAACATTGAATGGCACCAAGTGCTCTCTAATCCTGAAGCTTTTACTTTGGCTGTTCCATTTGCTCACCAACTCACAGAGCAAGGAATTTGAAATTTTTAGTGGCTCTTACAAATGAAGCATCCATATGAAAGGAGTCATCTCCAATTGTTGTCGTTGGAGTGGACCCATTGCACTATTTATTTGCACAATAGGGTCAGTGTCAATCCTATGTCTAAGCCTAAGCTTTAAATACCACATACATGTTACTATCTGCACATCTCATACATTTCAATAACAAAGCAGTGTGCTAAATAACTTACCTTAGATTGTGCAACATCCACACAAACTCCTTTTCTAGCCATGTATGTTGAAACTTTAAAACTCCTAAACACAAAAACCAATTAATGTCAAGAAAGAATCCACAAAAAAACCAACCTACAAACCAATCCACCACCAAAACCAAAACATATTCATCACACGTTGACAACAAAAAGGCTAAACCAAACCCTAAACCCCTTCCTGTGACCAAAAGGCTCTCGTTGTTCTCCATCACACATTTAAAACCAAAACCAAATCAAATACGTGAAACAAATACTATCCATCTACACACATTTGTGCAAAAAATCAACACCAAACAGACCAAAGCGTAAACCCTAAACCACATAAACGATATCACCATCGCTAGCATTCAAAACGAAAACACATTCAAAATCAAAACACAACCCACCCTTGTTGCCCACATGTACTCAAGTAACAAAAACACAACAAAATAATCACTATTAAAAAAATCACTAATAATAACCAAAAAATCGACCACTATTATTATTATTATTATTCATCAGAAAAAAAAAACTAAACAATAAAACAATAAAAAAAAATTATTTTTCGTCATCAACTCATAAAACACGAATTTTTAGTTGAAAATGCAATAAACTAGAACCATCAAAAGAAACACACTAAACTTTGTAATTAAACCTTCATTAAACTGAAACCTTCACACCATTGGTATTTTGAAGAAGGACACACTAAGACAAAGGAAAAAATGAATAAGAAGCCGACGAAAACAGTGAAAGAAAAACTAAGCACGGAAAAATAAGATGTGAAAAAAACTTTCTTTTTTTTTCTAATTCAGAACGCTCGTAACATTTTCTTTTACATCTATGTGTGAAATGAAGGTTATACCACATAAGCATGTCAACGTATTATTTCTCAAATATATATAATACAGGACGTTTATCATATACAAATTTCGAAAAGAGTGTTAATTTTGAAATAGTTGATAGCGAATAATTTTGGTTAGTTTTGAAGATAATATGAAAATTATATTTTTAAAAGAGTAAGGAGAAAATATTGAAAATGAGAATTAAAAAACCTAAGTTATATAAAATCACAACTGTGAATATTGATAAATAGAATAAAATCCTATTTTGATCATCCCAACTTTGTATAAGTAGGATATTTCTTTTTTAATCAGCATGTATGATAAGTAGATAAAACAAGCTATTGTGATGGATCACATTTAAAAAAAAAACAAAAAGGACTAAAAGCAAATAATGGAAAGTCGGGGAACGTACACTACACCTAGTCTATAGTGTAGAATAATGTAGGGGTGTTAATGGAATGGCACGTTTCTACGTGGCAGATCGTAGACCTCACATGAACAGCTTCTGGTGACAGCTAATGCCATTCCAGAATGTTTGACAACTTCAAGTGTATTCTCCTCTTTCTTTAACGGCAGACACGCCACCAAACCAATCTTCCTTTTTCCGTTTCATAATCTACCAGCCAGAGGTATGTTTCTTTTCAATTCTTTCTTAAGTTTCTTAATGCCTTGTTTATTTTTTATCTTGTTGTATTCTATTAGATTCATTTGTTTATTTTTTATCTTGTTGTATTCTATTAGATTCATATGTACAGGGTCGTAACAGTAGTGTTCAACTTTATATGATGATATAAACATATAAATTTCTTTTTTGGAAGTGTATATTTTTTTTATTACTTATTTTCACATGATTTTAGGGTGTTCATGTGCATCACGTTCACTTTTTATAACTGTAAGTTTGTAATATTTGGTCTTATATGCAATTGAGACATGTATCTAAAATTGACTTTGGATGGGTTTGAGGTCTTGAACTTGATCACATCTTATTATTAACTTCTTCCCTGAGTTTCCTTATGCCCACTGTAACGAAGAGAAGACAGCAACAGCCTACACTTTTGGATTCAAGTTTTTGTACTTGTCTTGCTGTGCCTGGATTTAAGCATTATAAATAGTAAGTTGACTCCAAACAATGCCTTAGAGTGCATAAAATCGTGTTGATAATGCATAGTTTTGAACTCTGCACTTCACATATGATAATTTAACAGAACAAAAAAGGAATATCTGGGAATTTATTATATTAAAGAGTGCAAACATCACGAGTTGACAATGAACAATGAACAATGAACAGTACTTGTTAATATAATTTTATGAGAATTATCCATTAGAAATTACTTGTAAAATACTTTCTGTTTCTTTAGTCTTTTAAATTTACAACAGCTTTTTCAATATCGTTGTTTCTATTGCAATTGATTTTTTTAACATTCTCTATAGAATCGTCATGTTTCTTCTTTTTCTTCTTGAGTGTCACATTTCCTTTGGATTCAAAGGACATAAGCTCCTTATCCAGTTCGACTGAGAAAAAAATTATTTTCTTTATTTTTACTTTAAATAAATCCTTCTCATTTGCGTCTTTGATTAAGTATTGTTTGTTTTCAAACAATATTTTATAATCTTTTTCCAAAAAATGATCAACACTTAAAATATTTTGATTAATATATGAAAAAAAAATATTTATAACGATTTTATACCTTATAGCATGTGATAGCTACTTTTTCTTTTTTTGTCATTTTTAGGTCAACACTTTAAATAATTTTGATTAATATATGGAAAAAAAATATTTATAACAATTTTATACCCTATAGCATGTGATAGCTACTTTTCCTTTTTTTTTTTCATTTTTAGGTGTTCGTCATTTTCAATTTTATCCTTTTCATCTCGATAATTATTTCAATTATTTGATAATTTCTCATCACATAAAAATTCTTTGATAATTTCTCATCATGTATTATGTAATTTGTACAACCATCACTAATTAGCCAATATTTATTTGAAACATTATTTAAAAATAAGTTGTAACAGAAGTTCATTTTTTTGCATCTACTTTTTGTTGATTTTGGTTCTTATGAATGACTATTTATGTTCAAATTGATTGCACAAATTGATTACACTTAGTGCACTTAGTATCAGATCTTCTCCAATACTTAAACGTCAATGTTTGTAAAGCACTTAATCGTCAATGCTTATAAAAAGGATACATTTTTTTAAAACTTTTCTTTTGTTATTGATATCAGATTTATAGATTTCTGCTGCATGGGTTCTTGAGAGAGAAAACGTGTAAAAAAATGTAAAACCAGAATGAGAGACATTGCATGAGAAAGAAAAAACTAAAAAACTGAATGTGATTTGAAAAAATAAGTTACAAGCATGCGGAGAACATCTATATATATAGATATATGTTTTCTATTACTGTTATTGGAACTAACAAAAATAGTTAAAACTTATTAGTCCCTTTAAGCTGGATCATATATATTCATGATTCCTAACTTACAAATCATAGTGTTGTACTTCTTGGGCTCAAGAGGTTTGGTGAAGACATCAGCAATCTGTTGTTGAGTAGATATGGACAGATTGAATCTTCTCTCTAACAACATGACAATCCAATTCTATATGCTTAGTTCTTTCGTGAAATATGGGGTTCAGTGCAATATGTCTTGTTGCTTGATTATCACAGTAAAGCACTGCCATTTTGGTGACATTAACGTTTAAATCATTGAGAATATAAGATAGCCATTGCATCTCGCATGTTGCAACAGCTAAGGCACGGTACTCCGCTTCTGATGAGGATCTGGATTTGGTGGTTTGTTTCTTTGATTTCCAACTGATTAAGGATGATCCCAGGGAGACGCATAAGCCAGTGGTAGATCTTCTCGTGTGTTTGCAAGAAGCCCAATCAGAATATGCAAATCCTTTCAGCTGTATCTCTGAATTGCTTGGAAAATAAAGTCCCTGTGCTGGTGCCTTTTTGATATAACATATGATCCTTTGTGAAGCTTTGAAATGATGAATGGTTGGAGCTTTCAAAAATTGACTCAAAAATTGAACCGCATAGGCAATGTCTGGTCTAGTGTTTGTAAGATATAGCAGCTTTCCTATTATTTTCTGAACAGAAGTTGCATCGTAAGCTTCTGCCTCTGTATCAAATAAACTTGTTGTGTCTTTGGCTATGGTAGAAGCAGCAGGTTTGGCTCCAACTAAACCAGTCTCAGAGAGTATGTCTATTGCATACTTCCTTTGACAGATGTGAATACCATTATGTGATCTACCCACCTCGACTCCGAGAAAAGATTTTAACTCTCCAAGGTCCTTCACTTTGAAAGTTGTATCCAAATATTCTGTAACTTGTTGTATCTCATTTTTCGAACTTCCTGCAAGAATTATGTCGTTCACGTAAACTAACAAAACTAAATATTCAAAAGACATACCTCTAGTGAACATTGAGTGATGTGCACTCGATTGCTTGAAGCCAATGTTTAATAGAGACTTAGATAATTTTGTAAACCATTGTCGGCTAGATTGCTTCAATCCATCCATAGAGAGATTTTTCCAACTTTAAAACTTGATTCTTGATATCCATTCCAAGAGCTGCATTCATTTATACGTCTTCGTCGAGCTCACCATGAAGAAATGCGTTATCCATGTCGAGTTGCCTAAGATACCAATTCTTTGTAGCAGCAACCGTGAGTAGGGTCCTTACAGTAGTGAGCTTTGCAACTGGAGAGAATGTCTCTGTGTAGTCAATTCCTTCAAGTTGGTTGTACCCCTTTGCCACCAAACGTGCCTTGTATCTTTCTAGAGATCCATCTGCCTTGTACTTTGTTTTATAAATCCACTTACACCCAATAGGTTTCTTGTCTTGTGGAAGGTCTGTGATGATCCAGGTTCGGTTTTTCTCCAGAGCATCAATCTCTTTATCCATTGCTTTGTGCCACTCTAAGCTCCTAATAGCTTCTTCATATGTCTTTGGCTCGAGAACAACAATTAAAGCAAGAGTATAATTGATTTGTCTATTAGAGAGTTTACTGTAGCTAATAACAGAGGATAGAGGATACTTAACTTTGTTATTGACAATATTCATGTTGTTGTAGTGGTAGTCATGAAGATATGCAGTTATTTTTCTTTCTCTGGTAGAATGTCTAACATTCTCCTCTATGTTAGTTTGATCAGTTTCATCATTATTTTGATCGGCTTCATCATTGATTGTACTATAATTTCTTCTTGGTGTTTCAATGATAAGATTAAAAGAATTTTCACTGTCATGGCTTTCACTGGCTTAATTTTCGCATTTATAATAAGGAAAGACAGTTTCGTAAAATATCACATTTCTTGATATGAAGATTTCCCATGTTTAATATCAAAAACTATATAACCTTTTATACCCTGTTTGTATCCTAGGAACATGCATTTTCTGGATTTTGGATTAAATTTGTTTCTATTTCTGTCAAGACTAGAAACATAGCAAAAACATCCAAAGACTTTCAAGCTGGTTATATCAGGCATTTTTCCATGTAAAAGATCATAGGGAATGCGATTATCTATGGCAACAGAAGGAGTTGTATTTATGAGATGCACTGCATGGTTCACAGCATATGACCAAAAAATCAAAGGCATGTTAGATTGAAAAAGGATGCTACAGGTTACATTAAGAATATGTTGATGCTTTCTTTCGACAATAGCATTTTGCTCAGGCATTTCAACACAACTTGTTTGATGCACAATGTCCTCAATATCATAAAATTCTTGCCAAGCAAATTCTTGACCATTGTCAGATCGGATGATTTTAATTTTTCTATCAAACTGGTTTTTAATGAGAGTAACAAACTTTGACAAAACAGGTCTGGTTTCACTTTTGTTTTTCATTAAATACACCCAAGTATACCTGCTAAAATCATCAACAATTGTTAAAATGAATTTTTGCCCATGCAAGGAAGTAACACTAGTAGGACCCCAAATATCTACATGAATCATTTCAAATATATGTGAGCTTCTGGTATTACTCAATGGAAAAGGGAGCTTACGTTGCTTAGCGAAATGACAAGAATCACAGGCTTGATGTTTGTTAGATTGTATGAAAGGAAACATATTCGATATACGTTGTAAAGTTCCATGGGACGGATGTCCTAGCCTAAGATGCCAGATGTTATCAACATTGTTATGCATGTCAGTACTCTTAGAGTTCGTATCACTTACAACATCAACAACATTAATAGAGTTCTCAAAAGCAGAGTGTAAAATGTATAACCCAGACTGCAAATCAGCTTTGCCAATCATCCTCTGAGATTTTGAATCATGTATGTGACAATTCTTAAACAAAAAAGTTAGTTTGCAATTCATAATAAGGATTAGTTTTTGCATCGATATCAGATTAAAACAAAACTCAGGAATGTACAATACATTTGTTAAAACAAAATTTTCAGAAATATGAACTGTACCAGATAGAAAAACTATAACCTGTGACCCATTTGGTAGATGAACAATTATAGGCTTTATTTTATGATATGAAGTAAAGCAATTAAGAGAACAAGTAACATGGTCAGTGGCTCTTGTATCAAGGATCCATGCATTATGCTTACCGGTTTCGTGAACAATGGCGTTGGTACTCACAACATTATTGATTATTGATTCTTACATCACCTTTCGAATCTGCTCAATCTGTTATTTGGTGAAAGAAATACTTTGAGTCTCATTTGATGAATGTGTACCTTCATTATCTTTGCAATCTTTGAGTTCTTGATCATTGTTTGAGAAACAATTGTTGGCACTATGTTCGTTCTTCTTTTCAAATCACGGTGGAAACTCATGCTTTGAATAACACTCTTCAGTTATGTGATTCATCTTGTTGCAAAAGGTGCATTGCTTGCCATAGCTGTTGTTCCTTCCTCTTCCTCTACCATTGCCCTTCTAGTTGTTTGATCCTCTTCCCGATTGCTTCCAGTTGCTTTGGTTGTTAACAGAATTTACTATGCTTTTATGTTCAAGATTGTTAACTATGTTGTTAATGCCACCCGCTAACTGCCTTTCTTGTTGTAAAATAAGGGAAAAAACACGGTTCACGGAAGGAAGAGGTCCATGATCAGAACCTGGGTTTTGATAGTATTATACACATGATTGAGACCCTCGAGGAAGCACATGACTCTGTCTTTCTCTTTGTATCTAGCTATGCTTTCCATACAATTGCAGCGTTTATCACAAGTGCATACAGGCATGGGTCGCAGCACTTCCATCTCTTCCCATATCGTTTTCAATTCTGTAAAAAATTCTGAAATGCATCTCTCACCTTACTTCATTGAGTGTATATCTTGTAATATATCGGAGATCCTAAAATGATCACCCTTGCAAAACGCTCTCTAAGATCTTCCTACAAATCACGGGCATTATCAATGTAAAGAACACTCTGTGCAATTTGATTAGCCATGGAACGTGTAAGCCATGATATCACCATTACATTGCATCGCTCCCATGCATCACGTAACGTTTCATTTTCTCCTGGAGTCTGCCATAAATAAATTTCACTTTGTTCTTTGAAAGCAAAGCACGTTTCATTGCACGGCTCCACGTATGATAATTGTTTCCATCTAATGGAGGGCTCACCAAGATCAGACCCGGATTCTCCCTTAGATGCAAGTAGTAAGGGCTCCCTGGGTTCTGGGATTCATCATCTTCTTCGTTCTTGTTTTGTCTAGAAGCCATAATAGAAAAAATGGTAAGAATATAAAAGGTAAAGAAAAACAAGAGAGCCGTTAAAGAGCCAAGTCTATGAGTATCAATGGAAGAAAGAGTAGTACATGTGATCATCAGGCGTCTGTGTGCGCGGCGGATGCAGAGCGGGTTATTCACCCGCTCTGATACCATATTAGATTTATAGGTTTCTACTGCATGGGTTCTTGAGAGAGAAAATGTGGATGATAATAGAAAAATGTAAAACCAGAATGACAGACATTGCATGAGAGAGAAAAAACTAAAAAACTGAATGTGATTTGAAAGAGTAAGTTACAAGCATGCAGAGAGCATATATATATCGGTAGATGCTTTCTGTTACTGTTATTAGAACTAACAAAAAGAGTTAAAACATATTAGTTAATGCAACGTGTAACACTTTCTCCATTTTCTTGTCTATTCTACTTGTTCTTGTTATCTTTGTTTCTTCAACCATTTTTATGTTTGACTTGTAAACTTTCTTAATAGCACCTGAATCCCTTATAATTCGTTTTTGCTTGTGTCTTCAAAGTAACTTTGCCAAGGTTATTCTGGAAAGGTTCTTAATGTTTTATAAGGTAATAATCTTTCAGAAATAATGACCAACATTTTCTTGACAACACATTAGTCTTTAAACTCGGACCTAAACAATCTTATTTTGTTTACAATGTTTAAAAGCCTTTCAAAGTATTCCTTGATGGATTTGGATCTTTAAATCTTTCTGTAACTTAATATCTTTAATGAAATTCACACTTGTATACTCTTAACTCAATCATCATTTTTATAGTCTGTTTTAAGTCCCATATGGCCTAGATTGATAGACATAATAGGCACAAAGGTTGTAGATAGAACTGCTATAAATAAGTTAGCCTTTGTCTTAAATTTTCTGGTTTTTTTCTTCTTGTGATTTTTTGAGTTGCACCATGAATGGATTTCAGGTAAACGAAGAAGAACATAATCTTCTTCGAATGCCTATCACAAACTTAGCGTTCTAGATAAATTTCTATCCTCAGTCCACATGTCGTTTCACTACTGAAAATTGAAGGTATCATTATTGTAAAATTAAATTGCTTTTCTACGTTAAATAAATTTTGTGGAGCTCAAGATAGACCCCATGAGAAAAAAAATATGATACCAATTATTAGTATTTTACAAAGAATTATAATTAAACTATGAAATTGTTCACAAAACTTATATAATAGTAATTGTCATCAGACTATTCCTATTATAACTAAAAAGCATAATTGAATCTAAACAAAGGGAAAAACTAACTCCTAAAATTATGACTGAAAAAGCATAACTAAATCTAAACAAAGATAAAAATTAACTCCTAAATTTAACGAACTGAAATATTCAAAATATAGAAAATAAGTAATTAACAATATTTTAAACAACAATTCCTACTATATTTGGTATTGTTGGTTACTCGTATGAAGCTGAAATTTTATTTCTTGAATGAATCAAGAATAAAAATATCTGTGTTCTTCTTGCTCACTTACTTCTTGAATTTTGAAATTTTATAAGTGCTATTTTCAATTCTGCTGTTAAGAATAACTTGTTAAATTTTTGGACAAATTCAAAATACTCTTTCTGATAGTTTTTTTTAATTGGTTAAAATATTTTAACGTGTTGAAATTTAGTATTTTACTACAGGATTGGTTTCTTGGTTTCTTAATTGGTTTTGTCTTGAGTTTTTGGATATTCTGAATCTGTTTTTTTTTATCAATCTTGTTGTTTTCTCATTTTTTAATTAGAAACTTTGACTATTAAAAATATTGTTATTTACATTTGCTCACCAAAATTTTGCACTTATTGATTAAACTTTCTGTTGAATCCTGTAATCTGTAGTATTTCCCACTGCTTTGCTTTGCTAGTTTTATAATTTGCTCACAGTGCTTGTAATTACAAATCTAGACTAACTACTACAAGTGAATTAAATTTTTAGTGATATATTTCGTGCTACTTCATTGTGATTTTTAGTGATATATTTCGTGCTACTTCATTGTGATTGATTCTGTAATTGCATCTTTGAAAATTTGAAACTATAGTTGTGTATTTCTTTTCGGCTGCAACAGTTGAGTTTGTTTGACATATTGGTGAATTAATTCATTACTTAGTAAACCAGCTTTGTGATCTATCAATTTTCCTATTATCACAGTTCTACAGTTTTTGCCTATTAAATTTTTGCAATATTTGTTTTAATCAAATTAACTTTACTAGTTCAGATATATTACTACAGTACTGGTATTTTAACTGGTTAAAACCTGATTTAACTGGTTAAATTTTGTTGCTGGTTTGAAAATTGTTTAAGTGTTGAAAAGATTATTCAACAAGTGGTTTTTAATTTCAATTTGTTATTTGCGTGTATCCAAAAACTGTCAGAATTCTTTTAACAAGTTTTTTGTTTTAACAAGTTGTTACTGGTTTGTGTATTTTCTATATCATTTTAACTTGTTGTTTACACATTTAATATGTTGTTTTGAGTATTTTTTATATTGTAATCATAATTTAATAAAAATACTGATTCATACTGTTAAGTTTTGAAAAAAAGTGTAAATAGTTCAATTCACTCCTTCTTGAACTTTGACCATCATATTTTTCAAATTTAATATCTATATTATCTAATTATATTTTGTTATAATAATTATATGAAAGAAATTGCACCTAATGTTTTGAAATTTATTGTGGATTAACATGGTGGATAAAATAAATGACAATACAATAGTCATATATGAAATTCATATTTCAAGGCATTAAGCCAAACTATCTCTAGTGCAAATATTTTATCATGAGGATTTATTTTTATTTTTAATGAGTTTTACCATAATACTGTCATTTTTAAGATGTCTGTACATGTTTTGTTTCAATGCAAGCATCTTAAAAATTCTATACATTTATAACTTTTTATTTATACTTCAATTTTTACAACTAAAAAGTTAATTTGTTACTTTATATTAAAATTAAGTATTTTTTTTGTCTTAATGTCACATCAATATAGTTTAATGTAAAGTTTGTATAAGATTCAGGTTTTAAATTTAAATTTAACATTTTGGTTTTGACGTTAATACATATATCCATAAATAACATTTTTTGTCTAGTTCTTTGCACAACAATGCAAAAATTTTCACTATACCAATAAAGTTTACCAACAAAACACACTCAAGACCCAATCTTGAACCCTACAAGATGGTCTTCTACCTCTCGTACAGCTCCCCATAGCACAAGATGGACAATCCTAGTGCAAATGCAGTACCTTATTGTTGTTCTGAATGCAAACAATACAATATACCAAACCAATTACACATTTTCACCAATTACAATGCTTAAAACACCTATTCAAGCACTATATAATTAACAAACACATCAAGAACGAAATACAATCTGTAACGCAACAGTTGAAAACAATGAAAAACTCAAAAGAAAAACACTTATCTCTTTAAGATTACAGCTGCCACACCAAACAATCACATGGATGCCTTGCTCTTCTTCAAGAGTGAGAAATCATGATGGGTTTCACAAGCTTTTATGATTCTTTCTCACTTGAGGGTTTTCTCTCTAAAAAGCACTTTCGAAAATCTTTTTAAAAGATGATTGAAAACCTTTTGATTCGAAAAGTTAATTCAAAACACATGTTGTATACCCCTTTTAAAAAATGCACTAATCAATCTGTTACGAAATTTAACATGTTAAATTTTCTCTACAACACTTGTATTCTTAAAATGATTTTAAAAATGATATTTTCACTTATTTTTGAATAAAAGCATGTAAGCAAATGATTAATAAACACTAATAAATGCATGTGAAACCTAATCCATGTTAAAACTAATCCAAACCTAGGATTTAATGTCTTCAAGCATTTTCTTCATCAATTCATTACTTTAGGAGATTCTTCACTAACTTCAACAATAATAAGTTATTTAATTTGTAAATATTATATATAATAGATTATTCTTTTTTATTTACTATTCATCTTGTTAATATGTTTGTTTTTATATATAGTTTTTACTTGTATGTAAACATTTGATTTAATAAAATATAATTCTTTTTATTATGATATCAGATTTATTAAGAATTCATCTTAATTGAGATTTGAGTCTATTATGCATTTTATCAAGTTAAATTTTTATCTTTGATATTTTTGACAGGGTGTATTGAAAATTCTAGATAAATAAGATCAATTTATAATATATAAAATAAACATAAATCTTATCGTATTAAGTCTATTTTGTAAGAATGTGTTAGGTTTAAACTCACTTCTTAATATCATATAAGTAGTGATTCATTTTCCGTTAATCAAGTTTCTGGTCAAGCTACTTGTGAAGAGAAAAAAAAGAATTATTCTTCTTTTTAACTAATATCACACTAATAATAACAATTGTTGAATCTTTTCCAAGGTTCAATATCATTCAACTAGTCCTAATAGTATAATTATGTCTACTTTAGAGGCTAATCCTTTTTCTAATGACTGGTGTTTTATGCTATTTCTATTAATTCTTTGCTTAAAGGTAGTTGGATTATAGATTCAAATGTGAGTGCTTATTTCTTGTCATACTTTTAATCTTTCATGTATATCCATGATAAAATCCTATCAATATGTTATTCATGATAAAATCCTTGTATTAACCAATCAATATGTTCTTCATGTTGTAGTTATTAACACTATTTAACTTTTTCCTAATTTTGTTATGTTCCTCAATTCAATTTAAATTTGTTGTCTGATGTTTATAGAATAATTGTGATCCATTTTTTTTCGAAATATTAATTCTTCTATATTTGGTCATTTCTATAATAAAAGTCCAAGTCAAAGTCAGGTCAATGTCTTTTTTTTTTAACTAACAATATCAGAAAATCAACCACTGACTTTTGTATTTCTCTAATTTTTTGTAAGTCCATTAAACAAGGTACTATCTTCAAATGAAGAATCAAAATATTGTGTTTTATCTCCTGTCACAAGAGATTAAATACAATGATTAGTTTTAAAGTTTTAATTAACACTATCTAATCTCTCTTAGTATGAGAGATTTAGCCATATAAATATTAATCATTACTTCATTCGTGAACTTGTTTAAAAATAAATCGACTATAATTCATTTCAAAACTAAATTGAATATCAAATAACTTTTATATATATATTCACAAAGAACATATTTTTATTATGGTCAAACTGAATTGAATATCAATATTTATTATCCATCTGAATAAGATATATGAGAATAAAATATAATTAAATATAATTAAATATTATATATAATCAATTATTTCTTTACTATGTTATTATATATAACTTTATTTTTGTGTAAATGATTTAATTTGATGAATGATTTTATATATTTTTTTTCTTTTTAATATTAATCCGCTAATAAGCGGAAGGTTGATAATTTTTAAGAAAGTAATAATTGGAATTGTAAGAAGCTATTAATCAGTGCTTCATTTACCACACAAAATAGTCTTTCAAATGAGATGAACTCTAACCTAAGACGCGAATCATGTATCCAACTAGAAGAGATAAGTTCAAGAAATGTGAAAGGGTCTCTTGCTCTCTTGTAAAAGAGAGAATGTCTATCATTCCGTGTAATTTTCGAGTGGAAGACACAAGTTTGTAGAGTGATAATTCAGAGATTATTTTTTCTAATTTCTCGGGGAAACTTTTAATCATTATTTGAGATAATAAGTAGTATTTATTGAAATATTTTCGAAGTTGTAAGGCAAAAGGTATTGAATCATGTTAAATTAGAACAGTAAATTATTATTTTTTATGAGATGAACAATGCAACAAATCATGTGCAAGTGTTCATCATGCCTTGTAAGATGCATCTCAAAAATGACGTGAGTAACCTATAAATCAACTAATTTGATGGCACACTTAGTGTTAAGGAGCTAGCTGTCTTGCTATTCATACCCTACGTAGAATTTTTATTCAGATGGGATTGCTATAATATTGCAGGAGCTTCTGCTATCTACTGAATGGTGAAGATGAGTTCGGAAAGCAAGAAAATAAAACGAAAGACTGATTTTGAACTCGTTCTAAATTATTCTAATCGGTGCATTTGGAAGAATTTGAAAAATGGCTCCGGTGCAGGTGCAAATGCAGCCTGTAAAATAGACAAGGCCTTTTCTGCCGCTGACCCCCTGTCTGAAATAGTTTGGTCTCCAGATAAAGGTTTCAGTCTCAAATGTGTGGATTCGAGTTTTACTAATAAAAAGGCCTCCCTGTTTGGGGATTTTGATCCTAGCAGTATGGTTCTTGCTCTGCTCCGAAGTGTTGCTGAAGGAAGTTCTGCAACAGATGAACCAATAAATGACGTTTTTGTAGAACCTATTGCTGTCATATGCTCAAAGAATGATGTTTACTCCACAAATACTCCCTCTGCCCACCCTGCAAGTGATTCAGTTGTCGTCATTCCCGACCATAAAACATGTGAAGATGATAATGGTACAGGTAAAAGTAACATCTACTGTGCTTACTGTAGATGTAGGGAAAGGTGGATTTAAGTGAAGGGGGGAAATTCTTGCTATCGTAATTATTTAAATAGTTAATTAATTGGGACTTCTCAAATTGAATGGTTTCCTTATGGTCACTTCTTTTTTTCCTGTAAACTACTTTTGCTCAATCCCCCAAAACAATGATCTGACAGGATCCGGTGATAACACGGAGAAAATGAACATTGCAATAGAAACACTTCATTTGCCAAACGGTCAGAAGGAGAATGCCATGAATGATTCGGAGAATAATGTTTGTGCTCCGGCCAACATTGGAACAACAGAGAGAAAGGGAAATAAATCTATTATTTCAGGTATGTAATCATTACTTCTATGGTACTGACTCGACAGGAATTTAGGCTTTTTCGGAAACTTTTGTTACTCTTTCTCATTACATATTCTGCAATCTTGTTAATTGTAAACAGATTATATCAATTTTTCTGGATCATAGAAAATAGTTCTTATCATTCTCGCGGTTTTTAGTTTTTTTTTTTTTTTTTTTTTTTTTTTATTATTTTTTTTTTTTTTTTTTTTTTTTTTTTTTTTTTT
>Ga0099824_1003692_pt1 | contig 22302 bp, 8 predicted proteins | sample SiratrowhiteBW_FD_76837 | JGI IMG/M metagenome (GOLD analysis project Ga0099824, IMG submission 76837) | Root nodule microbial communities of legume samples collected from California, USA - Siratro white BW | ecosystem: Host-associated > Plants > Roots > Nodule | place: USA: California... | reverse complement strand
TATGTTGTTTGCAATGTTAATATTGCAAATTTTGGATAAATCTTAATGAAGATTTTAAAGTAGGACCAGTTGGAAATAAACATGCATGAGATGTGATTTTCATGTTGCTCATTAAGACTTGATCTATGTCGTTGAGTATATCTGTATGGTAATCATCGTGGTTCAGTTGCGAATTTAATGTGATGAAAGTCGCGGTAATTCGATTATTGGCATATGAGATGGACCAGATTGTTTAAGTAGTTAAGGATAAATAGCATTCGGTATGTGCACTTTTGGTTTATTTTGTGATATGATTATTTTAGGACAATATATATAGCCCAAGTGGGAGATTGTTAAGAAATTATATTTCCTTAATCTAATTGTGGACTATATATTTATTTATATAATCATATTAGTTGTTGATTTCCTTAACATTCGAAATCGTTCGTCATTAGGATGGTTTTAATGAGACATTTAATAGAGTTTTAATGACCTCCTTAATTTCTCAGAGTATTTGGTTTAATGGGAATCATTTTTTCTGAGAGGTTATAGTAATAATAGGGAGGTAAAGGGTTGGTCCCCAATACACCAAAATCACAAACTTTGTGGTTTCTTACCCCATCAAAAGAGTCACTCTAAAGTCCAGCAAGAGGAATAAGGAAGATTTTGGTTGAGGAAGATCATAACCCTATCGTGTGTTTCATTTTCATCCATGGATTCAGGTATGTGATTCTTCTATTGGATTATGACTCTCAATATTTTAACATGATGGCTAAATTCATTGTTCAGAACATTTATTCTGTAATTTTCTATCATCAGGTCCTACTACTCATTTTTTCATCTATCATCACATTAGCATCTTCCTCATGTAATAATTTATCTTTTTTTTTTAAAAAAAAGTGGAAATAAAAAGCTATGAATGGCCAAATACAATGGAAGTATGGAAGGTCACACGAATGAGATATGATGGAACTTGGTATAATCCCAATAAGAAACAAATTATGGTAAGTAAAAAAATTACTTCCACTTCTATTTTAATAGATTTAAAAGTTATATTTTTATTTCATTAACTTTTTACAATTTTTGAGTGTGGAAATTTGGATTATGGAGTTGAAAGGTGTGAATAAGGTGACATGTGGAAATATATATAGAGATATCAAAAGTTATTTTACTATATTTTTCATACGTTGATATGTGTCGTATTATTTTGTATTAATATTGTACAGGACAGTTTGGAAAATGTGGGTGAAATGTATCAAGAAGAAATTTCAAAAGCACAGTCCCACTGGCAAAATTTAACCAACATTATTCAAAAGCAAGAAGAGACTAACATTTAACTTCAAATTGAATTGCAATCTCAACATCAACTAATCGAAAATCACCAACTTGCTATGAAAACTCAACATGACCAAATGAAGCAAGATATTGAAAGGGAGATGAGACATCAAATGGCTACTTTAGGAAGTTTATCGTTTAACACTTCAAATCATTAAACAAAGAAATTTGTATTATTATTTAAATTTTTTTATTAATATTTCTATATCTTTACATCTTTAAAATATTATTAATATTTTTATTCATATTAGTGATTTATTTTAATTATTTTTTAGGATCAAAATCTTCGAAGATAATATGGGTCATCTAACCATTTCTTGTTATTTTTTAAACTTCCATTTGATGGGTTTGAATAATCAGGTCTGGGAAGGGACGTGGGTGACACTCATTTGGGAAATTTTGAATCATAGAAGTAAGGTTGTGTTTAAAAATGGGGTAGTAGATGTTGAGGAAATTCTTTGCTTAGCCTAGCTCAAAGGTTGGTCTTGGATAAAACAGAAAGTGGCTAATGTAAACTTTTCTTACTCTGATTGGTACTTGTGTTCGTTATATTGCCTAAAAACCATATCCTATATGTAGTTACCATTAGTAGTGGATTCTGACCAAAGTCTTAGTTGTATCTGAGAGTGGGGGTAGGGAACATAATACCTTTTATATGATTCAGGTGTCATCGTAATGTAGGTTTTTTTTGAGAGGTGATTGTAGGAATTGTAGGCAGATGAGGTAGGTTGTTCTTCTTTCGCAAGTAAGTGTTATGGATAAGACGATGTAGAAAGGGAACACAGGACTCCGACGAAGTGTGTTTCTTCTACCGGACAAGTCTTGAAATGACAATCATTTGACCAAGGTAATCGTGGTGAAAGTCGCTACTTGAAGTCAGGTGCAGAGATTAACAACAGCCAAACCATGAGTTAGAACACTACTATCACGACTGAACATTGTATAAGTGATTGATTGGTGACACTGTTTATTATTGTTAAGAGTAAGAACACTTGTAAGGTCAATTTCTATTCGAAGATTTAGTACATATTAGCCTTTTTGTAGTGTCATTTTGTATTGTGATGGAGATAGGTTATTGTTGTTGTAGGTCTATTATAGGTATGCGGCACATTTGTGGTTGTGAGATTGCTTTGCATCTCATCCCTTTATGTGGTTCAATGGTGAACTTGTATTTGTTCTTTGTGTATAAGGGTTAAGACATCCTTGAAATATCTAAATTAATTCATTTTATTTTCGCCATAAAAAAAACAATTAGAATTAAGTTTGATTTGATATATTTATGTTTGAAGTTCTTGTTGTATACTTTAGTTGTTCTTGTATTTTTAAACGTAATAAATATTTTATATTTATATTTTATGTTTATTCATTTTAATTAATTTTAAAATTTTAAATATGATTTGTCTATCAATTATGACATGATATTTATTGCAAACTATCATAATTTCTAACAAGGATGATAAAATATTAATAATTAAAAACAATTAATAACTAATAATCATATAAATTTTGACAATAAAATATTATTAATTATAATAAATTAATAATAATAATAATAACTAATTTATCATTATTTTATATATTTATAACATTTTATCATTGTTGTCTTTATATTTATAGTATTTTATTATTATCACTATTACATAAATTTATTAATAATAATTTTATTTGTCATAATAAAACTTAATTTTAGTAACATATAAAATTATTGTCACAGGCATAGCAGTGACAAGAGTACATTGTCACAAGATATTAATTGTGACATATTTATAATTTATAGTTATGATTATTTATGTTAATAAAACTAGGTTTTTTTAAAGATACTTCTTTACTAAACCAGCTTAACATATAAAATTATTGTCACAGGCATAGCAGTGACAAGAGTACATTGTTACAAGATATTAATTGTGACATATTTATAATTTATAGTTATGATTATTTAAGTTAATAAAACTAGGGTTTTTTAAAGATACTTCTTTACTAAACCAGCTTATCACAAGTGTGTGTGTGTTTTTTTTTCATTTACATACTCAAATCTGAGGCATTATCTAAGGATTCTAAACCTAGTTTCACTAAAGTTTACTTTAAGAATATAACTTAAATTTATAAAAGGTATATTTTCATGTTATGTACTATAAGTTTTTTCAATACTTATAATTATTTTAAAGTAATTTTTAATTAATTAACAATAAAAACTTTTCGTACTAATATATACAAAATTTAAATACTTAATTTATATATGCATTAGTGTAATATAATAATATGATAAAGTGATCAAATTTTGTTTGATGGTTTTATTGTGTCATTTATTTACTAGATCAGTTCAATTTGGAGCAATTCAATTTTCCTTTTTACTTTTTAAACTTTCTAATGGTTGGAGTTAATAATTTTGTAAACATCTAAGTAAAAGAAAGAACCCACCATATTCGGGGCAGAATAGCAAGAAAAAGTACCCGAAGTGCCAATTCTTAGATACTTACATCTCCCAGCAAAGATTATATTTCAATAAGAATTTCAAAATGAACACGATGGATTGATTGAGGAATTATAGTGTGTTTGTTCAGGAAAAGGATCCAATTTTCTACAATGCATCACTTGGTGATGCTTTTGATTCCATTTTGAGGTGGAGAGATAAAGATGGAAAGTTAATTATTATTATTTATTATTATAATAAAAGAAGAAGATTGTGAAAATTTTCAATTGCGAAAGTTTGGATTAGGTTGTGGAAACGAAGTTGGTGATGAGATGACATTTCTTCTGTAGCTGTAGCCGCCCTCAACACACAAAACGTTGTGCTATTAGTTAAAACAAATTTTTAATTAATATATTGTTGGACGATAATGATGGAAAGATTGACCAAATGAGCCAAAAGAAACCAACCACAGCCTTCTTTTACTGATTACAACCAAGAATAGTTTAATTCTTCTAGTTACTGGCTATTTCTTCTTAAATTCATCACGATATAAAATCAGAAATTTTGGTTATTACAGCCTCTCGAAATAATATGTTTAGATAATTTTTCATAACAGTGGAGAAAAAAAAATCAGAGTTAAATAAGTTTTGTTTTATTAATATATAACCAATTTTTATTTTAAGTAACTAATATTTTTTTTTACAAATTTTAATTTATGTTTTTCAGTTATCTCTATCATTTTATTGTTGGAGTATTTATTAAATTGAAATACATGTCAAACTTGATTTTGAAGGTGAGAAATGATATTGTAAGTGTTTTCTGTTAGTTATCCTCACATTTTCTAAGAAATTTTGTTACAAACTTGATTCTTACAAAACATGGTGAGATTTGAAAGAATCATACAAGTTAGTTTTTGTTTATAAAAAATATTATTTTATCGTTTTTATTTTCTTCTATAACTTATAAAGTAAATAATCTAAACATAACCTAACTTCAAACGCCTAGAAAAAGAAAAGGTGAAAGCAGAAATCAGAACATCGAATGAGCAGTAAACAATTGCAGGCTAGTTAATGAAAACCCATTACATTATGGTTATTATTTTGTCTAGAAACTCATAGTTGAAGTGGCCATTTGGCCAGAAAACAAGAACAAATTCTTAAGCATCAGAAACCCATATCTACAATTTAATTACATAATACCACCATGCACCAAGCGTATGAAGAGACCCTTTTGGTTGTTCTCCACACGCTCATCCAAAATGGAAACTAAAACAAGATTCCAACACTTGAAACCACAAACTTGAACTCTTGAATCAACCATCTAAAGAGACCTTTTTCTTCTTCAGCTTTTTCTTCTTCAGGCACCAACCAATTGGCTCCGTAGTCATGTTGTTGTTCATGCATGTTCATGCTGCAATTCGACGATGTGTCAAACACTGATGTGGGGACTGAACCCCAGAAGAAACAATGATTTGGGTGGCAGAAGAAGTAGGGTTGTTGGAAGAGGGTGAAGGTGCAGAGAATGAAGGTGGTGCTTGAATTGGAAACCTTCCTGAGTCACCAGGAAGTCTCATGTATGAGTAAGAAGGAGACTCACAAATCCATGATCCTATAGGACCCTCTTTGCCACTCTTGTATTGCATTATGGCCTTGTACACGAAAGGAATCAGACCCTCCATTTTGTATGTGTGCTGATGAGATTGAGAGAAGAGAAAGTAAAGGGTTTTTGGGTTTTGGTTTGCCTTTTGGAGTGTCTCAAATGTGATGAATGTGATGAGTGGAGAACATGATCAATTCCTAGGGTATAAAAAAGGGTTGGAGAAAAATGATGACGTTGAGAAAGTGGTTTTGGATCAGAGTCCAATTCTTCACGCAAAGCCAGGAAATTTTCAACTCAAACTCACACGTATGACCTTGAAAGCTACGTGTGAACCAACACCTGCATATAGCACACAAGTTTAGCAAAAACTTTCTTTCATTACTTTTATCTAGCTGGTTTTGCAGTTTTTTGTTTGATGGGTTTGAGCTTTCGGAACAAGATTGGACGGTTTGAGTTTGATGGGGTTTGAAGTTTGGTTTTTATTTTATTAATTCCCTCCCAAACTATTGACGGAGCACTGGTTTCTTCATTGTTTGGTTTTCTTTCTTATTTAAATATTATCTATGCTCTAATCGTTGTTTAGATGTTGTTTTAAAGTAAGGTGCTTAGTAAATTAATAATTTGTTCATTCAACGGCGGCCACTTGTACCTCTGTCTGATGTTTGAACTTGACATAAGATCTTTGCTGTTTATCATGTTTTGCATATGAAAATTATTGATTAATGCATATGTCACCAAATAAGAATGTAGGTGCATCAAAAATAAGATGAAAAATAAATACTAAATGAATATTATAAGCAAAGTGAAGTAACAGGTGAATGCACGTATGGATCTATACATGCATATGGTGCCCTTACCTAACTCATGGCATTTTGTATGAAATCATTTGGTTTATACCTTGATATCATCCATTTTTTTAATTTATTTCTTCTTCCTTATTTTGATAAACATGTTCTTTTCCTAGCTACATAAAATCATTCGTAAGATTTAGAGATCAAGAAAAAAAAAAATGGGAAAACAAAATCCTTGGTCATTAAAATGTTGCACGTTTGGTTTCGTGAATTCGTGATTTACATTCAAGTTGAAAATACTTTTTAATAATTTAATTTTCATATTCCAAAACATGGATTCGAGACTATAACACAATCAATCACGTACAAAATGAAATTTACATTCTCTTTCTTCATGTATTTAAGGATCATACGTATAGAAATCAATTTCTAATAGATTACGCTATACAAAAACTTCCGTTAGGTTTTGGGAGTGTAAATAAAGTCCACTAGGCTTAGCATCTCACTTTATTAAGTAGTATCTTATAGTTTCAAACATGAATAAAGTCAACACTAGTAGTAGATAATTGGTTTCGTTAACATGTTGATAAGAGTTTGATTCTATGACCATATATATATGAAAAAATAAATAAAAACTTTGTTGAAAGAAGTAAAATCTATTTTCATAATCTATATATTTATTTTATTCACTTTCGATTCTGTTCATACCTGGTTTTTAAAAAAAAATTCTTATAACTCCAAAGTAAAGTATATCTTACCTGTCTCCTCCCATGTGTACGAGTCTAGTAAAAAACAATTCCCGCTATAAGGTTGATTGGACGCAGCCTTAAGGTATACCCACCAATCCCCCATTCGTATATATTTTAGATACCGAAGAAGTTGATTACACACTCACATCATCCTGCGTTACAGCAGTCATGGAGGGCTAAGACAAACTCAAAACAAAATGAAGCAAAGAAAAAGAGAATATTAGTCATGTGCTTCAAGAGTTTAAGATAAATAATCTTATTCATTTCCAGTTTACATTTTCTTTTTATCAACAAAAAAAATATATAAATTGAAAATATTTAATTAACCAGTGCTTCAATCCTCTAAAAAAAATATCCTACCCCTACTTCAACAAAGCCCTTTACATCCAAAAGAGTTTAGCAGAATATCTACTCTTAATGGATAGCCAATTCAAAACCTGTGAAATAATCTAACAAGCACACAAAAGATATGCCAACCAGATGTTCTAATAAAATACAACAAATCAGCATCGGTATATAACCTTTGAAAAGATAACTTTTGTTCTTGCTCGGAAATGTTTTATGGTTGAGTGATACGGATGTAGTGTGATTTGAACCTTCAACGTACTCCTCTCTATAATGCGGCAAGCGAAGGTTTTGTGATATGTTCATCATTCAAATTCTATTCTCCAGTATCCTTCTTGATTTATACAGAAGCATTAATGTAATGATTTCCACGCTATCATCTATTTAAATGTTGTTGTAAAGGATTGCCTCCTCAATTGTGATTTATCTTCTTCATTCTAGCTAAAAGTTGTGCTTTGTATTCCAGCTAAAATCTCATTCAAGTGTACATTATCATTTGGAATGTTATTCATTTTACCTCACAAACATCTCTAATGTGTTTAGTCCTCTTGTAGATTTTATAATTAACTAATGTATGAATTGATTCTTACTCTAAATAGATATATTAAGAAGTATATTTAAAGTTTAACTCAACTTTACAAAATCAGTTTGTAAGGTAAGATTTGCATCTATTTATAATATGAATTGACTTTATCTCTAGTCAATGTGAGATCTTCAACATACATCCCTTACATCGAGATATATGTTATGCATGGAATTGGATATTTATGGGTGGTCTGATGGTGACTTAGTAGAGGGTGACACGATAAGTCCATCAAATCTCATTGTGATAGGCTCTGATATCATCTTAAGAAGTGAACTTTAAACCCAACTCAATTTTAAAAAATCAATTTGTAAAGTGAGGTTTACACCCACTTATATAATATGAGTTGACTTTATCACTAGTCGATATGAGATCTCCAACAAAATACATAGTCTTATACAAATACCAAGCTCTTGTAGACTCTCTCTCCATTCATCAGAAACAATCAGTCACAGATCATATGCATGCATCATAACACACCTTTAATTATAGCTTATGTTATCCCTTAGTTATAGCTTATGGTATCTCTTAATTATAGCTTATGTTATCCCTTAGTTATTTGTCATCCTGCACATATCTTTCCGTTACAATTATTAAAAAAAAAATCTTTTATGTAATTCATATATATATATATATATATATATATATATATATATATACTTTGTACGATATATGTTCTCAATATATAAAAATCATATTTCTCTATATGGTTTCGGAGCTACAAGGTTAATTAGCCATTTTCGATCTTATCAATGGTCATCACTACTTCTTCTGCTTACTCTATTGTGGAACTTGTCACAGCAACTCAACTATCATTAAACTATATTCCTCAAATTATCCCACCTAGTACAAGCAAGTTACTCTATTGTTGACTGCAAATAATGTACTCGACTATGTTTCTGGCACCCTTCCATGTCCTCCCACAACAATTGGAATTGGTGACACACCTGTTGAAAATCCTGCTTTTTCTTGCCTAGAAGCATCAGGATAATTATGTGCTTCTGGCTCTCTTTGGTTCTTCTGGTCCTGAGGCGCAGGTTGGGATGTCCTTTCTACCTCCTTCACTGATGCAATGTTGAGACTGACCAAGGTTTATACCAATCGTTCTCGCACTCGAATCATGTCTCTTAAAGAGCGCATTTCCTCCATCACTAAAGGTGACTAGAATATTTGTGCTTTATTCACTCTGTAGCTGATAAGCTTACATTTTTTGGTCATTTTGTTGATGATCTTGATCTTGTCATTCTGGTCCTAAATGGTTTTGGGCCTGCTTATCATAAGTTTTATGCATCAATCCATACTCTTGACACTCCGCTGCTGTTTGATGAACTTTTTGACAAACTTGATGACTATGAAATTTTCCTTCAATGGGAGAAGCGACAACAATCGTCCTTCCCTGTTACTACCAACCATGTTTCTCGTTCATCTTTCTCTCATGGTCGCTACAAACGTTCAATGGCATCCCCTAGTGGAGCGTCTCCTGCTTGGGGCAACCCTTCTAGTTTTCATTCATGTAACTCTTCCTTTGGGTCTCACCTTATTTGTCAATATTGTGATAGTCGTGCTCACACTGCTAAGACTTGTTACAAATTACATGGTTATCCTTCTAATCATTCTTGTCGTCAAGCAAATACAGTTAACAAGGATTCTGGCTCCGAACCATTTTGGCTTTTGGATTATGGCTCATCTCACCATGTTACTAGGGATCTTGCCAATCTCACTTTAGCCCATGATTATATTGGTAATGATAAACTTGTAGTTGTGAATGGTAAAGGACTCACCATGAATCATAGTGGTTCAACTTCTCTTCCCACTTCCTCCTCCCTGATTCACTTAAATAATGTTCTTTATGTTCCTGACATATCTCAAAATCTTCTTTCTGTTTTCCAATTATGTCAAAGCAACTTTGTATTCATTGAATTTTTCCCATGGCATTTTTAGGTCATATTTCTCCATAACTCTAACATAATCTCATTTAACCATCAAGGCTCATTTACCCCTTTTGTGAGTGTGATATAACATGCCTAAGTAGTAGATAAATCCACCACAAATTGTAAATTTGTCTTCCAACAAATATTAGTCCCTAACAATGTGAACAAATACTTAAAAATAGACTTTCTCATATCCACATTTTTTGCATAATCTATGCATTAAACCAAATGATATCATTTCATTTAAATGTTTCAACACTCACTTCAAAATCTCCCAATGTGTTCGTCTAGGATCTACCATAAATTTACAACTATACTAACAACATGAACAAAATATGATCTATTTCAAACCATTCCATACATGATATTTCTTACTCTAGTATTATATGGAATACTTTTATTTTCTTCTTTAGAACTAGAAGCTTGGGAGAGCTTCGTAACTCGCCATTTTGTCTGATCCCTTTATATATTCATCTTAAGTATTTTCCTTGCAAAACCAAGATCTTTCATTCAAATTCATAACTTAATTTTTCTTTGAGCCTTCTAATTTTAACTTTATAATGGTAGGCTATAAGGATATCCATCTATACACAAGAGCAAGAATAACAAACACATTTCTTATCATTTTAAAATGTAGATCATAACTACACCCAAGAAAGTACATCCTTCTGAAAAAATTCTTAAATTTCTTATACTACTAGCACAAACTTTGTTCTTTCAAGAGAAACTTTTTTTCTTCGTTTTCAACCAACCACGTAGATGGTCTCCACTAAGTCATCATATAAGAACGTTATTTTGATGTTCAATAGTTATAACTTTATATTGTACTAAATAATATTTCAAATCAAAATCTTTATCAAATAGTGTTTTACCACAGGTGACCAAATATCATTATAATAAATCTCGTCCAATGTGTAGAACTTTTTGCTATTAGTCTCGCCTTAAATCTTTCTTTTTTTACACCTAGTATTCCTTGCTTGAATTCTCGCTTCGACCCAACCACATTTTTTTATTTTTAAGTATATTTATAAGTTTCCACATGTGACTCTTCTTCAAAGATTCAAGTCCTTCATCCATTACCTACTACCATTGTTGATTTTCTACACTCTTATATGTCTCCTTAAAGTTTCTTCATTTTATATCATATATCTCTCCAACTACACTAAAAGCATAACAAATAAAATCAAAACTTAAGTTTTTGTGTAAGTCTAATTGATTTATCTCCTAATCACAGGCTAATAGCTGGAATATAAGTTGACACATTCTAGTCTTCTAATGTGAGATTTTGATGGTTTACACTCATTATGTGATGCATCGTCAAACCCCTCTACACAATCCATATTGAAGTAAGGAGACTCTACCTCAAATTGAGTTTTCTCACTGTTATTTTCCATATTTCAATATATCATTGTCATTTGTGTTTCATCTAATATGACATCCCTACTTTTGAAGTATCTTGCTAACATATAAACTAGATTTCGTACTATTAAAAGCAAGTATAAATATGAAAGTCTTTCCTAACACACTTATAGTTTCGATAATAAAAGCACCATGTGAAGTCTAAACTATGTTGCATATAAGAGCATTAAATGAAGTTTAAGTAAGATGCACAACACTACATAACAATAACAAAGAAGTTTAAACATGAGTCAAGACAATATATAAGAGCACCAAATGAATTTTATTTGAAGACAAGACAAAGTATGCATAAATAAAATAAGGATGTATAATATTGTGATGTGGTGAATTGGTAGTTTTAAACTTTCTTTATCAATTAAAAGATCTTGAATTTGTTTTCTAAAACAAACAATTCAAAAGGTGAGATTCTTCTGTAACATAATATATTAAAAAGAATATAAAAGATATTGTTATACAAATGTCCAAATATATTTTAGACTAGTTAATCAACTTAATTCTATATCCAATATCAATACAGTTAACCTTTTAGAGAATGTTTCCATTATTCTTAAATATCATATTGTAACACTTATTTTCTCTTTAACAGCCAAAAATAAATTAAATTAAAAAGAGCATTTTAGAGATGCTCAAACCTTTATACAGTGCCTATATGTGACTAGGCTAGGTAAAGGGTGAAAGTTAGCATATAGCATTATACTATAAACTCAACCAAGTAGTACAGTAAGATTACACTATGATTAACTAATAATGTAGACACGAAATTGAGCACCAACAAAGTCGAGGGCCTTAGTAGTGGGTCAAACCTGCACAGATGAGAGGTCTTTGTGAAGCTACATAATGTATGTCCTATAGTGATTCCAAAAATCGTTCAACTCCTATAATCGTTTCATTGTCTGATCTTGACTATGATCCCCTTTATCTATACCTGCAAAACAAACAAACACCAAACCTGCTATACTAATTCTTGTTGGTGCTCCCCCTCCCTCCTACGTCCATAAAAGTCACCACCTAGCTCCTCTTACTCCAAATAAATGAACTAAGTCAAAGATTCTAAACACTTTATAGGTGAGAAGTGTCAATTAGAGTATGATAATGTGATTCTCGATAACTTATGCTTAATCCATAACCATCCCTTAAGCTGTGCTAAGTTAAAAAAAATTTATAGCATCTACTGCCCCTATGTTAAAAACCACCTTATTCCTGTGATTTCATATTTTCAACACAATTGCCACCCACATCCCTTTCCATGCATTATTTGCACATTGTTGGAGGCCTATTATAAAGAAACTCAGAAAGTGAATTATAGTATATTCATGTCTAACTATTATATTTTCGACCCACCTGTCACACTGGTCCCAAACTTTTTGTGTCACCTTACAAGTTCCAAACAAATGTTTACTAGTTTCTTCACCTTCTTGACACAATGGACCCAACATATTTGTTAGTTGTATGTCTTTTTTAACTAAGTTATCCTAGTTGGGGTCTATCTAATAGTACATGCATGCACCAACGTCGATGGAGCTATCTTTATATTCCATAACAGCTTAAAAACTTTAGAAGTTTGCATTCGGTCATCTTTGTTCAACACCATGTATCCAGATTTAACTGAATAAACTTGTTGGTCGTCCTCTACCCAAAACCTTGTTCAACACCATACACCAAAAACATCTTGAACAACCCTAAAAAAATATTAACTAAATGTAGAAGCCTAATACATCAAAAATATCTTACAAGTTGTAACAAAAAACCACACATGAAAATAAAAAAGATACATATGTGATAAGTATTCAAAATCAGTAAAAATTCAAAATTACAAACATTTAACTTTGATGGTTGTGTTTCTTAAAAGAAATATATGAAATAAGAGTTGTTATATATTCTTGAAACATTTCTTGATAATAAATAAATATTACAGAAAGAAATTAATATTTTTGCTAGAGAAGATTGAAAATTATTTATAAAGCACATTTTAGAAGCAAATTACTTACAGTCCATAACTATTTTGTTCCAAATCGATTATGGAAACAATCCTGCAACAATCAAAATCTAATTTATTATTTCTCTTTTAATCAATTAATTTTACAAGATAAAATATTAAATAATTAATTATAAGAAGGATAATCAATTATTTGTGCAATTATATTTTGTAACTACTTGAAACTAGTGGATTACTTTAAATGATAATTAATTAAAATGTTTTTAAACCTTTTATTAAATATTTTTAAAAATATATTAACAAAAATCAAAGTCCTTGATGATATGTTTCTTATTATAAAATAAAATATATATATATATATATATATATATATATATATATATATATATATTCTACATACACGATGACACCCGTTTAAGCAAGAAAGTCATAAAAAAATCAATATAATATTTGTTACGTACATCAAAACATAAACTTAAAAGAAAAAAAAAAAAAAAACCTTCATTCTACGTATAAATACCTCATTCAACGTATTTATTCTGATAAATGAGAAATTATTACAATATGCAATATTACCATTCATTTATGATTCACAACGATCCATATATTAACAACCAATTGAAAATTTTAATTTATTTTAAAATATTAATAAGATTGGTTCACATATATTAACAAAATCATATTATTTTTATTTTTATTTTGTTACGGGAAACACACGCTTCCTATGCTACATTTAATTTTAAGAGATACATATATAACCAAACAGATACGTTTAAGGCCAAAGTTTAATTAACAGAAAAGTTATATTGAGCATGCAAAGAAATCAGTCAATAACCACTGTGGACCACTTTTCTTATATACAAAACAAAATGGGAAATACAATATACATATGTACTTCCACATTCTTATAAGCTTTTAAATTCTTAATCAATTTACAAGTTCAAAAGTTAGAAGCTTCTTTAGGAGTATATAAAGATTAGAAATTATACTTATTATTTTATTACAGACCGTTGAATCCAACTCTTTCATATAAACCGTGTCACAACTCAAAAGTCTATGTTATAGATAAGTTCAAAACCAATTTGCCAGCAGAAAAAGGCACAAAGTCAAGCCAAATCATTAATTTTACATTTAATTTAAATTTTTAATTTAATCGATTATCCAAAAACAATAAACAAAGAGATAGTCTAAATATATGAACATTCTTACGTATTACCCTTCTTCCCTTGATATTGTGTTCATTATAAAGACATTTTATATTATAACTGAATTCTTGTGTTCATCAAAATTTATAAAATGTTTGCGATAGATATTAAAACGTTGTTAAGTCAAATAGATTGCTTAATCGCGTTAGCCCATTGATGTTTTATAATCAAATATCATCCATGCTTTATATATTGATTGTGATAGAAGAAACACCGATTCAACAATAAAATATATGCAAATTTTCCAAATTTGTAAGAATATAATAAGAACAATAATAAAAAGTACCAATAACAATTACATAGGAAAATTCTCGAAGTTTGAAATAAAAACTAATGCGTATAAATCACTCAATCAAGTTTTACTAAAATCAAATACAGATACCAAAGAGTTAGATTAAATATACAAACAACTACTTACAATCAATTAATTCATCAAAGTAATAATACTTTCAAAATTTGAAAAATAAAAAAAAAAACTAAAATAAATCAGCAATACAAAACTGATCTCTCTAACCATAAATTTTTAATCCACGATACCAACAATTAAAATGAAGAATAATATGTCATGAATTTGCTATCAAGTTTTCAGTTTGTTCAAAAGGTGATTGAAACAGGAATAATAATTTTGCTAAAGCTACTTGATGAACATGCGAACCGATTTTCCTACATTACAAGAATATTCAAAATTAAAATTATTGATGAATATGTATCTTTTGGTAAAATATTGTTATCAATAGATTTTAGTAACAAATAAATTGGAGGTCAAAAACTTGTTTAGAAGCTCTCATGTCTTTTATGGCAAATGACTTGTTCAGTTGCTTCTTTAACCCATCCATCCTGGAAATATTTTTCCAACAATAAGTATGTCATCAACATACAACAACAAAATAATAAAGTCATCATAAAAGAACTTTCTAACAAAGAAAAAATTATTAGAATCAGTGTTTTTCCCACATAAAGGACTCAAACTTTTTGTACCACTGTCTTAGAGCTTGCTTCAAACCCTATAGGCTCTTTTTCATCCTACACACATAATCTTCTTTGCCTTCAATTAGAAAATCATTAGGTTGCTTCATGTAAAACTCTTCCTCCAAAGTACCATGAAGGAAAGTTTTCTTCACATCCATCTGTTTAACCTCCAAATCAAGGGTAACAATTAAACTTAGCACAATTTTGATGGATGACATTTTAACTACAGGCGAGAAAATCTCATAAAGATCAACACTTTTTCTCTACTGTACCTTGAAGACGTAAAATTAGCCTCTTGTTTCACATTTAAAATCCTCTTTTTCTCTAAAGCCCTTTTGATCATAAGCAATTTTACCAAGTTATAAGTATAATTCATCTTGCATTACATCCAACCAATGTTGTTTTTCTTCACTTCTCAAAGCTTCTTCAAAACACTCAGGTTCTCCGACATTATTCAAGGTTGCATACTCATAAAAAAAATACTTAAAAGATGGGTTTCTCAGCCTATGCACCTCCTAGTTGGAACTTGTGGCAATTCAGTTGCATCATCATGTACCATATCATGTTCTTCTTGAGCATAACAATCAGAACCTTTAATCCATCTACAATTTATTAATCATCAACATCACCATGTTGCTCATCATTTTAAGCATCAATCTCGACATTATTCATATTGTTAATAAGCAATCGCATCATATTACCATTAATTACATCTTTCGTGGGTGTATCTTCTCCACCTTGTTAATAACTTCAATAGTTTGGTCTTTTATGAACTTCACATCACACTTTTTCTCAACAAAATCATACAACTTGTAACCAAATTCATCTTGGCCATAACCAATAAAGATACACTGCATTGTCTTTGCATTTAACTTGGATCTCTCATCCTCTAGAACATAAAAGAATGCCTTGTAATTAAGGACATGTAAGTGATCATAGCTAACATTCTTGTCAAACCATATTTTGTCTAGCACCCCAATATTCAATGAAACTGGGGGATTAAGATTAATAACATGCAATATTGCAAGCAATGCCTCTACCCAAATGCTTAGGCAACTTTGCTTCAAAAAGCGTACACCTAATTCTTTTAACCAAAGTCATGTTCATCCTCTCTGAAAGACCATTCAATTGAGAAGTTTTAGGAGGATTATTTCATATATGATATCCTATTGTTTGCAATAAAAATCAAAAGGGTCCACAATACTCACCATCATTATTAGTACGAATGTACATTTCAGATTCTTATTTGATTGTCTCTCAACTAAAGTACTAAATTTTTGAACTTTTCAAGTACTTGATCATTCCTTTATAATGCATAGACGCATAGTTTCCATTAATAAAAGAAAGTAACAAAGTAAAGTACAACATTAAATGACTTTACCTTCAAAGGATTACAAACATCATAATTCAATCAACTCTTATTTCCTTGAGCGAGGATGTTCATTAAAGGATACTATGGTTTGTTTACCTGTCACTCAATGAGAACATTTTTCCAACTCTGCACTCTTCAATCCCAAAGTCACAGTGAATATCGAAGCTAAAAATTCCTACTTCAATATTTACTATTGGACCAAATTAAAATTTGATAATGTTCTTCATTTTGACCATTGGGATTGTCGATTATAAATTTGTGGTTGGAGAAATTAGTTTCGCACTACTCTATCTTAGGTTTTTCTTTCTTTTTTCTTCAAATTTTAAAACTGTTATTACTTTGATGTATTGGTTAGTTCTAAGCACTTGTTTATGCATTTGATTTGATTTTCTTATATATGTATTTGACCGTAATGGAACTTGATTGAGTAAGTTGTACCCCGTAGATTTTTTTCAAACATTGAGAAGGTTTTTTCACGTTAAAAATATTAGTGTCTTCATTTGTGATTGTTGTTGTCATTTCCTATTGTTTTTGCTTTTCATAGATTCCTGCAAGTTTGGGGAATTATTTTCGCTGCATACTTTGGTAATTTTGGTTGTTGAGTTGTTTCCCCTATAAGAGTGATAATAGAGCTTCTTGGTTGAGGATGTATTTTCTTGCTTGAATGATGAAGGCATTAAAGATAATTGTTTTAAATGATACAAATTATCATTTGTGAAAAGACAAGATGAAAGACTTGTTATTTGTGAAGAAATTTCATCTTCCTGTCTTTACTACACAAAATCTAGATTTTGTATTTGATGAGGAATGAGACTTTGAACACTAACATGTGCGTGCTTTTATTTGGAAATGTATAGAAGACAACGTTTATAATTACATTACTAATGAGACACATGCTAGAACTTTGCTACTTGATGAATATGCAAACTAGTTTTTCTCTCATCTTTCTCTCTTCCAAAATCAGTGGAAATTAACACTCTCTTCTGACTTAGAAAGTCCTTTTCATTTGAGATGAAATAAATTAGACAAGTTTATACTTTTTAGAGTACAACTCAACATATTGAGACATTGAAACTATTCGTAGCCCTAAAAGACTTTTGTTTTAAAATTTAAGAGTAGCAAGTTATAATTATTTTATTAAAGATCATGATTAATCATTATAATCTTGAAATATCAAACATATGTGTGTTGACAATGCAATTTTAGTTGGATTTCAAATTTAGTATCATAAGTCACCCAAAAAGAAAGAAAAATTTGTGTTAATGAATTTTCTCATAAGTCTTAGAAGGAGAATGTGTGCTTCTCTCACACAAAAATAATGACATTGAAATTTATGACAAAGAAGATGAAGTTCTAGGTAGATTAAATCATGAAATAAGAGTTTATTTTATTCATCTTATTGTGATACCCAAACCAACCGTTTGTACAAATTTGAAAACTCCATTGTTGGAATAAGATAAACGGCAATCAAACAAAAGAGAGAATCTTCTAAATTGTTGGGAAAAAGATAAATGGCAATCTAACAAAAGAAAGAATCTTCTAAAGTATATTGTACAATTAATAAGTGATGATGTTTGTTAGAAATTAGGCATTGAGTGTTATGATTCATTACTCATAAATTTTATTCGGAAACCTTTTAACTACCACATCAATCTTTTAAGGACCAAATTAAGTATTTGCTTTAAAAAAAAAAATGTTTCCTGACTCAACTAAAACCATGTTAATGTGAGTGAGAGAAAACTCCATTCTTCATCTTATAATTCACTCATTGAATTATTATATTATTTTCCACCTCAATCTTCTAGGTATTTACTCATTCAAATAATTAAAACAATCAATGCAATTGAATGCTTTTTTTTGTTACATTTCCATCCAATGGTGTTTGTTTAACGAGATCTATCATGTTATATAACAAAAATCAAAGTAATCTATATCATAAAACTAGCCTAATAATCCTTTTTAATTAAATACTAGTAGATTTTGGAGAAAGAAGAAACACGTCTTGCTAAACTTATTTAGTAATAAGCAAACTAACTTTTTTTAACAAAGTAAATAGGTTGAACTTGATGCAAGTCTAAAGTAGATTAGCCTATAAAAGTGTTCCTTGTTTATTTTCAACCCTAATTATAAATTAACAACTCTAACATTATTCACCATAACTTAAAACATAATGTTTTTCCACCAACGCAGAAGAGGATAAAATATTTGACGTAAGTTTGATAAGCATATTCCTTTATAGAAATACCCACTCCACTGTCTCAATCGTATATGAAGTCATGGTTTGCAACTTTTGAAATAATTAATTAAAATGTATTTTTAAATAAATGACAAAATATTGAGTTTAAAATCAATGAGATAACCAAAAAAATAAGGAAAGTCACCGTCCAAGAGTTGCAGAATTGAATCCCAACAAAATGCAGGCCTAACATCATATATAACTTAGGCTATACTTTTTCACCTTTCAGTCTCTTTCCCAACTATAAAGAAAAAATATATGTTTATTTCATTCTGGAAAGATAATATAAACTTTTTCTGGGAATAATTCATTAATAAGTTCAAAGTTTTCTCACGGTGATTTTATAAAATAAAACAAATAATCAACCATTCATTTAAGTGATTTTATCAAATAAAACAAATAATCAACCATTCATTTAAGTCATTATTAATATCCTTGAATTTTTCTCACAGTGATTTTATCAAATAAAACAAATAAGCAACCATTCATTTAAGTCATTATTGATATCCTTGAATGGATATATTTAAATTATATTTTCAATCCTGTGTAATAAATCTAATTTGATTTAAATAAAATGTGACAAGCATGTTAAGATGACTTAAACCCTTGTTCAAGAATTAGTCTACTCCTAATAATTTTACAATTTGTTTACCTTGACTATTAATATAATTATTTCACTTAAATATTTTAGAAGTTGAGATCAATTATGTTAATCTTCGCAAGCAAGATGACCAAACACATTTATTTATTGACTTTATATATACATCATTCAATGCTAATATACTTTTCTTGTAAAAAAATAATTTACGACCAGCGTTTTATCAATGAGAAGGGTAGTCTTTTTGTAATATTGGGAGTAAATATTTTCTTCCTAAGCATAAGTTTCTTATTATCTTATAGGTTATTGTATATTAACATAATCCTTAATAAAATGCATGCTCGATTAGTCAAAAAGTAGGTAACTTGATACCCAGTTAGAGTTAATGCAATTTATATTAGGAAATAATAATAATAATAATAGTTTCTCATTAGATTAAGATATAACTACGGTTTCACTCACTTATCATGCTATTCACATAATTTCAACTCAAAGTGAAATAATTTTATCTTGTGACAATTTTTTTTTTTTCTTCATAGCCTTCTACTCAGTTCCCATGGGCCATTACCATCATGGCCATAAAGCCATAGTTCCCGTTGCCTACAGTTTGAGGAGGCTCAAATAAAATTTAGAAAATTTTTGAAAAAAAAAATTAAGTAATTTACTCATCATTTATTTTTCTTGACTTCTCGATGAAAATAATTTTCTAAGTTACCAAAACTGATATAGAAAAAAATTAATTTGGAAAACTTTACATTTGAACAAAAAACCAATGTAATAAGTTAAAATTAAGATAATAATAATAATAATAATAATAATATAATAATAAGAACAATAATAATAATAATATGTTATATAAGAAAACATTCTTACCTATCTCATCACAACTCTACACACTTTGTGCCATTCCAGGCTGCTCACTGTACTTGTAAAATAATAATCATGATTTAGTGCAAAATTGACCATTCCCAAACTGGCTTCCAAAATGGGCCTATGTTTTTTTAATAGATTGGGCCAAGAAGAAGAATTGGTAAGACCATTATAAAGCCCTCACCAATTTGACACACGTGAATTGCACGTGAGAGGAACACGTTTATCAGCATGGCTCATATTTCTTTTACAGCTTTATATTGAAATACAAACCTTCTCCTAGGATTTATTTACCATTCTTTATATTTTCTAGGACTTATTTTTACACATTTTGGAGGATTCAGTACGAAAATTTTAACTGATAATCTACTTTTTTGTTATAAATTTAATTTTTACTTATATTTTGAAATCTGATAGAGGTGAAATTCAAACCTAATTTAATTTTAAAAAACTGATTTATAAGACAAAATTTATATTTAGATGGAATTAGAAAGAATCTGATAGTGGATTAATATCAGGAGATCTAGAATATTCAACTCGTATGGGCCACTAAAAAATAACAAACTGACATTGATTTGATTTATTTGCAATAATTTTACTAAATGATTGAAAAAAATGTGAGATAAATTATAAATAAAGCACTAGAGTCTAATTTAATTGATAAGTAGAGGATGCTAAAAGAAATTGATAAGTGAAGTGATAATGGTGAAAACGGAGAAGGTGGTCCGGGAGGGGAAGCGTGGGCGTTGGAGGCGCGTGCGGGAATAGGTTCCCTAGAGTGCGCGTGGGTAAGAAACTGGGGCATTGGGAAGAGGCAAGGGCATTAAAAAGTAAAAGGAATGCAGGAACAAACACTGAAAGAAACAGTGAGAGAGAGTGATGACGTTAGAGGGTATTCAAGTGCCTCTCTTTTTCTGTCATGTTGTGCCCTTTTGGTCTGTGCCTTATTTTGCACTCAACACTACACAACAACCTCTCTCCAATAATAACACCACCCTTTAACCTCGACTTCGACTTCGACTTCGACTTCGACTTCGATTCCATTGCCGTGTCTTGCTACGGACATGGAACACACAGGCATGTTGTGTTTGTTTGCCACTTCAACTAATTGCCCTTCTGCTTCCCTTCCCAATCGTCCTATTTTGTATTGTCCAATTTCCTTCACTCCTTATGATGTATTGGTGGAAAGAAAAGAATCATTGAATGTAAATGGGAGGGGTGAAAAATGTAATTCAAATTTAATCTAAAGACCAAATAAGAATAATTGGAATTTTAGATGGAAATCTAAATAATTGGATTGAAATTTAAATTCAAATCCAAATTTTAAAAAAATAGTTTAGGTGTTTATAAATTAGTTTGATACCAATGTTAAAATTGATATATTTTTCCCAAAATCAATTTTAAATCCACAGTAATTTAAAATTATTATATATTTTCTAACAATTTTAAATTGAAAATTTGTTGAAATTTCATATTTTATAAAAGTGTGTAAATAATTAATAATTTTTAAAATATTAATTTTAGTGTATGTTTTCTGCGTAGTTATCTGCAACGTTTGATACAAATATTAAATATAAGGAACAAAAGAAGTATTACTCGAAAGCTCAGCGTTAAAGGTGGATCAAAAGATATTATTACATATTTTAATATATAATTTATCTAGATTTGTGCAATAATCTTTTTATAGGTTTTTCTTTTAAAAAATGTTTTATAAAAGTTGAAAAAAAGAAAACATATAATAAATATATGAAATATTTTTATTTATTTTTTATTTCGCGCTTAATCAAGAAATGCAACGTGATAAAATGTGTACTTTTATTGATATCTACTTTTTTATATTCATATTGCTTATTTAAAAATTATGTTTATATATATATATATATATATATATATATATATATATATATATATATATATATATATATATATATATATATATATATATATATATATATATATATATATATATATGTGT
>Ga0099824_1003689_pt1 | contig 22308 bp, 10 predicted proteins | sample SiratrowhiteBW_FD_76837 | JGI IMG/M metagenome (GOLD analysis project Ga0099824, IMG submission 76837) | Root nodule microbial communities of legume samples collected from California, USA - Siratro white BW | ecosystem: Host-associated > Plants > Roots > Nodule | place: USA: California... | reverse complement strand
TTAACAAGAGTAATTAAATTGAATGACATAAAAATAATATTAAGAGTGCATATGAAAGTGAGACTTTACATTCAATCCCAAGAAGAAAAGAAATTAGCTACGCATGGTAGCCATGAAAATACAGTGGAAAAGGAAAAAGGAAAATTCTTGATTGCAAAAGTGCTTGCAAAAGATCTTCCCAAAAGATGATGATCCCCTTTGTTCATTCTAGCCTTCCTTTTATAAAAGATCCCTGCTGTTTGTTACAAAGTGGTTGTTATTTCGCACTTCACACTTCAATGGCGTTGACGCCTTCGTTCAGAACTTCTTTTATGATTTAAGTGAGTTTTAGCTCAAGCTCCTCTTTAGCATAAGCAAGAAGTCACTTAAAATCTGTTTTTCTACTCCTTTCCTTAATTCCAGCGTTCCTCATTCTCTCTTTCTTCGAATCTCACCTAAATCTCAACTGCATTCTCTTTACATAACCAAAAACGCATTAAACAGAAAAATAAAAAATAAAATCCCTAACTAAACAAAATCCCTAAAAATCCTATAACTAAAACAGAATAAATGTTAAAAATCCTAACAAATCTATGCTTAATTAACCCATTATTAATAGTTATCAGCGTCGAATGCATTTGATTCTTTCTTGTCTTTCATTAACTATTTTGTATGTATGACTTTGTCCCTATATGGATTTGCAGATGATTGATTTTTCTGAAGCATAGCTTAACGCAGAAAGGAAGACTCGAATTAATTATAAATTTGTATAGCAATTTTTTTTTAACATAGATTAGGAATCTAGCAGTAGTCGTAGACTATGAAACAGTGAACTAGTTTTGGAAATTTGCTTTTGAAAGTACACATTAATTTGTTTAAGTTTCTGAATATATCTTTAATTAGAATATTTATTTTTAATTGTTCGAATATTTGCTCATAATTGTTTTTTAGACGTTAGGATTTCAATTTTTGATAACTGCTCATAAAATTTAAGAGGAGTAATTTTAGTAAGATATTTTTCCTTTTTGCAAGCATTATAAATGTAAGTTGTTCATGGCTCAAAGAAATAAGAAGAAATAACAATATTTTCTCTTCATACATATCTCCTCCTATTCTGTAAATCCCACAATTGGTATTTGAGCTCTTAGTTCTTAAGGGCTTGTGTGTGAGACCATGAGGAAAAAAAAACAACAGAGGGAAACCAATGAGGAACCTTTTCAGAAAAACAAAAACTTCACCCATGGCGGAAACTTCATGGCAGCACCTCCGATTTTCTCCGGAGAAAACTATCAAATATGGTCTATCAAAATGAAGTCTTATCTAGAAGCGAGTGATTTGTGGGATGTTGTGATGTCTGAAATCCAGTCGCTACAAGAAGATCCAACTGTAGCTTAAATAAAAAATTACAATGATGAAGCAATAAGAAGAGCGAAGGCCAAGACCTGTATTCACTCTGTTATTTCTGATGTTGCATTCACTAGAATTATGGCTTGTGAAACAGCTAAAGAAACTTGGGACACTCTCCAAGAGGCGTTTCAAGGGAATGAAAGAACTCGGCAGATGCAAGTTCTCAATCTCAGAAGATAATTTGAGATGCCGAGAATGAAGGAGGCCAAGACCATCAAACAATATTTTGATAAGATCTTGGCAGTGGTCAACAAGATTTGACTATTACGTGAAGATTTACCTGATAGAAGGATCGTAGAAAAAGTGTTGGTCAGTCTCCCAGAGAGGTTTGAAGCAAATATCTCATCACTTGAAGACTCAAGAGATCTCACAATGATTTCACTAATCGAGTTGATGAACTCTCTGCAAATCCAAGAGCAAAGAAGAATGTTGAGAGAAGAGTTGAATACTTAAGGAGCTTTTCTAGTAAAGTCACAGTCGAGTTACAAAACAAAGAAGAAAGGTTGAAAAAATGAGAAGAAAAGTGATAGGATGACAATGACAAGAAGGAGAAGTACTCAGCATGTCAACATTACAAAAAAATTTCTCATCCACATTGGAGATGTTGGTGGAGACCTGATGTGGTGTGTAGATCTTGCAATAAAAAGGGTCATGTGGAGAAGGTACGCAAAAGAAAGCAGCAAGAGGCACAAATTGTTCAAGAGACCGATGACGAGAAGGAGGAACATCTTTTTGTGGCGACTTGCTTTGCTAGTGACATAACTAGTGAAACATGGTTGATTGATAGTCATCACAGGACACATGATAAAGGTATGTTTGTAAAGCTGGACAGAACCCACTCTTTGAAAGTTAGAATTGGGAATGGAGGCTATATTGAGGTCAAAGGCATAGGTGATATTGCCATTGATGCTGGCCCAGATACAAAAATAATCTCTGATGTTCTATATATCCGTGAAATTGATCAAAATTTGCTAAGTGTTGGATAGCTTTTAGAGAAGGCTATATTGTTGTGTTCAAAGATAAAACTTGTGAAGTCTTTGATACAACTGACCTTAAATTGATGTCAATAAAGAGGAAGGGCAAAAGCTTCTCGGTAAACATGCAAACAGACCTTGCTTACTCTTCTGCAGTTGATTCGGGACAAATTTAACTTGAAAGGAAGTAGTATAGGAAGCCTGCAGCAGAAAGTCATGGGGAGCCAGTAGTGGAAAATTATGGATTGGATTCTCGTGATGATGTTGAAGTTTCTAAAGAATTGATTGTGAAGGAGATTAAAGGCCTTGATGTTGTTCCAGAAATAACTGAGTAGGAAGGTACTGATGAAAATGTGGATGATCATCCTGTAAGAGGTACTAGATCCCTATCTGACATATATCAAAGATGTAATATGGTTGTTTTTGAACTTGTTGACCATGAGGAAGCTCTCAATCACCTAAAGTGAAAAAAAGATTAGGAGAAGGAGTTGTATATGATTGAGAAGAACAATACTCTTATTGACATACCTCCAGATAGAAAGGTAATTGTTGTATATGATGGTTCAATTAATAAAAATAAAGCAAAGTTTGTTGGGTATTCTGATATTGATTGGGGTGGTTCCTTGGAAGATATGAAGAGTACTTCAGGATATTGTTTTAGTCTTGGTTCAGGCATTTCTTCCATGGTGCTCTAAGAAACAAGAAATTGTTGCAAAGTCTACAACAAAAGTTGAATTTATTGCTACTTCAGTTGCTGTTAACCTAAATATTACGGTTGAAAAAAAAAATTGATTGATCTTAACATGGAGCAGAAGGAAACTACGAACGTCTTTATTGACAATCAAGTTGCAATAGCCACTTCCCATAATCCTATTTTTCAGGGAAAACAAAGCATTTTAAGATTATGTTATTTTTCTTAAGGGTGATACATACAGATGAAGATGTTGATCTTGTTTATTGCAAAACTGAAAACCAGGTTGCAGATTTGTTTACCAAACCACTACTAGACAACAAGTTTGAATTCATAAGACAAAACATTGGAGTTTGTAGTTCCAAAATCAAGAAGGAGTGTTGGAAATTTGCTTCTGAATATGTCTTTAATTAGAATATTTGTTCTTAATTGTTAGAATATTTGCTCCTAATTGTTTCCTAGACATTAGGATTTCAATTTTTTATAACTGCTCCTAAACTTTAAGAGGAATAATTTCAGTCAGATATTTTTTCTTTCTGCAAACATTATAACTGTAAGTTGTTCATGACTCTGAGAAATAAGAAGAAAATAACAATATTTTTTTTTCATACATATCTCCTTCTATTTTGTAAATCCCACAACTAGCGCTTAAAAAAAAACACGAAAATGTTTTTTCTGTTTATTATTTAATTGCAATACTTAAGATAATAGTATCTAAATCATAATTTATATTAATTTATTTTGTGTAATCGCAATTAATTTTTAGTTTGTTTAGAAACTTTAAGTCATATATAATTGTTAATAGCATTGTTCACAAAATCGATTTGGATTTGGATTACATTTAAAATAAATGAACTTAAACAAATCAATTTTCATAATTTTGATTTATTCAAGTTTTATTATTATTATATTAGTATTCACAATGATACAGAAATATTAGGCCTTTACATAAAATTTTGATCATATGCTCTTGTCAAACATAAATTCACATACATAATATAACTTTTTTCATTGTATCATTTATTTAAAAATAAATTAATTTTTTTTTGTTGCTTTGTGATGCAGTAACTTTTTTGAGGGCGAAAGTTATAATGATTCAATTGTAAAAAAATTGAGAATAATATATATATATATATATATATATATATATATGTATATATATGGTCGTTAAAGTTCAAAAATTTGGAGTGTTAAGAGTGTATAATGTGTGAGTGCCGTGGCATGTCTGCCTCTTTAATTTTCTGCTTCTCTTTTATTTTGGACGGCTTTTTTCTTCACCTCCATCATCTCATCCATTATTTTTATAAAACTTAAAATCATATTAATATCCTTTTAGAAATTATAAAAATGGATATTGGAATTAATTTGGTATACATTTTTGTATATAGAAATCAATCTAATTCGATATACATTTAAAAAAAAATTATATACTAAATTGGCTACCAGATAAACAAGATCCGGTTTATAATTTATATACCAAATACACCTTATCTAGTATACAAAATGTATACCGATCCTGTCCATTCAGTGATTAATCCGGTATACAATTTTTAAAAAATTAATATTAGATTACACTTATTTCAATATAAAATATATATATATATATATATATATATATATATATATATATATATATATATTATAAAATAATCTCCAATCCCGTATATATTTAAAATTGTATACAAAAAATAGAAAAATTATATAAAAGCAAGCACCATTTGTATTCCTATTCCTATAGTGCATAGAGTATAGAAAGAAACCTCTTCCTCACTTTATTACTTACCTGTCGTTTTTGTCCTAGCAAAAAAGAAAAAAAAACGCAAACATAGAATATAAATAAATAAATATTAAAACATTCTCTTTCTCTCGAGTGCTGTGTTGGGTGTCTTTGCTTTGTTTATTGTTGGTAATCCGAGGGAAGAAACCGGAAAGATCTCACAAGAATGATAATTGAGCCAAACCCGTATAAGAGAATGACACCACCTTCAACCCAAAACCTTAAGACTTTAGGTTTTTGGGTCTCCTTTCTTATATGTTGCTCAACTTTCTCATTCCTACCCAATGTGGGACTTAGACTCACACTTGAATACCTAACAATCTCCCCCTCAAGTGAGAGTCTTTCCTCCACATTGATACACTCCCCCTCGAGCGGAAGCAAACCCGAATACATTACTCATGACCCCTCACTTGTACCGCCGTTCACACACTTATACGGGACACGCTTGCCCAAAATCACCATCAGGAAGACTTTCGATACAGGGTCAAACTGTACTCACCCAAGCCGTAAACCAACAGCTCTGATACCACTTGTTGGGAGAATCCGAGGGGGAAACACCAGGGAGATCTTACAACAATGAGAACTGAGTAAACCCATATAAGAGAATGACACCACCTTCAACCCAAAACCTTAAGGCATTAGGTTTGTGGGTCTTTTTTCTTATATGTTGCTCAGCTTTTTCATTCTTACCTAATGTGGGACTTAGACTCACACTTGAATACTTAACAATCTCTCCCTCAAGTGTGAGACCCTCCTCCACATTAATACACTCCCTCTCGAGCGGAAGCATAAACCCAAGTACATTACTCATGACCTCTTACTTGTACCATCGTTCATACACTTATACGGGATACGCTTGCCTGAAATCACCATCAGGAAGACTTTCGATACAGGGTCAAATTGTACTCGCCCAGGCAGCAAACTAACGGCTCTGATACCACTTGTTGGGAGAATACGAGGGGGAAATCGGGGAGATCTCAAACAATGAGAACTGAGCCACACCACATATAAGGGAATGACACCACCTTCAACCCAAAACCTTAAGGCATTAGGTTTGCGGGTCTTCTTTCTTATATGTTGCTCAACTTTCTCATTCCTATCCAATGTGGGACTTCAACTCACTTGAATATCTAACAATCTCCCCCTCAAGTGTGAGTCCCTCCTCTACCACATTGATACACTCCCCGTCACTTGTACCGCCGTTCAAACACTTATACGGGACACGCTTGCCTGAAATCACCATCAAGAAGACTTTCGATACAGGGTCAAACTGTACTCGCCCAAGCCGCAAACCAACGGCTCTGAAACCACTTTCTGGGAATATCCTAGGGGGCAACACCGAAGAGATCTCACAAGAATGAGAACTGAGCCAACCCATACAAGGGAATGACACCACCTTCAACCCAAAACCTTAAGGCTTTAGGTTTGTGGGTCTCTTTTCTTATATGTTGCTCAACTTTCTCATTCCTACCCAATGTGGGACTTAGACTCACACTTGAATACCTAACATTTATCAACTAAATCTAGAGCAACCCATTTATTTGTTATCCCATTTGAGTGTGCTTATAGTGTAATTTATTATTTTTGGGATTAGAACAAAGTATTATATATGAAGTTAGAATTTCTAAAAAATTATATAACAAATGACGCCTCATCTGGTATATAACTATCCAAAGTTTAATATACTGGTAAGGTTCGATCTGATATATGTTTTGTAAATTAATACACACCGGATCCTGACCATCCGGTATGTATTAATTTACAAAATATATACTGGATCGCACCTGATTTGATGTTTAAATTTTAGTATTTGTATATCGAATAAGGTATTAATACATTTTGAAAATAAGATCCATACTATGTGAGGTGAAGGGCATTATGGGGTTATATAATTTTACATTAAGGATAATTTAGATTTTTTTCCGTGTATTATGGAGGTGCAGGACGAGATCATCGGGGTGTAGAAAGAAGTGGTCTTTATTTTGTCTTTTATTTTATTTTTTCTTTTTAGGTTAACAACATAAATGGGTTGGGCCAAACTCTTAGAAAAACACATCGATTTTATTATCCAAAGAAATTATATTTTTAATTTTCTAATAGTTTATTTTAATTTAATTTGTTATTATTTTTTATTTTTTTAAAAAAAATTTCATTTTATATTTATTTTTATTTTGGTTTTCAAATACATTTCTTTTATGTTTTTTAAAACAAATTTTTTATTTATCGGAAGGAAATTGAATGTTGATAAGAAGTAATATATAGTAATTTATAATTGCAACAAATTATATCTAATTTTTGACCAAACAAATCATCAACTTGAACTAAGCATACTAATGTTGTGAAGTACACATCCTGTATTCTTTAGGTTGGTGACAATTCCTGACGACATGATGCATCTTTGGTAGTCGCATGCATCATTTAATGCATGGTTAAGTATTATGAATGGATATGCGTGTAGAGATATGACATTTCTTCATTAATGCTCTTAAATGTATGTGAGAGAAACTAATTAAAAATTAATTTTTTGTACAAATTCAGAAGAGTTATACTAAGATGAAATTATTGTCTTATTGTGTGTTTTCCTTGTGTTAGATCTTTTTATTTATGTTTTCAGGTTCTGAATCCTTTACTAATTGTGAATAACATGAAAATCACAAGAAGGGAGAGTTGAATTGTGACTTACATTATTTTTAAAGTCTTTTTACAAATATCATTTGATTAATGATTCTAAGCTCACGATTTTATTTGTGACACAATTAGATAAAAAAAAATTCTTGCATCTGTTATTTTATATTAGATACACTTGAGTAACTCAAGTGAAACATTTGTCTATGTTACTTATTTATCCAAACTAAAAAACAAACTATAATTATTTCTTCTTATATTAGTGCATATTTGACCTAAGGGGATACACTACGAAAGCAAAGCTTGAAATGAAACCTTCTACACCTATATTTCAACATGTTTCATTCGATGAAACATTTTTCTCTAAGAAGACTTGTAACAAATATGATCAAACAAATATATTGAAAGGCTTATTTTATATTTGTCTCTTATAGCTTAAGAATTCAGATGATAATGATATGCAATATGAAAAGAAATAAGGAAAGAAGTTATACACAATAATTTATCCTGATTCATGTGTGCAATAAACTATAGTTATTGACAAAATCAATCAAGTTTAACTAAGAAAACTAATTACGTGAAGTACACATCGAGTATTCTTTAAGCTTATAGTCACTCCTAGCTAACCCCTTGAATATTCTTGACATAGGTCACCCCTGACTTAATTGAGTATTCTTTGCTCAAGTCACTCTTGGCTATTTTTTAGCCACTCTTGGCTAACCGAGTACTCTTTTGAATTTCAGCCACTCTTAGCTAACCCCGAGTATTATTTGTCAAACAACCACTCCTAGCTAACCTTGAGTATTATTTGTCAAACAACCACTCCTAGTTAAGATATGGAGGTTTGGTGTTTAATTATCTCCTGGACATTGAGTCTGATAACTATGGAGGATTACATTTGATGACGAATACAATGTTCTTTCTCTTTTGGTTTAGATAATCTTATTCTCTTGAAAGGGTAGCATCTTTCGACATATACAATGATTTGGCTCACTCTCCTAGGTAGCTGGATGAACACTCTAAGTGTTTTCTGTTAGGTTTCTCAAGATTTTAATACATTAATCTTCTTTTAGCTTAAGGATCCTTCTAAGAAGCTAGGAAGTGTTTGTTATCATCTAATTAGCATATCTACATGGTGCAACCTCTACTCTATTAGCTTAAAGGAGTGCTTTTCATGTATAGCAAAGGATTACTAGAGATAGACGAAACATACCAATGCAGTAATTCTTTGAATGAATCAAAAGAATTTACAAGCCCTCTGCTAATGGCTAGAGCCAATATGTTGACATTATCTTTATATCAATATCAATATCTCATACCTATCAGTACAACATCCTCAAACCTTAGAAAAGATCCAATTACTAAAAAAAGCAGTTGATTACTTGGATTGGTTCTCACATCCCTATGCCCAAAAGGATGAGCGAGTTCAGTTTAAGTCTTCATCGATCAAATGGATCTATATGCTGAGTGGGGTGAGATGATGTGTAGCACAGTCTGGTGAGTGCATCTGTAACCCTTTTTACATACCATATCCTCTCCTCTATATATCTCCCTCATGTCTTCTCTCTTCTTCTTGTTCTTCATAAATTCCCTTTTTATAGGCTTCTTGAAGAATGTAGTTGTTAGATGATCATTTATAACTTCTATGCATTTTTCATCTGGCAAACTTTATCATGATTTTTTCATTTAATGTAACCTCAATCTTTGCTCCTTTTTTTTTCACAACTTTCTTGATAACTTATCTCCCTAGGTTGTGTAGCCTTCTGCATAATTTTATGATTGATGTGCCTTCCGTATAGGGTAAATAGTTGGGTTAGAGTTGATAATTTATGTGTTAGGAAGTTGATGAAGAAAGTAAATTTATCTCGCATCTCGAGAGATCTTTGATATCTAAATTCAAGCGGGTCTCTTTAGCGGATGGACATTTCCTGCACACATAGCATAAACACATGGATATTTAATTTAAGTATAAGGTTGGCTTAACTTATGTGCATAATTTAATACACATTTCATGTGCTCTTATGTGTGCTTATCAAAGTTTGAGAAAAGATTACATAATATTGTCTCGTTTATTATATGAAACACTTGTGTCTTATATGATTTGTTGTTTTATATGATTTGTTGTTTTTATCATGTTACAGATAAAGTTTGATCATATTTTATATAAAATAAAGTGTCGATAAAAAATAATCCGTATTAGAATTAGCTTAACCAATATTAGATCTATACAATTTTTAAAATAAATAAATTTTAAAATGTATAAGATTTGTGTTGGCCACACTTAAATCAATGCTTTAAGAAAATAAAATAAAAAAGTATTTATAATTTGGAAGCCTCCGTCTATATTATTCTAAAGTGAACCTAAGGGTTTAAATAGTAATTTTTTAAATTAGGTGTAGCCAATGTAAAGATAAATAAATAAAAATAAAAATTAAAATGGGGTGCGTGTGCCTATCTAAAAAAAATTAAATCAAATATTTTGAGTTTAGCCAACACTAATGGTAGGTAATGGGTAAGCATAGGTTACACTAACTTTAATGGACTTTTAATTAATTAGCACATTTTAATTAGTTCCCCACCCCCCTCCCCCTGCACGGGAGATTTGAACTTTCGCAGTTGCCCCTTTTTGTGCAACCTTAGCATTACAAAGTGAATTCTCAATTCGCTCTTTCTCTATAGTGCCAATCCCTTTGATTCCTCCTTTATCTAAAACCCTACGACCAGAGATATTGTGTGGTCCCTTCATAAGGGTTTTGTAGTTGTTTGTACGAAGGACATGGTGGTGGGACTGTATTCTTGGATTCGCGGTGTGTTGCTTAGGTGTGAGGTTGAATTTCAGAAATTTGGTAAATAATCTTCTAAAATTCTCTTTGTTGGTGTGTGTGTAAGTGTTAAAAATTATTAATTGACCTCAAAAGCCACCCAATAGAGATTTAGGATTCTTCCAAAGAGAACCCAATTCCTTCAAACTTGTGAAAGAACCTAGAGAGTCCGATCTGTTTTCCCATAATAAAAATTATAACAGAGTAAAAGAGTTACGAGAGACAGAGATTAGAGAAAAACGGAGACTGAGTATGTCTAATACAGAAATAACTAACATTCTTTATAACAGTAAGTTCAAATTCCAAATATTTTATAAAACTCTAATTTTTTGAAGCCTTTCCAAATCGAGCTTGATTTCATTGTCATGAAGAGGTAGAGAATCAATTGTGTGGTGGTTGGGCAAAGCGTTCTTGAGTGGAGGTCAAACCATATAACCTTCATTGTCTTAAGAGAAAGTTTTGCATCATTCTATATCTCTTAAAATAGTTTGAATATCTTACCTTATGGAGTGGACTTTGTTGCTCTTATATGTTGTTGTCAGATCCACCTTTTATTTTTTCAAAAGATTTAAGCATTTGAAAAGAGCATTAATCTTTTTTTTTTTTTATTGTAAGTTTTATGTGTATTTTATTTTCATTTGAAACTTATAAGGCACATGTATTTAGAGGATCTAATAAAGTTGATGCAATAACAAGTAGTCATGATAATGGAATGATAAATTGATGACACATTACTATTATGATAATAATTTTGGTGACTGACTCTTACTTGAAATTCATCCCACAATATAAGTTTAATTATTTCATATTTGTTTTCATGTATTAAGTATTCTATTTATTGTAATGATTTTCATTATTTTTACACGTATTTTTATTGACCATTCATTTTAATCGTTGCTCAATTAAAAGACTTCTTTTACTTACATCCTATAATTACTATTTTTTTTCATTAGTTTTCATACATCATTAATTCTTACTTTGAATTATAGTTTTTAGACAATCATACTTTCTAAATTCTTGTGAATGGTGTACATTTTACTTAAGTATTGTTTCATTATCACCTATTTTAAATGTATTTACAGTTGAAATTATGTGAATGGTGTACATTTTACTTAAGTATTGTTTCGTTATCACTTATTTAAATGTTCGTACAGTTGAAATTATAAACTATACTATCATCTTCATTAATAAAATTAAATTTTCATTTCAAATTTAAAGTGAATAAAGATTATATAACATTTCTCTTGAAATTTCCCTTCAAAATTAACTTTTGTATTCAAATCACATTCTCATCTTGAAATTGGTTTACATTATAATTGAATTTGAATTTGGAATTACAATTCATATTGAATTGAATTTATAATTAGAATAGAAAATTGATATTAGAGACATTGAAAAATTAATACTAGTTGAAATCAATTGATTAGTTGGTATCAAGTGATTAGTTAGTTTTATAGTTGAATTTAGATTTGGATTTGAAATTAATATTGGATTTGGTATTAGATTTGAGTTTGGAATTATTATTCAAACTGATACTGGGATTTGAGTTCGGAATTAATATTGGAAATGAATTTATTTTAGATTGGATTTGGATCTAGACATTTTAAATTTGGAATTACAAAGAAAGTTTAAAAAAATGAATTGGAGTGAAATTCTATTAAAAAAACATTATTTTTTTTTCGTTATACCTAGTGTTAATTAGACGGACGTTATTAATTTCCTTTTACTACCGACTAGCGTCAAGAAGACTGACTCTAAAACAACAGTTTTGTTATTAATTTTTTTTTATAAAGTGTGTTTTTGGGACATTGATATTTTCTTTTCTGTTTAACGTAAATTAAAAAAATTGACGCTATTAATGTTTCATACAGGGAGCAATGCTAAATTACATAGCTTTTACTATTAAAATATGAACTTTTTTGAGGACGCAAGATCGACATTAATTATTCTATAGAGTCCACTTTTTTTACTTTGTTTTCATTTTCGGTCGACTAAAACCATGTTTTCAAAATATGTTAGTAAGATGTAAAGTTTAATTGAATTAAAATAAAAAATAAAACCTATATAAATTATAAATTAGGTTAAAATTATAGATTTTCTAAAATCTAAGAACATAGCAGACAAAGAATTAAAGGAGGAGCAATGTAAATTAATTAAATTAAAGTTTTAATGTTTAAGAATAGTATAATATATATGGTATTTGATATGTAAAGATAACTTTAAATATATTTTTCTTAATTTTATTATTCTACCACATTTTTGCTTGTTCTATACAGGGAAAAGTAAAATCAATAAGTAAATATTTTTGAAATCATAAGTTATATTATAACTAAAATTTGTACTAAATATATTTGCATATATAATTATCTTTTAGATTTAAAATAAGCCACTTAAATTGTGACATAAAGTTTTTTAAATAGTTTCTATTTCATTTAAAAAATACTAAATTCAAAATGAAGATAAAGATTAGAAAATGATAAGTTAAAAGAAACAAATAATTAAAAAATCTAAACTACAGATAAAAATGGATATATTTTTAGAAGGTTAAGAGAAATGTTTTGTAGTAGGAATAATATGTAAATTCACCTAGATTGTGTTTTTTTGAGAATGTTCACTAGTACATCCGAAAATACAATTTTAGAAGAAAAGAATTTCAATTTAGTTTAAGCATTTTTTTGGTTTCTGTTATCAGAATGATGCTTTCCGACAGAAATCAATCCCAAAAGGTATGATTTGTAGAAATAAAATGAAAAACGAGTGAAAACAAAGGAGATAAATGAACAGAGTGTATTTGGTAAAAGAAGTAGAAGACAGAAAGAAAATTGTAAGTATATTATTGATTTTATTTTTGAAACATAAGTGAATAAAAATAATAATTATGACGGATTTTTAGAAATGCATTAAAAAAAATTGACTGTCAATATTATTATACGAGCACACTTCTCATTAATGAATATTGTTAATGACTTTTTATTTTTTAAACTAAACTGTTATTTTCATTTGTTTGTAAACTATTTTCATTCACTTTATTTACTAATTTCCTATTTCTATCTCTTCCATTCCTTTATTCCAATCAAACACAATTAATGTAATAATCTTAAAATCATAGACTCAACAATACATGTAAAGTATACGACCCCAAAATAAAAAAGAAACATTAAAAATAATTATAAACCTTTAAAACTAAGGTGATCAGTAAGGAAAACAGTATAGTTAACCTTCCATGAATACACAATTAGGTTTCAAATTCAATATGTTTACAACCAAAGTATTTCATACTAATGTCTTCAAAGTAGGGCAAAACTATAGACCCAAATAAACATATAAAGCATTAAAACATACTACTACTTATAGTTGTTCATATATGCCAACAATTATATAGTGTTATCCACCTCAGAGGAAACAAGTTTTCAGAAGCATCCAAGGTGGCAAGGATACAGTGGTTCCAGGGTCAGATCAAGACCGTTCCTTCCTATTTCTGGTGCAGCTTCTTGATTGAAACTACTGCCACTGCACAAACAATATTACACATGATGGGAGGGTTGCACTACCAAAAAGAAGAATTCCAAACAGGTAAAGACTAAAGATAAAGTTTGTACAACTATAAAAATTAAAAGGGTAATTAAAGAAAATGAAGAAGAGAAATTAGAACTTGATGTCATAGAAAGGTTACCCTACCCTATGTTCAAACTAGGAAGGGGTTGTTGCTGTGGTAAGAAAGATGTGTCAACCCTGTAGTTTGGCTGTTCCCATTGTACAGCATGTTGTGCTACAGCCTGCTCTTTCTCCTTGATCTAATTTCATATCACATATTGTTAAAAGAAATAAAGCAATATTAACCTATCATAGAAGAAGGCAAAACTACATTCATAGAGTTCTCATTCCATAACTGTCAGTTACAAATTGCTACTATAACTGTCAAAAGTTTAAGACCATAAGAATAAGTTTGCATTAGTTTCAGTGGCAATTTGTAGCCCAATGTGAGTTTATACAAATATTAAATATGATTCTAAAATTGAAACTTTCTCAAGAAATAAAATGTATACTGGGGTATGAAAACATTATCGAGAATTTCGATTCAAATTCAGTCAATCTTTTTAATTTTTAAAACATGAAATGAAACATGAACAATGGTTTTGTGCTGATGAAGGAAAGAATTAATTAATAAGATTGGATGCATGCAGAAACCTAGGGCTAAATTAGCCAAAAAAAAAAAAGTTGTAAGCAAGGTTTATGAATTTGTAAGACCAAAAGGAAAATTGCATTTTCTTATGTAATGCATTGTACATTTATATAATTTGCTAAAATGAGTATAATTCTTGAGGAATTTTATGTTAATTTCGTAAGGGATACAGATAATTTCACTGTTCAACATCTAAAGTTCTTATTAGGTTAAGAAATAACAAGCAGAAGAGCAATCTGTGAACGAAAGTAATAGAACAATCAAACTAACATTATTCAACACTCTTTTATTAGTGTCAATAAGCTCTGAACTGGATTAAAATTAGGCATTGCTTGTTGTGGTAAAATGAAGTTTAGCTAGTTGGAGAAAAGAAAAAAAGTTGTAAAGGCAAATCTTTAGTCACCTTCTTTGCAAGGATGCTATTCTGCTCTTCTATCCTTTTCTCCTGTCATACATAGAGAATCAGGAGAGCACAAATCTCCATATCAGTTTCTTTTAGACAGAGAGACACACAGAGCCATTTTATATTTGTTCCCAGCAATATTAGTTATCTTTCACTTTAGGGATAAAAAGCTAAAAATAAAGCCAAGAGAAACTTGGAGTTAAAGCCATACCTTTTTCTGAAGCTCGGAAATGGACTCATACATGAGATCGTTCTATTACAACATAACACAGATCAGTGCCAAAGTTACACACACACACATGAAATATGAAGAAAGCAAATTAACATAAAGGGGTATGTTATATGTGTACCCTCCTATTGCGGATGTTTTTGAGAGAAGTATCTAACTGCTGCTCCAAACTCTGAAGCTCTTTGAGGCTCATCGAAGCCAAATCTTCTCCCATATAGTGCCTGGAAAAGGGTTGAATGTAACTCAATGATACACAGACACGTGTTAGAGGAAATTAAAGCATGCGTGTAGGTTAGATATAGGTCCTCATGCACCTGTAGTTTCTCTGCAAAAGGTCAATCTTTGCCTTCAGTCTAGTATATTCAATGGTCCAGTTTCCCTGCATAATGTACATATACATCTAGTGCTTAGTTTTGTAGTTTTGTCAGGTATTCTTTAAATATTGGTTTTGATTCCTTCACTTTTACAACATTCCATATTTCCAACACATTCATATGTGCATGACTTAGTTTTTTGAGTTCTCATATAGCTTAGGCAACTGTGTGCCTGTTGTTTACACAAGAATCAATGGTCACTGCAGAACTTTAATGCAAAATAACGATGCAAACGGGAATTTGTACATATTCCTGCACACATGTGTGTATATTTCAAAAAAAAAAAAAAAATCCAAAAAGTGTGCATATTTCAAGACAAACCTGTGTCTCAGAATCATTTGCTACTAGCTGCCTCTCTGCATAGGCATACCTCTCATGGCGTTCCAGTATCTTCTCCATGCTGTTCAATCATTAGAGTTCTCAATCAATATTTTCTCCTATAATGATATCAATTTATACTCAATTTGCACTACATATTACTAGTTTTAAATAACAAAATATATCTGTGTATGTTGCTGAATGATACGATGAAATTGGTATTTATAAATATATGCTGTATGATATGACTCTAGTTACTGTGAACATATTTCATCTTGTTCAAATTAAAAGCTCCTGTATGCTAATAGTGCTATTTGTAAATCTTTAAATAAGTTCATCAAAATCTATGAAAATAACGAATTTCCTCAATTTGACTGTAAAAATGATTTATCTAGGAGGCTGCACCAATCAACGAAAAGTAACCCTTTAATAACAAGAATGTCAGATCGTGACGCTTTTGTGTTATGATAATTCAAAAGAAGAAGAAGAAAAGGTACAGAACTCTAAACCAAAAGAAGGTCTAGCAAATCTTGCTTGAGGTGCTGAACTGAAAGGACTTAAGATAGAAAACAAGAAGACAAATATGAAGCAAAGACTGTCACAACCTCCTCACAGTCTGCAAGAGATTCACCCCCCTTGAATTTCAACAAAATGAAAGAAAAAAAAAATTAGGGCTCTCATACTGGTTATGGTCGTACTCTATGCTTTTCTAGCTAGGACAGGCAGAATCTCGCATTCGGGTAATGTATTTTCTTCTTTCTGATAAGAGAAATATATGCACATGAAAGAGTATATATATCCACTTTGTACCCCCAAAATTGCAAACAAATTCATAGAGAAGTGTAACTGTATATTTTGCTGGTTCAATTTGAGCAAATTATCTGCACAACAACATCTCCTTTCCAAAAAAAAAAAAAAACTGGATCAACTGGCTTTGTATCTATCTATGCACAATCAATATAAATTATAACGAGGCTTGATATGAACAAAAACAAGTATTAACAAAATAAAGAAGAGGAATGAAGTTTCCTTTGAAGTTTTGAACCCCAAACCAAAGCCCTTATCATGCGCAAAGAGTGAAAAAGGCAAGAAAAATAAGAATAAAATAATACTTCAAAATAATTCCAGACTCAATGGAAAACTGAATGCATATATACTACGTATATATGTTTACATCCTCTGAATTAACGACCAACACACATAATATACTTGATAGATCCATATATATACATATATGTATGTATGTATGGTTAATATGCATACATATATGTATATTTGTTATAATATAATATAGGGCATTTTGATTACCATGAATCAGTTGCATACTCAAAGAGCTTTCCTTTGTGAGAGAAGACAATCAAAGCTACCTCAGCATCACAGAGTACAGAGATCTCATGAGCTTTCTTGAGCAGCCCACCTCTCCTTTTGGAGAAAGTTACCTGGCGATTGATCTTGTTCTCTATCCTCTTCAGCTGTACCCTACCCCTTCCCATCTTAGTTGTTCTTTTTTCTTTTTTCTTTAATATTTATGTGTGAGTTATATATAGACCTAGTGACTTAACCAATTAGTAATTTTTTGGCTTTTTTTGAAGGAGGGAAACCCAGTTGCCAAAGAAGGAAAAAGGAAGGAAAAACGGAAGAAGCAAGGGTAAAAGGGTGGCAAATATGGTGAAGCGAGGGTGGGAATGTTAGTTCATGGATGTTTCTTCTTCTGGACAGGAATAGAGTGGTGTCATGGGAAAGCACAGTGAGCCGAAGTGTGCAATGTTATGGTAACCATAAAGGGTGAGAAACAATATGGAAGTGGTGAAAAAATATCTGAAGCTGGGGTTTGATGACAAGTGGTTTTTGGTTTCTGGTTTGGGAAAGGGGAAGTAGTTTATGAACGATGTGTTGTCGGCGTCTGATTGGTTGGGCAGTGTACTGTGTCCACATGTGTCGTATAGCTCTTTATGGCCACACAGTGATGATGATATTACTTTTATTTTAATGATGGAGGGACCCACATGTTAAGGGCTTTTTTCGAATATGGCTGGCTGGCTTCTACCCTAGTTGGGGCATAGGAAGAGCAGGGAGGCTTGTAGGAGGAATAGGAATAGCATAAATACATCACAAACAAAGAATTAGAGCCTTCAAAATAATCACACTTCATTTCTCAAAATAATCATCTTTTTGTGTATACATACATATAGATAAGAATTGGATATCTAAGTTTGTCTGTATAGAAGATTGTATCGTAAGAGAATACGCCATTTCAAAAAGTTCCACTCTTTAATATTCAATAAACTTTCAAATTTCACTCATAGTATTACTATTGTTTAAGAATGATAACACTCTCTTTTCAACATTTTGTTGTTAAAACTTATTGAAAATCACCAATTGTAATTAATTTCTTTTTCTCATGCCTGTTTTCCTTGAGTTATAGAGGTCAGACCAAAAAAAATATTTAGGCTATCAAAGTATTTTCAATACCCACAATTTCTCAAATGTTAAATATTAATAATATAAAAGAATTAAAAAGTACTTCAAAAATAATCTTTGCATATCACTAAAATATGAAATACTAGATTAATTCTCAAAAGAGTTTAGTGGAGTCCACAGATTTTTGTTCAATATGACAGTCACATTGTGACAATGATATTACTTTTGTAAAGATTTAAAAGAGTGGAAATTTACAAGTATGATAAAAGATTGAGAAAAAAAAAATATTTCTATATTAGTACACTTCAACTCTTGAATTATATTGAGTTTTCTTTTCAATAAATTCGGAAAAAGTTTCTAAGTTTTGATTATAATCAAATGGATTATAAATTAGTATTATTTCTGTAACTTTTGAATTACACAGGAATGTATAGTTTTCTACATTAAATAGTTTTTACCTATACAAGTATTCTTTAATGGTAACAAGAACTAGAATATTGGTTAAAAAATTATAAAATCTCATAGAGTATATCCAATGTGTAAAGATCTATTTTTATGAATATTTGATAAGAGACTTTAAAGTCAATAATAAAATGTTAGTTTTAGTTAATATTAATATAAAAAAACACATATTACATCACTTATAGGAGATTTTTTACATCGATTTTATAATCAATGTTGATATAGGTGATATAGAAAATCCATGACGTTTTATATTGATTCTTTAATCAATGTAAAATATATCAATACTATATTGGTTACAAACACACTCAACGTAAAAAAGTATTTAAAAAAGCAAAAAGATGATACATATTACATTGGTTATAAGCTATAACCGATATAATATAAGAATTTGAAAACAGTTGTAGCTATAAGTGATTTAATATGTGAATCAATAAGACATATTACATCAGTTGTAATGTAAAAAGTCACAACCGTTCCTGAAACAAATATATCATAATATCAAGAAAATAAATTTGTCTTACAAACATAAAAATTATGCAAATGAAAACTTAGGAAAATTAAAGTCATCGTAAAAGTAATGAAAAAACAATGTCAATGTACCACACATTTATAAATTATAACAAGTTCTAATTTCTAAAATGTGTAACTCATTCTTGATGAATTTCTTCAATTGTGATTGTGCCCAATGATGTAAGCATCATTTCACTAAATAACATATAAAGATTTAAAGTATATTTACATCATTCATAGTTGAATAAGTGCGATGTTTAGTAGCTTATTACCCTGGTTGATTTCAAAGACATCTTGTATGGTTATTATAAATAATAAAATATACTCATGTTAATAAAAATGGTTCAAGAGAATTGAACATAAAAAATTTTATGCAATGTAAGAACTTCTGGTGATGTGTTATAGACGTAGGTAAGAAATATATAAGATGTATTGATTTGATAAATCTATAATTGATACAAGAAAACACCACCAAAATTTTTAGAATTTTTTAACAAGTGTAGGTATGTGAAGTAAGAGTCAAAAATCTAAAAAAAAATACCTCAAAATCCTAAAAAATAAAAAAGATAATAGTAAATAGTAAACTTTTGGAAATATTTTAGATTTTGAATCCCCTTTGGAGATGATCCATCACATTACTTACCTTATTTTGAACAACTTCATTTTTAACGTGTTTCAATCCGAGCTCTCTATAAAAAATTATGACAAATTAAAGATTTTTTGCTTTAAATTTTGACAATTCAAAATCTGTAATAATTCTATACAATATAAGGACTCAACTATCTTAAATATAAATAAAAGAAATTACCACTAAAAACTTTTGATCAAAAACAAATTTTTAACCATTTTTAAACAATTTTATATAACGATTAACCTGCTTCATAGAGAAGCGACAAGGGCCAGGAGGTGAAACCAAGCAACGTTCACGGTTCACAGTGGAGACAGATTCCTATGATTGTCAGACTTGGAGTGAAAGGTGACTATAGTAAGGACATTACTGACGAAAAGCAAAATGTGAAAGAAGAAGAATGAAAAAACACTAAGTTAAAACACGATATTTGAATTTGGAGCCCTATCTATACATTACAAGAAAAAAAAATTATTCAGACACAAATTTTAGCTACCAAATAAAATGGTTGCTAATTTGTGACCAAAACCACCAAATTAGGTTTTGGTTGCTACATAACTACAAAATAAAAGTAATGATTGAATTTAGTGAACAATTAAGTCAAGATAATTGGTATCTAACATTACTAGACAAGTGATTTAAATGATTAAAGTTCTCTTAGGGTTATTTAAGTGGTTCTTTGTTCTTTGTCTCTTGCTTAGTAAAAGATCTCTCAACAGCTTGATAGAATAACCATAAGACCAAATCAGCTTTTCTGTCATGTTACGATTATTATTATACTTATTATTACAATTATTATTATTATTATTGTTATATAATAATAATAATAATACTGTTATTATTATTCTTATTATTAATATTATAATTATTATTATTATTATACCAAATTGTGATATTATTATTAATATTATTATATTATTATTATAATAATAGTAATACAATAGTTATTATTATTATTATTATTATTATTATTATTATTATTATTATTATTATTATTATTATTATTATTATTATTATTATTATTATTATTATTTGTAGTCACTAAATCGGTCACTGATAGTGATCGAATTTTTCGATCACTGATTCAATCACTGATAGTGACCGAATTTTTCGGTCAATAATATCAGTCACTAATTCAATACTGATAGTGACCAAATTCTTCGATCACTGATTCGGTCATTGATAGTGATCGAATTTTTCGATCACTAATTTCAATCACTATTCAACAGTTTTTTGGTAGTGATTTTACATGGCCTCTGACTTACCTTGTTCAAGCAATTTCAATTTTCAAATGTGAAAAAGTTGTTTGATTTCATGCAATACTAATATTTTAATAGAACTAAGAAAAAAAATTCAAAATCCTTAAAATTGATTTTGAAGCATTACTCTTATAAATTTTAATAAAAACTTACTTAAAGGCAACTTGTAAGTATGATAAATACCTCAATACTGACCAAATTTTGGATCAAAATATTTACACAGTTGCTAATTATCACTTGCATGTAGATCCTCTATCCTTGTTATCAATGCTTTATCAAATTATGATTGTTTTTTGACTACATTTTGTTCAATAATACTCAACCTGTTTGCGCGATACACTTTTCACTAAAATCCTCTTTTGTTAGAATACATGAAAATTTGAGTCAATGTTGATATACAATATCTACTTCTTATCGTTGATGTCATCTAGGTGTTTTGCATTTCTTGTCTTCATCACTTATTCTTTGTTATCTAAAGTTCTTACATCTTCTTCGTGACTTGTGTAGTCTTTATATATCTTTTATAGTGCCTAATCTTCGTTTAACATGTAATTATTTTGCATTTTTGAATATTTGTATGATCTTTTATTGGCTTGCCTTGCTTTCATCATGAAGATATATTTGTCCAGATTCACACCTAGAGTGGACATGATTAAATAAACTAGAAATTATTATTTGTTATCATCAAAATCATAAATCATATCAAGAAGATTATATTGATTGATAAGGGTTGAATTATTATCTATCCGTATATTTGATCGTCTATGTCTTAACACCTTGCTTAAATGTCTAAATATTTCTTAAATTATATGTTCATCGCTGAATTGTTTTTATAGTATAATCAATGAAGAAATTTGAGTTAATCATCTCTCCTCTTAGAATAATATTGAGTCTCACTACTCAAAAATGAGTTCATAATTTGAACGAGGACATAAACATATTAATTCTTTCCTATTGAATATTGTCACTCAAATGATATTTCTCAATAGCTTAATACTGATTTTCACTTATTTAAATTATTTTTAAAGGATGCATATTGTATATAAAAAGTTTCAATACAATATATGTCTTTTTATTTATTTATTTTATTATGTTCATTGAGTTAATATTAAATGAATTGGTGGTTATTGAATAATATTTAACAAGGAGGTAATACAATATATGTCTGTATAGCGTATATATATATATATATATATATATATATATATATATATATATATATATATATATATATATATATATA
>Ga0099824_1003686_pt1 | contig 22335 bp, 13 predicted proteins | sample SiratrowhiteBW_FD_76837 | JGI IMG/M metagenome (GOLD analysis project Ga0099824, IMG submission 76837) | Root nodule microbial communities of legume samples collected from California, USA - Siratro white BW | ecosystem: Host-associated > Plants > Roots > Nodule | place: USA: California... | reverse complement strand
ACAATATTAAAAATAATAACAATAATACTATTAACAATAATATTAATAATATTATTAATATTAAAACTAATAATAATAAATATAATATTAATGATAATAATATTAATAATACCAATGATAATAATAATATTAATAAAACTAATAATAATATTAATAATAATAATAATAAATTTAATAATAATATTAATAATAGTAATAAAAATGTTAAAAATACTATTAATATTAATTATAATATTAGTAATATCAATAAAAATATTAATATTGCTAATAATATTTACCTTTACTAATATTATTGTTAATAAATTAGTATGAACATCATTAAAAAGACATAATATTATTAGTAGTAGTAGTTTTTATCCATAAATATAAGTTCGTAAGTATTACTCACAGATATAGGTCAATGGGTATTACCAACAGACCTATATCCATGGGTAATACCTACGAACTTATAACAGTAGATAATATCTAAAGAACTATATATGTAAGTAATACCTATGAATCTATATTCATAGGTAATATTAAAATATTAATTATAATAATATTAATATAAATAATATTAATATTAGTAATTATAATATTATTAATATTTATTAGCATTTTTACTATTGCTATTAATAATAATATGTAATAACAATATTAATATTAATAATAAAAATAAAAATAATATTAATATTTTTAATAATAATACTAAAAAAATATTAAAAATAATAATATTTGAGGATAATAATAATAATGTGAATAATAACAATAATAGTAATAATATTAATATTATTAATTTAAATATAAGTCATATTATTAAAAATACAATTTTCTAGGTAATATTCTCATATGTTAGGTTGAATTTATCTACAGATACAAATCAGTGGGTAATAATCTGTATGTAATGTTTAATTTACCTACCGATACAAATTTGTGGGTAATAATCCGTAGGTAAAGTTAAATGTACCTACAGATACAAATCCTTAGGTAATAAACCATGGATAATGTTGAATTTACGTACAAATACAGTTCTATGGAGAATAATCTGTGGATAAATTCAAATTTTCTTATAGTGATATGGACTAAGCTAACAACGTATTGCTTATATATATATGAGTTTATTTTATATTACATAAAATATCTATTGTTTTTGTATAACCAAAAAGATTTGTTCAAAAGCATGTCACATCAAGTTCCTGGATTAAAATTTAAAGCTACTTTTATTAACAACTTTTTGACTAAAAGAGTATTTTAATTCTGGCTCAACTATCTATTTTGTATGATGTGTACTTTTACCATGAGATGGTAAAAAGGGTTAGGTTACGTAAGGAGATAAGTATTGTCAACGATCAATGATGTTATATACAAAAGAATAACATTAAAAGATGCATAGAGTGCATTTAATGCAATGTCCATATTTAAGCTCATTAGACGCGAAAAGGACATACATGAAAGTTGAAGCTGCTGAATGACCACAAATGATCTTCACAACGACTATCTTTTTCTAACGTCTGTATAAAGCATCTTATTACGAAGAAGAATCAAGTAGAGAGGTTGCAGCATGCCAAAAAGTTGTCTAGATTTTCTAAGCCTCACAAAGCTTCGTGGAGAATACTGAGTGTTCATCCAACAAATTAGGAGAGAGCGCTTAAGTCTTGTATTAATCGAAAGATGCAACCCCTCCCTAGAAAGCCTAAATCAATTATTTGTATTAAGAGAGAATCCCCAAACCTTATATTTGTCGTGGGGCACAAACACTTCCTAGTATGGAAACCCAATGATTTATTGGTTATGCAAACACCTAACCTTCCTACCTTAGCTAGGAGTGACTATTTGGTAAATAATGCTCTACTATCTAGGAGTGACTTAATAAAGAATACTTGTTTAGCTAGGAGTGACTTAGTAAAGAATACTTGTCTAGTTAGGAATGACATGGAAAAGAATATTCTTTAATAGGGTTAGCCAATAGTGGATGCATGTGAAAGAATACTCATCAAGCTAGGAGTGACTTGGGAAAAAGAATACTCAGTTAAGCTAGGAGTGGCTTGGGGAAAGAATACTTAAGAGATTAGTTAGGAGTGGTTACGAGTCTAAAGAATACTTGAAATGTAATTTGCAACATTTGTTTGTCTTGTGGAACTTAGTCTGTTGATTGAGAACTAGATATAGTTTGTTGCGACAGATGAACCAATATAAAATATTGTTTGTATCTCTTTCTTCCCTATCTCATTTAAATTACATGTTATTATTGTTTGTATTAATCTAGAAATGAGAGTTATTTAGGAGGACAAGTATTTAAAAGTTGTTTTCTTTTTCAGCAAATCAATTAAGCTTTAAAGTTGCGTATGTGGTACTCTATCAAAAGCAAAAAAACCTCTATCTCATCAATTGGTAGATGAACGCACCGTCTAAATGATTAATATCATACTCTAGTTATGAAAAAAATTTAAACTTAAGTAAAGCACAAACACAACAACTAGAGGAAAAGATCCAACGTAACAAGCTTAGAACAACAAATGCAAAAAATGAGGTATAATATAATCTTAACCTCATTTCTCTCCAATCCTTGTTAAACTCATTATATTAATTGTCTGATAAATATGATATATCTTTCAAATATCTTCTCAATAGCTACAACGAGATCTTTAAGCAATATTTTATCTAAAAACAAAAGTTCAAAGTTTTTTTTTTTTTAAAGAAAAGGCTGAAATTCAATTTAGTTGCACCTAATAAGAAATGTCATGTCTTCAATAGACTAATGCATCAAATGTTTTTGAAAAATAAAGAATATGAAAGAAATAGTTGCATGCTTATAAACCTGATTAATATTATTTGACTTCAAAATGGTAAGTCTAGATACAACAGTGTCACATGGAAACAAAAAGGATAACCTTCCAAAACTAACAACGCAAGACTAAATAGAAAAGAAAAACTTGGGTATCAAAAGATTTTGTCATCTCTGATGTAGGAAAGATGTACAAGAAATAAAGTCATAAATGATATCTATTTGTAGAGGAGAAACACAAAAAGGAGAAGTTAAAGTTAAAATGTCAACATCTCAAAAGAAAACTTCAAGAGTTGTTTGAAGTTACCCATGGAGCTATAAGAATTCTTAAAATTTGAGCTAGAAGGAAAATGAATATCTCTTATGAAAAAAGTATTTTTATCTTCACATATCACCATAAGTCATTCTTCACGATGGATTGTAAAAATTATAGAGGATACGATTGGGAGTCTCTAAAAGTATGAGAATGCATGAGAAATGTTTAAAATGTCATATGAGCTATATAAAGTTAACTTTGTCTGATCATGGTCTTCAATCAAAAGCATTCTTAAACAGACCCAACTCAAATGAAAGAACTCAATGTATAGAGAAAGTCAATTTCTCCAAAGTCAAAGCTAACACTACCTTTTGTGAGGAAGCAATCTCAGGAGACATAGCTCAAATAAGGGAAAGGAAACAAAAGTAGCCAAAATCATCTAAACTGGCAACTGCATTCTCAGTTTTATTTTATTTTTGTTAATAATTTATTATGAGAGTAAAAAAAATATTGTTAATTAATGATATTTTGATTGAATTTGAGCACAAAACCATTAGATTAGAAGCAAAAAAGATTAATGTCTTGAAGGAGTGAGAGAAATGAGCAAAATTTAGGCAAAAGAACTCAAGCTCGACTTAGCAAACCTGAGCCCGAGTTGAGAGAAGTCGCAAGCAAAGACAAAGAAATGCGCTCGATGAGATCTAACTCTGACAAGTTCATCATATTATTGTTAATCCTTTTTCTATAGTCAATTATTGATAAAAAATACTAAATATTATTTTAATTATTTTTCTCTCTACACATAAATCTCAAATATAGAATTGTTTTTGAATCTAAATTTATTATAATTGTAAATATTGTCTTATATATTTATTACTTGCTACATTGCGACTAGTGCATTTGCCATTGTTAATAAATTAGGCTAACAAAACTTTCACCAACAAATGAAATCATGTCACTTAGCTTAAAAGGCCAGCCTCTCCCATCAAACCAAATGACACAAAGAAACCTATAACTAACCTTCTGAACCCACACTAGATGAAGAGGATCTAATAGTTCTTAACATATTAATTTAGTCTAAGAAGGAAGTTGCAAAACCAAACATAAAGCATATAATGAACAAAAAAACATGGAAACTACCCTAAAGTTAAGCCTTGCAAAAAAATTATGTTCAACAACATATGAGAAATATTGCACAACTGTCAAGTGAGAATAATCTGATGAAGGAGTCCATGCTTAAATCTTCACCTCAACCACCTTTGTCTAATCAACATCCAATCTCACATGTAGTCTCTACATCATCTGCTCCTCAATCTTCTGACCAACCTTTGTCTGTTTATATTCTAACCTTGCCACCTCCAACATATGAATCTGCTAGGATCTCTTCAATAGAGAGTGAAGATGAAAATGTAAGGACAAAAATATATTATTTGACCAATAAGGACATGGTTGTTGATGAAAAACCATTATCTATGATGTTCTCTAGAAATGTTAATGCAGAGATAATCAATGATCAAATGATGATAAATCTACTAGTAGACGAATATGTTATGTTGTCCTATAAAGATGAAGATAATGATTTAGTGTTGATAGAGCCTACCTCTGAGGATAAAGAAGATGTTGTCATAACAAGACACCCTCTTATGACTCTACCATTCAGAGAAGATTAGCTACCTGTATTTCATAATCTCGACTACATATTAGTCAATAGTTATCTATAGCTAACAAAAGTCTATGTTCTTTCTAAAATTTCAGTCTCGATTGTTCCTATCAAGGCTGATAATGGTGCATTTAAACTCTCGATACAACCCGTGGAGGACTACAAGCCAGAAAAACACTCCAAGCGGGATCTTCTACTCAAACTTGAACTTCATGATGACCAATGTAAATTGTCTAAAGATGGCGTGCAAAGGCATTAAAGGTTTACCCTTTCGTCTAAAAGAATCTTAAGAGGAAGAGGAAGACGATGTTGAGACGAACTCTTCATATAAAGATCCTTTCATGCCTCCTAGTCAACTCCCACAAGAATCTCGTGCGCCCATCATGCTACCAGATGAATCCAGACTAATCATGGTGTACAACCAGACTGACAAAAGAAATTTTCAACTAATGTTGATATATGGAAATTAAACACAAACTACATAAATGACTTTACTTTTGATTCTCTTGTCTGCCTAACCACGTCAAGCTTCTATTCTTCTCGATAGAATCCAAAACCTCAAGACTCAATCAGAGACAACTAGTGACTTGGTTCAGTCAACATTTAATGCTCGTGATCAAGCAATTGGGGAAACTAACATCCCTTCTAAGACTTGGACCAAAGGCGTTATGCCATGAACCACATATGCTCTAATGGTACTCTCATCAAATGATAAAGATATGGAGGAGGTTGATTGAAACAATCCACCTTTTTATCCCTAATGCTAAAAAAAGGGGAAATAACTTATGAAAAAAGTATAATGATAATGATCTCATGGGATCATCATACTTTAGGGAGAGCAATATGAAGATCATGAGAGAGCTCATGCAAAGGGGGGAAAGAATGAATAAAAGAAACACAAAGAAATGGGAAAAGTGAAGATCATAGTCACAAGCTTAAGAGGAGCTCTTCTATCTTATAATTTGTTTAGTATATTTTGCTCTTGTAAAATTAGAAAAGATTGATCTATAAATTCTGACGAGTCTTTTGAGCAAAACAATAGGGATCTTTATTTTCAATTTTCTACTGACATTGCTTTATCTTAAGAAAGCTTATGCCATGGAGTTAATATTTGTTTTTATTCAATGTTTTGGTTATATAGAATGTGGAGTTTGAGTTAATTACAACGTTGGGTATATGTGTATATAGAAAAGATTTATATGTATATATTTGAACATGTTTTTGTATGAAATGAAGAATATATGTTGTTATTCATTAATTAGGAAGTTGAAAATGATGTAAAAATGATACTAAATGTATATATTATAATGAAGATTTGATAAAATTTTCGTTGAAAGTTTCCTTGTTGGTTGGAAACAGTTGTTCTTGGTTAAATGTTGTTTAAGCAACATCTCAATGCTCTAGCAACATCTCAAAGCTTAAGTGATATTTAAGTTGTGTGCAATAATTGAACTCACTATTTACATTAACTTGAGTGACAAAAGGATGCTCAAGCAATTGCTTGTAGCTTGAGCAAGGAAGAAATCTAGACAAACATTTCTCCTTTAGAAACATGTTACTCAAGTAACAAAATGGTCACTCAAGCAATGCTAGGACAGTTTGCATGGTTCTATAAACTTGGAGATTCATGCATATATGTTATGACACTCAAGCAACATGATGAGATTAATAAAGGTTCTGGAACTTATGTACGTTGCTTAAACAATAAATGGTCTTTCAAACAAAGATGCTTGATTATAGTTATGAAAGAGAGATATTGCTTAAGTGACATTTTGATATGTACATGTGTATATATTGTTGTTGTATGGAAAGTGATACATGTTATTCTAGTAATATTGTTAATATTGGTTTTAATAGTGATCTTAGCACTTACAATAATAATAAAATAGGTTCATACATCATACCTAAATAAATAGGTTTATGAATTATGTTGACTTAGAACAAATGTTAGTTTTAGAACAAATGTTAGTTTATAAAGGAAAATGATGACGATGTATTTGGAAAACATATTATAATTATATACATTGGTGATGTGACTATTTTAACACTATATAAACAATGTTTCATCTAAACTTGTTCACCGAAGGTATTCTTGAAAACTACATTTGATGACAACACAACAATTATATATATATATATATATATTACTTAATTTCTTATTAAATTTAACTTTTATAGTAAAATATAATAACAATAATAATTAATGTCATTATATAAGATTGCATTTTAAAAAGATAATCTTTTATAAATTTGAGTTGAGACAATATAAGTAGTTTATAATCAACATCAATAATAATTTTAACCTAAACTTTGTTAAAAGTTATTTCGAGGTTGGACATATTTCTGCATTCCTAACATAATAATTATTTTAAACTCTTAATCTTAAATTTGAGACAAATTATAAATATATTTAAGCTTTAATTAAAAATTAAATTCAATTTTACGAGAAGTAGTAAAAAGAATTGTTTAAACTACATTTCAGTAAAAAGCTCTTCGTAAATATGTACAAAATCTTTTCAATATACACTGAAAAGATAGTCTTGAAGGAGTTTTTTTTTTTTTTTTTAATAATTACTCAATTAGAGCGTTTATGAATGTTTTTCTTAGACAATAATACTTTTAGTCGTTGTGATTACTTTTATTAATATTAGCAAAAACACAGAACGCTACTGCATTTATGTGTCTGCATACTTTTTATTACGCTATCATAATGTTTTTTATTTTATTGGAATTACCTTATAATATAAAAGTTTGATTCTATTGTGTGCGTCTACTTTATTTTTGGTAATTTACTGGAGAGTCTCTTATTAGTTTTCTTTTTCTGTTTTCTTTTTGTGCTCTACTATGTTTTAATTTTTGTTTTCGTTTCTTATAGGGTAATTTTTTGTTACAATACAATTTATATTTTAAATTTTTTATATAAATTTAATTATATAAAGTACTCTCTTTATCACTAATTATTAGATATTGTTTTAAAATTTCTCTATCTCTACTATAAGACCTTTTTTCCTAATTTTGTATTAATTATTTTTCATCAAAATATCTTTAACGATCTTAGTTCATAAATAATTAATGCTATGCATGGCTCTTGCTCTCTTTTATGAACATTGATAATTAATAATTTGAAAAATGTCAACTAAGAATTAATAAACAATATTTATTAAAGGAAGAAACCCTTTTGTTGAGATGCGGAGAAATACACCCCTCCCCCCCCGCTATGAATTTTTAATATGCTCTCTCACATTATTTGAAAAAAAAAATCCTTCTTTTAATATCTTTTAATTTCTTTAATCAGTATCTAAAACATTGGTGAGAGGGACCTTGATTGTCTTAACTCAAAAAATAAATAAATTCTGTGAATTGTTTGTTTTTCACCCAGCTAAGTACGAAGATAAATTAAGGACAATTTTTGTTTTGATATTTAACAAATAAATATATTCTCTAAAATATAAGTTAAAGATTAGTCTAATATAAATTTATTTTGTTATTCTAAGACAAATATTTCATCTCAGTATAAAGTTTCGTTTAATATTTCGTCTCATGAAGTAAATGTCGTCATATATTGTAATTAGTATATTCTTCCGTTACAAAAACGGAATTATAGGTTAGGAAAGAATATTAGTCTGAAAACAAATTTTGAGACACATCGGTTCAAAATAGACAGAAAAACTACGTATTCTTCTACTATGAAAAGACTTGATTGAGTAAAAGGTGAAAGATGTCGATAATTAATGCTCGACAATAAGGGAATAACTTATTTCAAGAAGATAAATTAAATAATTTGTCATATCAAGATATTAATTTGGTGAAAATACATTCAATACTATATGAAAAGTTTGTCATATGAGTTTCACACCAATAACATCGAGGGACTTAATATCAAATAAAGAAAATAAAATAAATAATAGAATTAAGTTTGTTTTAAAATGAAAGAAAATTATAACAATCTGTCTTGAAAATTGAAGAAATTTGGTGGGATCCTCTTATAATTCGATTATCCTACTCTCTATATAAAGAGAGGCCTTGGCAATCCTGATTGCAGTAGTGAGCTTACTCTGAAACTAGAAACTAAAGAAAGGTGACAACATAAGCTTAAGCTCTATCAAGTGATTTAGAAATGGCAACGTGCAGTGAGCTAAGAGAAAACAACAACAGCTACGATCAAGACCAAAGAGAAGCTCCCATACAAGGAGACATCTTGGAGGTTATATTTTCTCACGTGCCACTCATCCACCTTGTCTCAGCTTCTCGCGTGTCACGTGCCTGGAAGCGTGCACTCTCCACCTCCCTCCGCCACGTCAACCCCGTCAAGCCCTGGCTCACGCTGCACATCCAGAACCCGCGTGCACTGCACGTCACCACCACCTTCGCCTACGACCCACGCTCCCGCACCTGGTTCCAAATCCACGCGCCGCATCCCAACCACTCCTCTGCTCTCCGCGCGTCGAACTCCACTCTCCTTTACACGCTCTCTTCCTCCGAGTTCGTCTTCTCCCTCGACCCCCTCCATATCCACTGGGACCACGCGTGCCCCCCGCGCGTGTCTCGCACCGACCCCATCGTCGCGCGCGTGGGACCTCGCATCGTGGTGGCGGGAGGCGCGTGCGACTTCGAGGACGAACCCCTGGCGGTGGAGGTGTACGACATGGAGTCCCGCGCGTGGACCCGCTGCGAGCCGATGCCGGCCATTCTGAAGGACTCCTCCGCTTCCACGTGGCTCTCGGCCGCCGTGGCCGGAGAGAGGATCTACGTGACGGAGAAAAACTCCGGCGTGACGTACTCTTTGGATTGCGACACGATGACGTGGGAGGGCCCGTTGGAGGTGCGTCCGAATCGGAGCGTTTTCCACTGCGTGACCGGGGCGATAGGCGGTGGTTTAATGGTGGCGGGGATGGTGGGCGAGGCGGAGAAGGTGGAGGAGGTGAAGTTGTGGGAAGTGAAAGGGGAAATAGCGGTGGAAAGTGAGTTGGGGTATTGGTGTGAGGAGTTAACGGCGATGCCGAAGGAGATGATGGTGAAGATTATGGGTGAGGGTAGTGGTTCGATTGAGGTTAACTGGATTGGGAATTGTGTGTATTTTCAGAACCTGTGGAAAGCGGAGGAGATTGTTGTGTGCGAGGTTGGGAACGGCGGAAGCTGCCAATGGGAAAGCCTGAGGAACGTGACGGTGAGTGATGTGAGTCGCATGCAAAGAAGGGTGTTTTGTGGTGCTCACGTGGAGCTTCAAGATTTGAACAGGGCCATTAATCAAAATTGTATGTTTGTGGAGAAAGTAGTCTAAGTGGGATTCCGATGTTGAATGGTCTTTCATTTCAACCCAGAAACATTTATGCTTATGTGGATTGAATTTGATAAATTGTTCTACTTCATCTGTATCTATAATATGTTACAATCTCCTTAGAGTGCTCTACTTTTGTTGAAATTAGGATAAACGACTATGATTATGGGAATATGGTTCTGATTAGTTGAGTTTTATATTTGATTATCACATTATACATGTGTGGTTGCCATTTAACTATACTGATATGAGCAATGTGATCTATGTACTCACTCCTTCACAATTAATGAGCTATTCAACTCTAGGAAAGTTTATCTTCATGGTTCAATTTCTTGAAAAAAAAAATGGTATTTATGTATAAAAATTATGGACAATGGGATAAAAATTATAAAATTGAATAAAGAATGTAAAATATACTTTTCTTTCATTTTGTTAAAATTATGCTTAATAAGTTATCAATCAAAACTTCAGTATAAAAAGATTATACTACATGATACGAGGTTTATATTTGTTGTGTTCTATTCAAGAAAAGTTAAAATTGTATTTATAAGATGAGGATGTAATTTTGAAACATATTTTGTAATTTTTTTATAATTTATTTATTTTAATAAATTTGTCAAAAAAATCTATAATAATTTACTTTCAACATAACTTATTTAATTTTGTAATTCTTTTACTTTTTATCTGTTTTGATATTTTTTTTTGGGAAAATGCGTTAGAGTGTTAAATTTTTCTTAATTCTATAAACAATGCACAAAATTCTTAACTTGTACTAATATCTAATTTTTTGTTAGATTATATTTACTGTTTGATCCTTTTTGAAAAAATATTAAAGAAAAAATACATATGAATAATTATAAATTAATATATATATATATATATATATATATATATATTATATTTTGTTCATGTACTATCTTCTCCTACAAGTCTCTTTCTCTTACACCTTAGTTTAATATATCTGACAGACCAGAGGTTAACACCTTTCTATTTATAATAGATATAACATTTATGGATGGGAAGGAGTAGAAGGTAAATACGACTATATAGTATTTATTAAATATTTAATTTGTATAATTAGAATTTAAAATAAAATATTTTAAACTTATATATTATATTTAAAAGTTACAAAATTTATATTGCGATGAACGATTTTTTTATCATCGAGAAAATATTTAAATTTAAACTAAATTTAGAATTGAAGATAAAAAAGATAAACAAATAATTAAAGAATAAACAAAAATTTTAAACATATTAGAAAAGCATAAAAAGTAACAATAATGTATATACTACAATATGTAATCTTCACACTTTCTCATTTTTTATTTTTTTATTACAATATGTTTTTACGATGGTTTGGTGGATGGATTTTTTGTATTTTTTTGTTTTGTGTATTTTGGTTCTTTGATCCAATATTTCCGTTTTTTAACATTAATTATTACTTGAGAAATTGATGATTAATCTTTAGCTTTTAAGATAGATAGTTTTTCTTTAATTCATATTATATATATATAATAGAGTATTAGAGGTAATCCAATCCATTTAATATTTGTTTTGCAAAAGATCAGTTTTTTAAAACTACATATTATTGCTTTTTCTTACTACAATATCATCTAATCCCCAATACTTGTTATATCATTCTTGGAGAATTTTTTGTGTATATAAACCCTGTCCTCTTATTGATTCAGAGGATATAGAGCCTTTTCCATTCTCTTTGTACGCTTTCTTGATAGTGTCTCTTGTTTACTTTCATGTCTCCTTCGCTATCCCGTAACGTAAATTCATCGATATCATCATCTATAGCCCGATTTCTGAATGAGTTTAGACCGATTTCTTTAGTTGGGTGTGTTCACAAAATTCTTTACAAAATCTTGACAAACAGGTTGAAGAATCTGCTTTCTAGTGTTATAGATACAAACCAATCGGCGTTCCTTGGGGGGAGGGGTATGCTGGATAGTATTTTGGTAGCAAATGAGATAGTGGACTTCCTTAAGAAGGAGAAGAGAAGTGGAGTGTTAGCGAAAGTTGATTTTGAGAAAGCATATGACTCGGTGAAGTGGAACTTCCTATACTATATGTTGGGGAGGCTAGGTTTCAATAGTAAATGGATAAAATGGATCAAAGCATGCATGGAATCGACAACAATATCTATTCTGGTGAATGGAAGCCCCACGGATGAATTTACACCAAAGAGAGGGATTAGGCAAGGTGATCTGCTGGCGCCATTCCTATTCCTTATAGTTGCCGAGGGCCTTACTGGGCTAGTGAGGGCAGCCAAACGGGTGAATTTGTACAAAGGCGTGGATGTGAGTAATCAGGGAGTGCAGGTAGACTTGTTGCAATTTGCAGACGACACGCTCTTTTTCTGCAATCCCTCGTATCACAATGTGATGGTTATTAAAGCAATATTGAGATCCTTTGAGTTGGTTTCAAGGCTTAGGGTGAACTTTCACAAGAGTATGGTTGGAGCTGTGGGTATCTCAGAGTTAGACAAATGTGTGTATGCTAAATGCCTTAATAGCCGACATATGGATATGCCTTTTAAGTATTTAAGCATGGTTATTGGAGGTAATCCTAGGAGATGTGAGTTCTGGACTCCTATTTTGGATAAAATTAGGTCTAGACTTTCGAGATGGAAGGGTAGATTGCTCTCAATGACAGGTCAGATATGTCTTATCAAGTCAGTTATAAGTGCTCTACCTTTGTTCTACTTCTATTTCCTCAAGGCACTCGTTGGTGTATGCAATCAGATTAGATGTATTCAGGCTAAGTTCCTTTAGGGGTAGGGTCATGAAAGTAGAAAGATTGCTTGGGTGAGTTGGAAGACGATATGTAGTCCACTGGAAGCAGGTGGGTTGGGAATTAAGGATATCGACAGCTTTAATGATACATTACTACCAAGTGGAAGTGGAGGCTTGGGGAGTCAGAGGAGGGCTTATGGAGAGATGGTTTAGAAGCAAGGTATGGTAATTGGAGGAGTATGGGTGATAATTTAGGTCTAAGAAATGGATCTAAGTGGTGGAAGGATCTATGTCGAGTATGCGATACAGGCTTACAAGGGAATTGGTTCGACCGCAGAATCCAATGGTACGTTGGTGATGGGCGGTGTATTAAATTTTGGGAGGATAGGTGGGCGGATGGTCAAATCTTGGAAGAACTGTTTCCAAGGTTGTACTCAATCTCCCAGAATAAAGATAGTATGGTAGGTGACCTCGTCGAATGGGAGGGTAGCAGGACTACACGATGCCTTAACTGGAATCTCAATTGATGTAGGGAGAGGTTCGAATGGGAGAAAAATCTTGAAGTACAAATGATGACCATGATCTCTAATGTCAACTGGAACGTGAATGGACATGATAGGTTGGGTTGGGATGGTGTGGAACACCAACAATATACAGTTAAGTCTGGGTACAGTATTCTGAATAATGAGGATTTAATGCAGACCTCTGAGATATTCCAATTGTTATGGAGTTTAAAAATAGTGCCTACAGCAATAGTTTGTGCCTGGAGATTATTATTGGATAGGTTACCAACTATATATAACTTAGCAAGAAGAGGCATTCAGGTATAAAAATATGCAGTGCGCATTATGCCAAGAAGGATTTGAAACTGCTCAACACTTATTCAATACTTGCAGTGTGGTACAACAAGTCTGGGATCAATGTGATAGGTGGGTAGGGTCTGTGGCTGTCAGGCATGAGTCTTCACTTGTTAATTTCCAGAGTTTTTGTTTATCTAGTAAAAGATAGAGTGTTAATGGAGCGTGGAAAGGGTTGTGGGTGGCTATTGTTTCGGAGATATGAAATCATAGAAATAAGGTGGTTTTTAACGCGGGGTTGTGGATGTTGAGGAAATTTTTAGTTTAGCACAGTTAAAGGGTTGACTTTGGCTAAAGTTTAAGTTCAAGAGAACCTCGTTTTCTTTTTCGGACTGACATTTCTCTCTAGTGAGGTGCCTTCAATCTCTGGCTTAGAGGGCCTTGGCCGTGATAGGTGTAGGAAGCGGATTTTCGGGAAAGAGGTTCACTACTTAGTTTGTTAGGTGTTTCTCGACAGAATAGGAGTGTGCTTGTTTTGTAGGTAAAAGTGCTCGAGGAGCTATGTCCAAAGCCTGTAGCTCATATAAACTCTCATACTTGCGGAGGCGCTGTATCATATACAACTACTTATAGGTGGTTTGAAGGAAGTCATTCTCTAATGGTACAAGCGGCTGAGTCAAACGAACATATTCATTTTATGAGTCAAGCACAGGAATTGTAACGTGTGTGGGTGCTTGTCTAAGAGAGCTTTATATTGCGGTTTCCTTCGGTGATTCAATTTTTTGGTCTGCTGGGTTGGGTTTAGATTCCTCTTGTTGGTGCCTATATTTGTTTAGTTGTTCTTAGTGACACTAGTTTGTTTGTCTCATTTTGATTTGTGTAGTTGTATTCCTTGTATCAGTGTAACTGGTGTGTTGTATATGGATTGAAGTACCCTTGAAGTGCTGCTTTCTATTTATTTATTTTGACTGTTAAAAAAAAAAGAAAAAACTTTCATGTCTCCTTGTACGCTTCCTCAACAGTGTCTCTTGTCTACTTTCATGTTGCCTGAAAATACAAACTCTATCACCTAAGTGTATTGATAAAAATGGACATGGATAACTTATGGAAGTTTATAATTAACTTCTATTTTATCTGAAAATGCAAACTCTGTCACCTTGTATTAACAAAAATGAACATCGATAACTTATGGAAGTTTATAATTAACTCTTATTTTATCTGAAAATACCTACTTATATCTAAACTAGATTTTTTCAACTTTGTGTTATCTTTAACACACCTTTATTCACAATAATATTTAATTTACGTGTACAGTGACAAAAGTCAATATCAATCATGTATTATGAGTTGTTTGTTAATGACGCTTCTTCCAATATTAGTGGCCCTTGTAAGTCTCATAATGTGCTGCCCCCTTACATCGTCAATGTCACGGTGCAGAAGGTTTGCGATGATGATTCTTGTTGTTCTCTCAATATTTTTCTACTTTATGATATTACATTTAATGTATGTGCACAAATATTTATAATCCCACTATTATAATTGCAAAAACATCATAAATCCTTGAGAAAAATAAATAACATGCATCTATTATCAATCTTATTTTTTATTGGCAAAAAATTAATAAATATAATTAAGAATACATGAGAAATGCTCCAACTTTAATACAAAAATGTTAATAAATGTATGCCAAATTCGATGCATGAAGGTACAAAAATCCACAAGCTAACTAAACATGGTATGAAAAAAAAAAATGCTTTCACCTGAAAGTCCAACAAAGATACCGGGGTTGGGCAAATGCAGTACTTTCAGTGGTCCTTCACCACTTTAGTAATAAAATTAATCCCTCGGTGACTTATCTATGGTGATGAATCTTAGGTTTACCTCCATTTGACAAAAATTAAAATTAAAAATATCATTTAAAATTCTAAAAGTTCACTCATCTTAAAAATCTAAGATTTGTCAAATTTATTTAAAATGATAACGTCATCTATATTTTAAGTCAATCACCTAAAAAATATTTTTCTGCATCATATTTACATAATCTATAAATTTATACTAAATAGAAAAATCATTATTAACATGTTGGATTAATTATTTTGTGGACATACATAAATTAGTAATTTCTCTAGATTAACTTATTTGTCAAAATATTATGTAGCTATTATTGTTATTATTTATTTGATTGTTATTATTTATTTGGTTACATAAAATAATATTATTTATATTATGTGAATATTTATTGGGTCAGCTGATAATAGGTGGGCTGAGCCCATTATTAATTAATAATATATAAAAGAGTCCCTACAACTGCCCAAAGTTAGTCTTTATTCTACCCTATTAAAGAATAAAGAAGACAGTTATCTAGATACGCTTCTGGCCTTCAGAGCAGTTTGTACACACTCTTCTCTCTTCATTCTTTGCAGAGACCATTAATTAGGAAAGGACAGAAACAACAAGATGATGAATTAAAGCTCTTCTTCTATTCCTGGTTCTAATCCTTTTATCTTATATATAATATGATATATCCATATGTCATAATCAGACTAAATTGAGAACCCTAATTTGAGTATTTCTTTCAATTGGTATCAAAGCCAGGTTTAGTTTTGGTTACGACTGTGAGATTTTCTAATCAAATTTGTACTGTTTGAATTTACAATGATCTATTAACAATATTTTTTTTCCCAATTTGATGAAACCTAAATTCAAAAAAAAAAATTATAATTTTTTTTAATGATGCAATATATAATTTTATTATAGCACAATTTATTCTATCTTCGTGTTTTGTGATGCCGTGACTTTTATTTTCCTAATGTGAAGATAATGTATATAATTGAAATCTATCAAAGGGAAATTATACGAATTGCAAACAGTGAAATATGAAAAGAAGATTGAAGTGTGCCTTGCGTTGTTTCTATGATCCTTGTTAAATTTTGCTTTATATGAGTATGATTCTTTGGGTGGCGCTTTGTCATTTTATTTGAGGTTTTATAGTGTATTGCCATGCGATTCAATTTTTAATACTTTGATTATGGCTTATTTGATTGTGTATTTTGTTTATATGTTGTGGTGCTTGCTTGCACTTACCATCATTTAGATATTGAAAAGTCGAAGAGAATATTCTCGAATTTAAACCTTTAGCACTAGAAACCTCTTATCAGTAAAGATAGAAAATACAGAGTTTTACTAGTACTTGTAATTTATATTGTAGTCACAATGTATTTTATATTTTAGGGTTTATGGTTATATTTTATACATAAAATTTATATTTCACTAGTGTTACTGACGAATGGTGAATCTAACTATTAAGTCATGAGTTGCTACTTGAGTACCTGCTAATGTCATTTGATATCTTTGTATGAGGTTTCATGTTTTGATAATGAGTAGTACGAGTCTGTACGAATCTGTACAATATGTCTTGGACACTTTGTTTATGGTTGATTATATATTTTATTGAGCATTTATAATGTAGATGTATTTTGGTAATATTGTTGGATAGTTTTCATGATTGAGAGCTCGCCTTCGCGGGACGGATTGTGATAAGATATCAATTTTGCATTGTTGGATATTTTTCATGATTGAGAGCTCGCCTTCGCGGGACAGATTGTGATACGATATCAATTTTTTATTGTTGGATATTTTTCATGATTGAGAGCTTGCCTTCGCAGGACGGATTGTGATAAGATATCAATTTTTATATTGTTGGATATTTTTCATGATTGAGTCGCCTTCGTGGGACAGATTGTGATAAGATATTAATTTTTTATTGTTGGATATTTTTCATGATTGAGAGTCCGCCTTCGCGAGACGGATTGTGATAAGATATCAATTTTTTATTGTTGGATATTTTTCATGATTGAGAGCTCGCCTTCGTGGGACGGATTGTGATAAGATATCAATTTTGTATTGTTGGATATTTTTCATGATTGAGACCTCGCCTTTGCGGGACAGATTGTGAAGAAATATCAATTTTATGAATATTGTTGGATGTCTTACATAATTTTAATCTCACTTATGTTAAGCGCATTATTCTAGTGTTGAGCATTATTGTTCTTATTGTTGCATTATGATTTATATTAATAATAAACTTACCCTTCGGTTTGTTTGTTTTTTATTTTTTTTTAACTTAATTCTTGAGGAATGGTTTATTATAAGTTTTCAGTATCCTCTCGATATTAGTTTTAAAAGAATATGATATTGAAAGCTCAACAAAATATGTGGGTTAATTTGCTATTGTTGATACATTCTATTCCAGCTTTGCCTATGCAAATAGTTTCCTTGATCAAACTGAACAGAACTAATTATGAGGATTGGGTGAGAAGTTTTCTAAATCTCAATGTCCTTATAATAATTGTGAAATTGCACAAATTTCTTATGCTTTCGCTATTGACACTCTTATGTATGTTCAAGTTTGCACATGTCTTGATATTGTTTTTGTTATTAATGTGCTTGGACGATACTTGAGCATATTCCCATAGAGTTTATAATTGTAGATCCCTTAACTAAGGGATTGACTGTTAAAGTCTTTGTTGAGCACTTAACCCAGGTATAATGAGGCCTTTTGATGTATTAGTTTAGTGGGAGTTTTCTTTGTTGGATATGTACTTCTCTTTTGAACCTCATTTATTGTATTTTCGTATTACTGAAATGATTGACAATAATCATTTATTGTTGTGACGACAAGTATTTTGTATTGCCATGTTTCGTTTATTCTGATTTGCAATATTATGGCATAATTTTGAGACATTTTGGACCCAGTCTCAAATTGTTATAGTGGTGAGATTGTTTTAATCTCATATAGCATCTTGGGCGGATGATTGAGACATATAATTGTCTATTTTGTATTGCCATATTTTGTTTATTTTGATTTGCGCAACTAATGTTATGACATAATTTTGAGACATTTTGGACCTAGTCTCAAATTGTTATTATGGTGAGATTGTTTTAATCTCATATAGCATTTGGGGCAGATGATTGAGATATATAATTGTCTATTTTGTATTGCCATATTTTGTTTATTCTGATTTGCGCAATTAATGTTATGGCATATTTTGAGACATTTTGGACCCAGTCTCAAATTGTTGTTGTGGTGAGATTGTTTTAATCTCATATAGCATCTTGGGCGGATGATTGGGACATAATTGTATATTTCACATTTATATAAAGGTCATTGAAAATGTAGGTGTTTCATTTTTGTATTATATCATCACTCCTTCGAGTGTGATTTCTGGAGTGATAAGAAGCTTACATATTTCATTTTAGATCTTTTGGTTATGAATGTTGTAATATTTTAGCATCTTATTGCGGTCACATGTTGTGAGTTGTTCTAGATTATTTTTCAATATTGTGATCTAATTTATATTGTCCAAGTGGGAGATTGTTGGATTAATTATTTTGTGGACATACATAAATTAGTAATTTCTTTAGATTAACTTATTTGCCAAAATATTATGTAGCCATTATTGTTATTATTTATTTGGTTACATAAAATAATATTGTTTATATTATGTGAATATTTATTGGGTCAACTGATAATAGGTGGACTGAGCCCATTATTAATTAATAATATATAGAAGAGTCCCTACAACTGTCCAGAGTCAGTCTTTATTCTATCTTATTAAAGAATAAAGAAGACAATTCTCTGGATACACCTTCTGGCCTTGGGAGCAGTTTGTACATACTCTTCTCTCTTCATTCTTTGCAGAGACAATTAATCAGGAAAGGATAGAAACAACAAGATGATGAATCAAAACTTTTTTTCTATTTCAGGTCCTAATCCTTTTATCTTATATATAATATGATGTACTCATATGCCATAATCAAATTAAATTGAGAACCCTAATTTGATTATTTCTTTCATAACAACCATTAAAATAATTTTTTAACAAAAACCATATACCATGCAGAAACCAAAATCCCAACATTTATTACACAATCAGGCAGTGTGCAAACCGACTTTTAAGTCTTAAGACTGTGCTACAGACTTGTCCTTAATTATGCCAAATCACACTTTGCTTCTCCACCTGAACAAAAATAACAACTCTTTCAAAACCACCTTCTGGCCTCTTCTCTACACCAGTTCATTCTTACACATTATTGTTCTAACTTTGTTCTCAATAATTCACCAACTAACCATGACATGCACAAGCAGATCCTCTCCAGTGAGAAGTCCAATATTGTTCCACAAGTATCTCAAACCAGGAGCACTAGCCAAGCTTAGAGACTCCAAGATCAAAGCCATACACAATAAAAAAACATCACATTCTCAATCCACTGAACCAGGACAGTGGGGTTCCATGCTTAACTTCTATAAATCTCAATGGCTCCAGCCTCTCTCGTCGTAAGAAACTTTTCGCGGTTTCTCCAATTTTACTCACCCATACATACCAATTCTAGGGTAAACAGATATGTCATGTAACAATTGATTATTTATGTTTTATTTAACTTATTATTTAAACATAGTAAATGAATATTATATAGTATATGCAGTGATTTTTGTAGTTCTTGATAATTTCTGCACCTTTTCTCTTTTCGCCAGATTCTCCTTTTGTGAGTGGTCTTTAATTAAGAAATCAATGAATTAGTGAATGCTTGCATGTTGAAGATGGACCAAGATAAACTTTTATAGTGTATCCTGAAGAAGAAACAAAGTCACTATGAATTCATTTCTAATTGATTATGAACATCTAGGTAGGCATGGAAACACTGAGATACCATGTGTGGCAGCATATGCATGAATAGTTATAAGAATCCTCTCTGTTAAAAACTTCCTGAAATCTCAGCTTAATATACAGGTTGAAGTACTCTATGTTTTGTATTTATATTTCTTTTTGTTTATTTATTTGGTTGGTTTATTGGAATGATATTTAATGTCTCTACATTTGAAGAAAGCTCAGAGTTAAAAAAAAAAAAAAGAAAAAATAAAAATTTCTTTATAATCTAAAATGAACTTATATATAAATTATTTTATTGAAATTTTTACATATTTTCATTAAATTATCATTTTAATTAGTATATAAATTAATTTTAATTTATAAAAAAATTGTTTATTTTATAGTATAACACGATGACTAATATGATAGAGAAAGAAAAGAAAAATGTATTGCTGTCTTATTTTAATGTCGAACTAATTTTAACTTTTAAAAAATTATTTTATCTTCTACTTTTGTTTTTCTCTTCTACAACTTTTTATAAGAAAAAGTTAACTAAGCAGACCCTTTATATTTTTAATATACCGTGCGTGAAATCTCTTAAGATATACAAAATCTTAATTATTAGTTTTAATATAAAAAATAAACTTAACACATAATTTGTGATAAGATAAAAGAACATAATATCCTTTTTTATATATTAGAATTGATGGAAGCACATTATGATAATAAAAAAATAAAAATTAATTATTATAATAAATATTAAAATAAACAAATATTATTAAATTATAAAATAACTATAAATAAATATTTTTATAATTTTATTGTAGACAAAAAAAAATTACTGTGTAGATAAATTTTTTTTTTTTTATTGTGGGTGGTTGATTGAGTTTTAAAAAATAATTACATAACCTAAATGGTAAATGGTGGGAATTTGTGTATACTTAAGAAAGTAATAAAAAATTAATCCTGTATTTTATTGATGTTATAGATAACTAGTGCAAACAGGCCCACATATCCCGCATTTTTTTGGGAAACTTATTTATATAGTATTACATTATAAGTTTATAATATTTGCAATTTTAGTGAATTAATATATAAGGTAAATTTACATATATTATCATAAATATTAATGCATATTTATATATACATCTGTCAAGAAAGCACTAATTCACACTTATTTATTTTGCAACAACAAAACACAATTTACCTTTAAAGTGTTACTTATTAAAAACATAATTTATTTTGTAGAACACAGCATCTGTATTTTTCCTTAGTTTAAAAAAAATTATGTAAAAAAAAATTAATGTGATGCATTTATGACACGTTTAAAAGTATACATTATTGTATTCTGTAATAAATTATTAATAAATAATAACCTTATAAATGCATATATATTTATTTTGCCCAAAGTTTCTTACTGTACTAACTATATTTTGATATTAAATTCTCTTGAATCCTATTCCTGAAAAAATAATAAATTAGAATATATGTATATAAATTTGAACAATTAGAACAGTTTAAAATGTTTATATATATATATATATATATATATATATGTATATATATATATATATATATATAATCTATTTATTTTTTGAAAAAGTAATTATTTTTCATCAAATTTGAAAGTTGAATTTCATATATTTTTATTGTGAATTACATCAACCGAATAAATTTACATATAATGAAAGAATGTGATTCATATAGATAAATAACATCATCGTCGTTATTTATATAAAATCATAAGAAAACATATATGTAACCATTACATATATATTATTGTAGATTTTAATTACTTTTATTATTTATTGTCAGTTGATTTAACAGATATATAACGATTTGTCATCCTTCTAAATGTTCCATTATTTTTTAAATTCAGTTTCTTACTAAAGAAAGTCAGTCATTAAAAAAATTCAAAAAAACAATAAAAAAATATACATATATTGATAATTATATATTTATTTAACTTGATATCTTAATGCTTTCTTTTTACATCTTCGTTGAGTTGTAACGTCTTTTTGTATTGTACATTACCTTTAATATAACAAACATATGAAATTTACTTAGTGCTTAATCAAATAATGTCTAGTTAAATAATATATATATATATATATATATATATATATATATATATATATATATTATTTTTTTTTTATTATAAAAATATCTTTATATAAATTTTTTTTTTT
>Ga0099824_1003685_pt1 | contig 22338 bp, 7 predicted proteins | sample SiratrowhiteBW_FD_76837 | JGI IMG/M metagenome (GOLD analysis project Ga0099824, IMG submission 76837) | Root nodule microbial communities of legume samples collected from California, USA - Siratro white BW | ecosystem: Host-associated > Plants > Roots > Nodule | place: USA: California... | reverse complement strand
GTAGTTTTAATTTTAAAAGTTGATTGATGATAGTTTGATATTTTTTATTTTTTTGAAATTTCATTTAATCTTGTTTTTCTGAAAGAAAAAGTTTATATTTGTTTATTGTTAAAATTTTATTAAAATTGTTAATTAAATATTTTTTTATTTTTTTTGAAAATATTATATATATTTTTAAAAATTATTTTAAATCTAATATTTTATTTTTAAAAGTTTATGTTAAAAAAAAATTCTTTTTTTATTCTTTTCCTAACTTATTTTTATTTTGCTATTAAAAAAAAAACATATACAACATAAAAACAGTATGATTAATTAAAAATAAACAATGATTATTTTGGTTTTGTTATTTGGTTTCGTGAGGGATAATGGTTGTTCATGTTAGGCTTTTTAAATTGGGAAAAGGGGTTTCTGGATTGGTTGCTTGGGTGGATTTATGTTTCTGAATAATTTATGTTTTGGTACAAGGTTTGGAAATTTTCGAATTTGAGGCTATGGCTATCCTATATTCGATCATGTGTTATGGAGTTGGGATTATTAATTTTCTGGAATTGAATTCACTACTGACTCTGGATTCTGAAAGTTGGTTATGGAAGATGCTAGGCCTCCATCATATATTGAGGCAGTGCCAGATTCTAGAAAGAAAAAAGAAGAGGAGTCCGTGGGGATGGGCTGGACTGACTTTTGATTAACCTGTTTTATTTTTGAAAAGACTGATTGATATTCTTTTGGGTGAGTCTTTGGATTCAATGAGTTCTGAGGATTTTTGTGGGTTTTGAGTTTAGGGATTTTTGATTCTGGTTAGGGGTTTTGTGTTTGTTTTCTGTATCTGAGTTAATGATATCTAATGTTACTATATCTTTGTTATTGGGATTTACTCACTGTGCTAGTAGCCAAATTTGCCAAATGAACAATATTAATTGGGCAAAAAATGCAGCAATTAGACAATCTCAGGATCGGTGTGGTAACAACAACAGTATCAAGCACCTACGTGATTGTGCCAGTAGCAGCAATCGTCTCGTAGATATAATAATTTATTGTGACCATTAAAATTAATTTAATAATGCTTGCAAAATAATTACTCATTGACACTTAAACAAAACACAACAAATACAGATGAAAACATGAATCTGGACAAAATATAAAAAGAGCAAAAACAAGACAGAATTAAAGGAAGAAGACTAATCCATTGAAGACTCCAAATTTAGCTTCTTGTTTTGCTATGGTTTCTAATGGACTCTTAGATTTTTTTTTCTAACAGAATCCAATAATAATTTTCAATATTTTTTTCAGTATCTTTTTCTTTCTATCTTTCTAAGAATTTCTGTGTATTCTCTGTCTCTCAATTCTCTGTCCTCTCTCCCCTTTCCTTTGAAAAACAGTTCTTTATATTTGGTCTGTGGCTTAAGACTGTATGGTTACATTTCAGCATTTCAGGAAGAATAAGCAAAAGAACAATAATAATAAAAAATAAAAATGAATAGCTCCTGAACATGAATAGCCCCCGAACCTATGAGTATAGGAAGAAAGAACGTATGAGTATGAGTATAGGAAGGCTATAGGAGTTCAATAAGGCTATGGGAGTTTAAATGTCAAAACATGATTGTTAGTTAAATGTTAAAAGCATGACTTTTAGTTAAATGTTAAAAGCATGACTATTAGTTAAATGTTAAAAACATGACTACTAAATGTGATAAGTGTGAGAAGGCAAAAAGGTGAAAATTTAATTATGATAAATAAAATTTGTTAGGCACTAATTAAAGAATTAAAAGGTACTAAAGTTACATAGGGACTTGAATGATTAACAGATAAGGGAGGTGTAAACAGTAACCTTTTTTTATTAGTAAATTAGGCTTCAGAAAACATCTTTCTATTCAGTTGGCCTTACTTAATTTTTCTATTCAATTTATTTTAAAACAGACTCAACACCTTTTTTTTTGTTATTTTATCATTTTTTACAAATTTCATTTTGTCTTATTATTATTATTTAATCAAATTTTATTTATAAAGTCAAAGTTCTTTTTTATTATTTATTTTAAATTGCAAAGAAACTAAACGACACATATTAAAAAGTTTTAATTTCTTATTTTTATTCTTTTATTTTATTTTTCTTTTTTTATATTTGTAAAAATAATTTTTATTTGACCGGACGAAATTTGATGATTACAACACCAATCTCTACATTCATTAAAAGTTGGTTTGAATTTCTTTACGTACTTAGATAAATTGTTTCAGTTAGACATGCTCTTATTCTGAGCGTGCCTGTACTTTAGTCTAATGCTGCTCATACTACCTGGCTTAATTGTTTTTGCTGGAGAGATGTGGGAAAAGAAACTTTGGAGATTATATATTTGTTGTTTTGGTGTCTTCAACACTAATTTATGATTCTTGTAAGTTTGTCTTATTCAAACTCATGTATATCTTTGATTTTAATATGATTATAGGGACATGAAAAAGACATATATTCTTTGTGTTGGAGTCCTTCGGGGGAGTTCCTGGCATCTTTGAGTGATGAATGTGTCAGGGTTTGGCAGAGTGGATGGAAGTATGTTCACGAGCTTAGATGCGATAAGGGCAATAAGTTTTATTCCTGCATTTTCCATCCAACATCTCCTTCTACAAACAATTGTGATTGGTTGTTACAAGGGAAGTATACATCCTTTTCTTATTTTTGTTTCCTTTAGAGTATGTTTGGAACCACAAATTTTCGAAATTAGTTTGATTAATTTGAAAGAATTGTTGGCACTTAACCAAATTGAATATGTTAACTATATGTTACAACATAAGGACTACAATGTTCTACAATTTTAATGGCATATGCTCAGTTCTCTCATAGGTAAAGTGTTTTGCATCTAAATATTCTAGAATAGTAGTCATTGTACAACTGAAATGCATATTCACTCATAAGAATATCAATGCATGTACTGTCTTGTTATGATTTTTTAGCCAAATTTTCAATCTAAACGCATTCCAATTTTTTTTTATGATTGTGGTTAAGTTCACTCTCATATGCATAAATACAACATATACAAACTTCGGTGAAACAGTAGTTACCTCTAAAATAGCAATGAACAAATCAAAAATAAAAGATAACTATTGTACCTAATATGTTATCAATCCTATTTTTCAGCTTTTGAGAATGAATCATCTATCTTTTTCTTCATTATTTGAATCATTTTCATCCATATAGTTGAATGAAATTTAGCCTCTCAACTTGAAAGCAACTGAAAATTGAAATCGCATAACATATGTCAAGAAAAAAAAAAAGTTTTGTTTCAGTATGCACTTGAAGATAAACCTTTCCTTTTTCAAATTTTCGTCAGTTTTGAAAATAGGTTTTGCAATAATTTTTGTCTAATTCTTTTAATTAAGATGTTTTTTTAATTTAATTAATGTATTGGGAATTTCCTACCACTCAAAATAAGTTTTGCTATAATTTTTTGTTTATTTCTTTTAATTAATATGTTCTTTTGTTTTCATTAATCTATCATGAATGAAGTTAGTTAAATAAAAAAAACTAACACATAAAAAATTAATTAACAAAAAGAATTGACATAAAGTTGTTCATGCATAATCTTCTAAAATGGGAAGTTACACTTACAATTATTTTTATTTTGTGTAGAAGCTCGTAATTGTCTTTTTTTATGCAAAGAAAATTGGAATCACCATATTAGTCGATATTTCAAGCCACACGATCATTGAATTTTCTCTGTTGACATCGTTACCTTGTCCATTGGTGTAGCAAGCAAATACAACAAATCACATCCCACAATATCAAGTCAAAATTAATACAATGATGTTAAGTATCAGGTAAGAACTCACAAGGAACAATTTGAACTAACATTTTATATTGCAATATTTACTAAGTATATAGACAAGGAGAATGATTTTGCTAAAAAGAATGGAAAACATAAAAAAAACTTTACAAATAAAGTTAAACAATAGTACAAATTTTTTTAGAAGATTTAAGTTAGAAATTAGGATTGAACTTCATCCATCTTATTTATTTATATTTTAGTTTGATAAGAATATATAATACTTAGAACTGCCAGATATTGATGCACATAAAAAATCATTCATATTGATTTCTTAAGTATGAAATTCATAAGAAAATTTCTTAAACACAGATTTTTAATATATATAGTAAATCACTCAACATGTTATAAAACAATCAATATATTGAAACTCATCCCTACTATTTTAATATATTTAGTATTTTCATATATAAGTCTAATCTTAGAAGTACTTTCCAGTTAAATCTAATGATCAAATCTATAAATCTATCGATCACATAAAATCTCTCAATAAGCATAAAATGAAAATACCAGTATTAAATACAAACAATATATTATACATAAATATCACTAAAATATATGTGAGTTTGAATAAATTACCTTTAATTCTAAAAAACAAGAATTAGTCACTCATGGTAGCCAAAACACAGATAATATATTTTTCTCTCAATTTCTTTATAAACTTTTTAAATTTCTTTCATTCTCCTATGCTATAATAAGTTGTTTCACAATTTTTTAAATTTAATCCTTCAAGAAAGACAATGAAAAAATATGTAAATCCTGAATAAAAATAAGTTTTAACAATTTTTATTTAGGGTTTCTTAATTTTTTCACATCTACAATTATATGTTTGTATTTCATTGATTAGTTTATGTGTCGATTTAAAAGCAGATATTGGATATGACTTGAAACGTTTTATAATAAAGTTTTCTTTTTAAAATTTGAAATTGTTAAGAAGTATTAATCTATTATAATATTCTTATTACATATATATATTTTTTAATTTTTTAATGTTATATATATATATATATATATATATATATATATATATATTTTACTCTTATATTTCCATAAATTATATATTAAAATGATAAACACATATGATATCTTAATTAATATTAGATAAATTATTTGATTGATTTTGCAACTGAAAAAATTTAATCATTTTAATTTAAATATTTTATTACTTTATTTATCTTAATTAATATTTCTATTTTTAAAGCAATACTAGCTTTGGTAAAAAATAAACATAAAGTAAAAACCTAAACGAAAATTAAGTCTAATTAACAGTTTTTTAGTAAAATATATATTAAATAAAATACAGAAAAATAAGCTTATATTTATAATTATTGTTCAAATCTATTAGCATTAATTAATTAAATATATTTATGGTATATATAATATTTGACTTTTTAAAGTAAAAAAATTGAGGAGAATTTATGTATACTCGTTCTGTTTTTATATCCGTTCTTACTTTAAATATTTAAATATATTGTTTTGTATTTTATTTTAAATTTTATAAAATCATATTTTTTTATAAAATAAAATATATTTCCTTTTATCTTTGAAATTTTGACAATATTATATTCTATCAATTTAAATTTTAACTGTTTTAATATTTAATAAATATTTGACAATCATTTTACCTTATTGTCATGTAAATTTAAAAACATAAAATACAATTTAAATATTTGTATTAAATATATTGTGTATAGATTCTTACTAAAAGTATTTATATAAATTAAAAAAAAAAATACACTTGTATGCTAACAACAAAGAATATCTGAACAAGAAACATAACGTTTGAATTTTGAGGGATAAAAAGTGTTAAAAAAAAATATGAGTAAGAAAGAATATTTATTATATGTAATATTTGAAAGGAAATGAAAAGAAATAAAAGAAAATCCAACAGTTAATGTTGAATATTAATTAAAAATTTAATTATTATCAGTCAACAATCTAATTCCGCTGACTTGACTGCAAATTTGGAAGGACACTTGTTTTTGGCGCCAAAAACTGGAGAGAGTAATTTTGAAGAGAGAAATCTGTTCTGTCAAAAACACACTCAAATCGTGGGATCTTCCCTAATCCTTCAATTTTTTATTTTTCTAATTTCTTCAACGTTCATAATACTTTCACTTTCTCATTTCTTCTTCATAACACTCTCTCTCAGTTAGGGTTTTCGCTATTTGCTTTCTCTTCTTAGCGAAAATGGCCGCCACGACTCCTTCTTTTTCCCCCTCTCGCACTACCTGCGCCTCTCTCCTCCGCGAATTGAAGGTTTTTCGCTCACTTCAGTTTTTTTTTTAATCTTTTAATTTTTTTTATTAGTTATTAAAAAAAGGTACAATTTGTTGATATTGATGTAAATTTAGATAATTTAGCGTCTGTTTACCTTTATTTTATTTTTTTCATGGACTTAGCGTCTAATCTGATTCGGTTAAAAGTGACTAAAGATTGTTCCACTGATGATTATTTTTCACTGCTTGGCCCTAGACTACTGCTCTGTTTGCATTTTTAATTTTTATCTTTGATTATAAAAAATCGGTATGTTTTTAGAATTCGTTGGTTTGAGTAAAGGATTTCTGTTTTCCTTGCTATTTTTACTTTTAAATATATATTTGGTATTGTTTAGAGACTGTTTACTTTGAGAAAGATATCTCTTTTCATTTTATATTTGTACTTTAATCATAAAATTGGTATACTGTTTCAATTTGATTAATTTTTTCAACCATCTGTATGGAAAAAGTTGAAAAGCACTGTTTTTTTTTTTAGAAATCTTAAATGTAGGAAACCAATTGAAAATAAAGTATCAATTTTGAATGATAGTGTTGAATGTAACTGTAAACTTTGGTGTGTGATTAATGTTTTGAATTGTTTTTGTAGATGATATGGGATGAGATTGGGGAAAGTGACGCTGATAGAGACAACATACTTCTCCAACTGGAGCAGGAGTGTCTTGACATTTATCACCGGAAAGTTGAGGAGACGAGGAAGCACAAGGCTGACATGTATCAGTGGTTGGAAGATGCTGAAGCTCAAGCAGCTAATATTGTTTCTTCCCTTGGGGAATCTATCTTGCTTCCACGGGTAGGTTTGGTTAGGTTAACTACTCCTTTTTGCGCTGTTGTGAACAGAAACCTGAATGTGGTATATGATGTCTTGTGTTTCTTTTTATGTATAGTCGTAATTGAAAATGTAACCTTGGCATATATTGAAGATCAACTATTTGGCTTTCTCATGTTGTTGAGATAGAAATAGTATGCGGTCTTAACTCTTAATAATGGCTATACTGAACGAGGCATTGGTGTTCCTGTTCGTGTATTAATTTTTCGAAGTGAATTTCCACAACTATGTTCTATTTTTCTAAAATTAAATTTCATGCAATTTTGAACTAATGGAGTCATTAAAGATTTAATAGTTGTTTATTTCCTTCTCATTTTTGAACTTTTTACCGCCATTTTTTGCTTGATGTTTACAAGATCTTGTGTTTCTCTCTCTGGAGTTAGCGTCACACTATTGAATCTACGAAGTACCTATTCAATTAATTCTCTGCATTCGATAGGGGAAGGGAACCCTGAAGCAGCAAATAACTACTATTAGACCTGTCTTAGAGGATTTGAGGTCGAAGAAGGATGACAGAATCAAGGAATTTTTAAAGATAAATTCCCAAATTTCTCAGATACGCGATGAAATAGCAGGTTGTGGACAGTACAAAAATGTCACGGATTCAGATGTTGATCAAAGTGATCTGACATCAAAGAAATTGGGGGAACTCAAGTCCCATCTACAGGAGCTTCAGAACGAAAAGGTTTTACCAAATTCATAATACAGTCAAGTAGCATTGATAGTTCAGATATTTCACCTCCTATGTTCTCAACATTGCTTCATTTTTCTCTTCAACCAGATATGGCGCCAGCAGAAAGTGAAGAGTCATATCAGTACTATCAGTGAGCTTACAGAAGTAATGTCAATTGATTTTAGGAAGACATTAAATGAAATTCACCCCAGTCTGGACGATTCATTAAAAGGTACACTACACAGCATCAGCAATGACACGCTTGCAAGATTAACTGGGGTGATTCATTCATTAAAGAGGGAGAAGCAACAAAGGCTACAAAAGGTGACTTGTTTTGATCTAGATGAAATGGTGCAAATGAACTTGTACTTTTCTCTGCATCACTGCATGTGTATACTTGTGCCTTAGTCTTGCAACTTGCTTGTAATGAAGGTGTATCATCTCATCTTGGTTGATATACCTCAAATGATCACTGTAGTAGTCATCTGCGTATCTCAGTTTAGTTGAAGTAGTTATAGGTATCTTAGCTTCTACGTTTCTTGAATTGAAATATTTTTCATACGAAACATTTTGCCAGTTGCAGCCTCAAAGTTCTGTGTCAATGTTTTGCCAGGGCTGTCAAGTGATTGAATAGAATATTACAAAACTGAACTTCTAATCATGAGTAATTAATTATGTTCTGAATTGCAATTGCAATATATTCTCACTATTGAAGGTCAGATTCTTCTTCTTTACTGAACAACATGATGAATGATACCCAACTTAACTTTGACTTTAGTTGAAATTACGGATTTGTATGGACAAGCTAGTGTGCTTTAATCTCCTACAAATGTGTTTTAAGTAAGCTTGGATTACAAGTCACTACCAATTATCCATGTTAGCTAGTTAAGCGGGGAGGGTTGAAGTTTATTTTATAGTTGTCATATGGTATGGTCCGAGTTTGGTATGTAAAATCATACATGTAATTTAAAACCTTAAAGCATAACTTTATTTGTTGTTTGGACGTGCTTTAAATCTACATTGGTTAAGTCATTTAGTGTCAAGAAATCCATTCGTGCTGGATTTTCCTTTTCTATTATAAAAAGTGCATCTATTGCCAGGGTGAAGTTCACTACTATCAGTTTCTAAGTGATTTCATTTACAATATTAGTGAACTTGCATCATCATATGCTAGTATCCAGCATTATATTCATGATAAGAAATGTTTTTCTCACTACTTGACAGAGCAACTTCTCAAACTGTTTATAAGAATGACAAGAACCTCATTCAACTTCTTAATTCTTTTGACTGATTTTGTCCAAATTAAAGGAGTTCACACTTAACTGCTGTAGTTTTTTCTGTCTCTAATTTTCTTGAAGTAATTATAGCTAGGTAGGCTGCATAATTATTTTTGTTTTCTCATATTATGCTTTGCCTTGGATGCAAATGGAACTTGGAGTTTGTTGTATCACGTGGTAAATCTTCATGTTTATAAAGCGAAAATCAAAATGAAATCAAAATTTCAGTTTATAAAAATGTTATATTGACCAGTAAATTTAACAATTTTCCTTTTCTTTACCATTGACGTTAGTAATTTTGGATAACGGATTAGGTTTGCTTCTTTTTCTATTACATGAGTATCAAATTATGTAGTTGGATGGGTATTATTGTTTGAATCCATTAAACGGTATTGTTATTGGTCAACCACTTTATTTCCAACAGGTTTTTGAACATTCATTCATTTTATTTATCTTTTCTGTAGATGCAAGAGCTTGCTAAAGTGCTGGTAGAGCTATGGGATCTCATAGAGACACCAATTGAAGAGCAAAAGGTGTTTAGCCATGTTACTCGACTAATTTCAGCATCGGCAGATGAAGTGTCAATACATGGTTGCCTTTCGTCAGAAGTCATTGAGCAGGTGAAACTTTTTTTACTTGAACTTAGCATGTAGATGTTCACTTTGAGTATTCGTTGTTTGATAATTTACATTTTCCAGGTTGAAGGTGAAGTCCAGCGGTTAAATGTTGTCAAAGCCAGTAAGATGAAGGATTTAGTGTTTAAGAGGCAGAATGAACTTGAAGACATTTACCGAGGAGTTCACATCGATGTCGATAGTGAATCTGCAAGACAGATTTTGACTAGCCTCATTGAATCTGGTACCAATACTATCGTATTATCTTCTTCATACAGCCTATAGTATTTAGAATTTTTCTTTCTTTTTTCAAAACTATTTGTGGATGCTTGTGAAGATTTCACATAATTTTTCTAATCTTCCCTCTTAAATACTTTTGAAAAGCATTGTTATACGTGTGTCCGTAATATTTGGTCTTGACTCTAATTTTTCCTCGAACATTTTTATGGGTTTGCAGGTAATATTGATCTCTCTGATTTGCTTCAAAACATGGATGGTCAAATAAGACAAGCCAAAGAGCAAGCTCTAAGCAGAAGAGATATCTTAGATAGGACAGAGAAATGGAAATTTGCAGCTGAGGAGGAAAAGTGGTTAGATGAATACGAAAGGGTAGATAACTTATTTTAAAAGTTTATGATTCATAAATAAGCCATAACTTAATGGTGTTGAATTTATTACCATGGAGAAAGATAGTTGCTATTTAATATATTCAAATACTTTAGTGCTTTTGAACTAGATCAATAGCTTAGTGTTAAATACATGCTGATTAGGCTGAATGATGACTGTGTCTTTTGGTTAGGTTACTTAAAAAAGGTATAAAGTCAATCTAATGTCTGTCATACACGTAGGTCACAAAGTTTTAATGGTTACATGGCAATTTGATTGAGTTTTTTGATGTTTTTAGAAACATATATCAGTCCTCGTTTAGCGACTTAAGACTTTTGGTAGTCTATGACATGGGTAGGATGTGATTTAATCCATTTTTCAAGCCCAGAAGTTCGTATGCGTGAGATAGTCGGATAACCAAAACCATTCATGAGTTAATGGGAGAATACAACTAAAGCTATTAGGACAGTTATAATGTGTTTTGATTAACAGAGAATCACTTCTATCCCAACCCCACAAAATCATGGTGGTAACATGAAAAAGTAGAAGCAACTATTTGTTGCTTTACCTTCACCATGGAAAGTTAATTGATTTTTTCTTATCATGAAGTTGTTCCAAACAGTGTTAATCATTGGCATTACATGTAATATATGCATGCGTGGACAGTATAAGATTCATACCATATTGGTTCTCTGAGAAATTTGTAGATTTTGAACTGTTCATAAGTCACTTTGCTTCCTAATGTTGATTATCTAGATAGTGTATATATGGTAGTGGTATCCCCCATTCTATTTGGTGCTTAGATCTCTCAATTGTTTGATTTTAGATATTCTGTATTTAGCTCATCAGGCATTATCTGGAATTTTTTTATTATTAAAGCAATGCTAAACTATGGTGATTGATGTCTTTTTGTTATTTTGAATTTGATAACGGAGTTTATACATCTAGTCTAACGGGTAAAGTTACACCTCTTTGGATAGAATAAACAAAATCTAGAACAGTGTGAATGCTAGTAGAGAATATTTAATTAGGGTAAAATATCTTGTCGCAGGAAGCATGAAACATTTGTAGTGGTCTTTCCAATTTTCTCCCTTGAATTTAAAATGGGCAATAGGGTGATGAAGCATAGCAATTACAGATGTTTTATACCTTAAATGTTTTATTTTATCAGCAATATGTTTAGATCCATTTAATAATTATACATTAAGATAAATTGGTCATTTTCAATTTGCGTATAGAGACTTAGAATTATAATAATGTCATTTTCAGATTGTGTGATTACAAAATGCTAACTAGCTGTTTTATTTATACTAATAACTCCTAATTCTAATTGAACAGAAGAATACATTACTTCCTATTAAATAAAGTCCCTAAAAATTTTGGTTAAAATTGCCCATAAAATAACGTAAGTTTTGCAAATCTATTACGCATCATTCTCTGCCATGATATTTGTGAATATTCTTATATATTATTTGTCTTTTTCATATACACTTTTTCAGGATGAAAATCGATATAGTGCGGTAAGAGGTGCACACAAAAATTTGAAGCGCGCTGAGAAAGCTCGGATTCTTGTCAGCAAGATACCATGTAAGTTGTTATTAATTTTTTATAATATAATGTATATATATAACAACTCATAATTCATAACAGTTCCACAAATAACTGAGTATTAGCGAGTATAGTTCGATCTTATGTTTACCTTTTGTCTTGTTTTACTTTACTAAGTGAAAGAAGCACCAACATCAGATTATATCTGCACTAGAAATGCAATGCTCTCTTCGACAGCAAACCAAAATATAGCAACATAACACATTAAAATCCACAAGATAGACCCAATAGCTTGCTTGCTTTAGATGCATTTAGTTTCATGAAAATTTGCTACTATTTTAAAAAACACTTTAAAAACGTTTAGTTTGAGATTTCTTAAGAATCAGAGCATGATTTTTTTTTTTTTAATTTTAGAAGTTATTTAGAGTAATTTATGAAAAAAAAACTGCAAAAGGCTTTTTATAAAATTAAAAGGTACTTTTTATATAGAAAATTACGTTAGAAAACTATTTTTCTTTTGTATAAAACGTAGCACCGAATTGACGAATTGACCTCATAGTTTGTTAAGATATATACTTGTTTGGAATAAGAATGAAATTTCAGTTTATTAATAAAAACTTCAGTTTTAAGCTTACAAGTTGGCTGATTAGTGTAATTAGGTGATTATCAATAATTAATTGAAATATTCTTCATGCTAGTTTCCTCATTGGTTAACACTATATTTCGAGAATTTGAGCAGCTATTGTTGAGAATTTGACTGCAAAAGTAAAAGCGTGGGAAATGGAAAAAGGAATACCTTTCTTGTATGAAAAGGTAGTGATTTATATTTTACATATTTTTAATTTGATATTTGCATAAATTATTCAAGTTTCATCTTTAAATGCATTTGTTTTCAGACACCATTATTACATAGCTTGGATGAATATATTGTACAACGACAACTAAGAGAAGAAGAGAAGCGCAAATTTCGGGTATATCTTCTTCTATACCACTGATACTGGATCGTTTGACTGCTGATGTTGATATTTGCTTATTGGTAATTCTATTCATTTTCTGATATTTAAAATCAGAAAAGGAAGAAACAAAACTGGAGAAATAGCACGTCTTAGCCTTACCAAGTGAAATAAATTATTACATTTCTTAAAAAACAGTCACACATCCTAAATAAAAAAAAAATACAACTAAGAGAACAACTCGATCTTATCAAGAAAACAAAACTCTAGAGGAGAAAGCACTCTTTTCTTTTGTTTTAAGCAAACAAGTAATTTTTTTCCGTGGTTTTACCTTCTTAGAGAACTGCTTAAACTAACTAATTTCTCAGACTTTGCGAGATAGAAATTGAAGGTCCTAGTGTGGATTGATGTGCGACTTCCACTTCCAACAATATATATCCAACCATTTATATAACATTTGTTGTGTTTAAAACTATATCACTCTTACATTTCAAACTTATCTCCCTTTCTCAAACTTCTCTCGTTGCAAAATTTATGTACAAGTGCCATTTATCTTGTATGGATTCATGTAGACACTCGTAGGTTTCACATATGGTTAATAATATCCTTGAATAAATTTTACCACCATTATTGTTTTGGCTATGCTTCTCTTCATTTTATTCAGGGAAAACTTTGAGTAAACATTTTTTATCAATGGTGAGGCAATAAATAGAATGAAAATGCAGAAGATTGAAGCTTCTTTTTGCACTAGAAAAGTTGGCTGCATTTTTTAATTCACCTGTGAGAACTTTTCCTTTTGTATTTGTTCATGTTACAAAATCATTTACTGACATAGTGTTACATACAATAACTTTTCAGAAGATAATATTTTATATAACATTCTATGATATTTGATATTAATATATATATATTTATTTATTTTAAGATATTTATTATAAAATATGATTATATTAAGTTTTATACTTTTTTATTTCATGATTATATATTATTTTAAAATTGATATATTGTATTAAAAAATTGCATTAGCCTCATCTTATTGTATTTATTTCTCACTTCTTGATGCGATCGGATTCAAATTCAAATGAGTGGCTTCATCTATCTTCTGGATCAGCTTGTAACAAAGATAAACCTGTTACTTACCCCTAATTTGAATGACTAGTGATTGTTTTCATCAACTTTGAACCCTTTGATACACGTAAACTTATTTTGGCATACATAACAGGAGCAGAAACGGCTACAAGAACAAGCAGCTGTAGAGCAAGAGACACTTTTTGGATCAAGGTCTGCAACAAAGAAGCCTCTGTGTCAGAGCAACAATGCCAACACCATATCAGGGACACCAACCGGCCGTAGACTGCTTGGTTCCTCCGGACGCCATGGAACCCCAGGAGGAAAGGAACGCAGAGAAAGTGGCAGAGTGAACAGCATAATTCCGGTGAACTATGTTGCCCTTCCTAAAGATGATTCTGTTCCTAGGGGCAATTGATGTTGTCCTCTAATTTCACTCTTGTATATCAGTAAACTAATTCAGCTTTGTAAATGTGCTTATTATACAAGCTGTGTTTCCTTCTGAAATATTATACAAAAGCTTTACTTTCAACACTAGAGGTTGATCTTACATCTTTTATCATTTGTAAATTGGTACATGACTAAGAACTGACCTATTCTAGGTTTGATTGAAAATGATTGTACAAGGGCTAACGAGATTACAATATACAGAAATCATCTTTTGCTCTTTCATCCGTGTAGTTGTCTGATTTGATTATTCAGCGCAGGTTTGGGAATAAATATACTTATAATTGTAGATCAGAAAATCAATAATTTAGAATTGTGATTAAATTATATATATTCATAAAATAAATTTTGAAGTTTGCTAAAATCTTAACAGTTAAAATTAGTGACTCAAATGTTTTTTTATCTTTAAAATATAGTCCTATTTATTTGCTTTTGGCATTAAGTAATTGTTTGACTTTTGGGTTTTAAAAAACTTTTTATAGATAAAATCGATCTATAGTGGATGGAATGATTAAAATAATAAGAATTAAAATTAAAAAAAAATTATTAGATCAAATCCGTTCTAAGGATGATTCAAATCAATGTATCGATCCAAATACAACTACTCAGAGTATATTTGTATGAATATTTCTCCTTTACACAAGTTTTGCCAAAAGAAAGTTTCAAACAGCGCTTGATAGATGTAAGTTTAGAGTTCTAAAGAATAAGCAAAATTGAAGCTAATGCATAAATGAGTTGTGGATTTAACTTGCATGGAGTTCAAACTTTTCAGAATTTTTAACTCAAAATGGCTAAATGACTGAGAATTGGAGATATCTAAGTAATTCAAAGTCTTTTTACATTCATTTTTCAAAGTCCAATAAATACTTTTTAATATTAATTATAATTTTAACGCATATAAAAAATATTTTTATGTTGATAGTCTTAACCCTCAAATATAAATTTATTTATTTATAAAATTTTCATCCCATTTTTCTTTTACATCGGGTATTAAGTAATTGATGTTATTATCCCATGTAAAAATGACATCTGTTTTCAAGTGTGTCTAAAATCTAAATTATACAATAATATTTCAATCCTAAATAAAAAGAGAAAGAGTGAATGCAATATTTAATATAGAGCTCCGAAGAGATGGGGAAGCTTTATGATTGTTTTTTGTAATATGAGTTTGCAAATTGTAGTATTTTACAAAATTATATATTATATGTTAAACATAATATATGTCTTTTTTATAGCTACAAGAACTCTCTTGTTCCTTACTTGTTATATTTTTTCCTTTTATTTTCTTATAGTTACACACACTCTTTTAGATTCAAAAGAATGTTGGATCTAACCATCTTTCATACTAATTTGATAACAATGGAATATTATATCAACTAAATAATACTCAGGCTCATAAAAATATGAAATATGGAAGAAAATTTCTTAAAACTTTCATTCAATAAATCGTTGTTGTTGTTACTATATAATGCATCACACTACCTTTATTTAGGTCCCACAGTAATACATTAAATAATAATAACAATAATAAATAAATAAAATATAATTACTACTTCAATGGAAAGGAAAAACCCACAAATAATAAAGAAAAATTAGGTAACTTGTATATGCAAAGACTTTGTAAACTCAATTAATTCAATCAAGATCGAAGTCTTCTCTTCTATTAGTTGCTCCTTCTATCTAAGATGTTCACTATACCTAGATGTATCATCTTATCTTCTGATCCAACAAGGAATGTGTCCACCAAGACCCTCTCACGTTAAAATCAATAAATAATATAAGTAAGATAATAAATGTACATAAATAACTTAGTATACATATATATTTTCACTTATTTATATTATTTACTGGACCTTTTATCTAAATGAATCTAAATTAACTGTCCAACCCCTGATACCTAATTAGTACTTGATTAGATTATTAGTTGTGTAACATAAATATCATTTACCCAATAAAAGGTGATATGGAGCATAATATTGACATTATCTTCTGTGTAAGTAGTACATTTGCCTCGAAGCTCAAAAGGGTCTCTGTTATGAAAGAAAAATTCTATTTTTTTTACTAAAATCACAACGTGTCACCCATGCACTATATATTATATGTTATGTTATATATTATATATTATTTGTTATGTACTTGAATGCTACAAACAAGGTCACTTTTACTTCAAAAAAGAAAGAAGAAAACATTCCTGTTCACATTCTAAATTGCTTAAGCCTTTCCCTCTTAATTATCTTGTGGGAGACTGTTGAATAGACAACTTGATTACAATTGAAGAGAACTTGATATTGATGGGTTCTTCTTTCTGATCATAGTTTTCTTCAGTAAAACTATCTCTTGCATCAACCATATTTTGCTCTTCTGTCACTGAACTTTCAGCATCATCTACTGGCAAGGGAATTTCATCTTCCACTCTGCTTTCTATTTGTTCTTTGTGCTTGCCCCATAGAACTGAGTATAAACCTATAACAATTAAGATGGCACCAATCACACTGCAACCACCAGAAAAAAAAAAATCAAAACCTTGTTAGTTTGGATGGATTCACTGTTGTTTTTATTTAGATAAAAAACTATATTTATTTTACTTATATATATATATGTATATGTATAAGCTAGAAAGGGAAATAAAAATTTACCCTCCAAGATAAATTTTTTCTTTGAGGATAAAGTAACCCATGATAGCAGAAATGATCATCATTAAAGGGCTAAAGGAAGTTGTAAAGACAGGTCCTTTCTCCTTAATTACCAGTCCTTGCACATAGTATGATATGCTTGATGAAATAATCCCCTAATTAAAGTACATGACAAAAAAAAAAAAAATACAAATTACATGTGTTATAAATTGAAAAAAGAAATCCCAAGAGTCCCTTTATAATAGAATTAAGAATTAGTTATATTTAAAGTCTAATTATATTTTTAATTCTTCAATACTAAGGGATTCAAATGATTTAGTCAAAACTGTTTTTGATGATTAAGTTCAAAATTTAAGAAATTAAAACCTGCTATTTTAAACTTGAAAAATAAAATGATATATTTTCTACCTGGAAAAATTAAGACTTTTGATTCACTCCAAATTTAAAAAACTTGAATATAATCAAGCCTAGTTTGATGGAAGAAAAAGTTCTTATATGAATTCTTACTGAATATGCAGAAGTAAGTAAGTTTATATCCCATCCAATTTTCCAAACAGAAGGGTTGTGTTCAACAATACAAGTAACAACAATAGCTTGAATAGTGCCTATAAGGCACACAAGTGAAGTTAGGGTTAGCTGATGATTCTTGTATGTCTGTATAGCTTTTGCCTGTCCAATAACATAAAAGTAAATGTCAATTATTTGTGTGAGATCAACAAAAAAAGACACTAACAGCAAGAGAGAGGACACAAAAGTTAACACATTTTTTTAAAATATTTTTACCATTTTTTTTCCTTTTGACTGTGTTAATACTTACTTGTAAAACAAAGAGGGAAGCCCAAGCAAAGGTGGAAATGACAAGAAAAATGCACCCCAATAACCAATCTCTGTCCAATGATCCATTGGTTTTATAGTGAGCATGTTTGACCAAAACCACCTCCACAATAGGACCTTTGTATAATGTCATTAGCATAGCCCCTGCAACTGTCACTAAAGTTCCCACTATCTTTGCTATGCTTGTCACTTGCTTTATGTTTATCTTCTCCATCCTTTTCACATACATATCCATCCACAATAAAAAAAAAAAAAACAATTAAAACCTTATAGATAAAAAAGGATGAAACTTAAACCATTTCTCCTCCTCCTCATCTTTTTGTCAAAAGAAATCAACAATTAAGAGCTAGAAACACACTTCTAATAATTAAAATATAGTAATTAAAAATAGAATTTAATTAGTAGTCATGCATTGCCATCATAAATTTTTACACTTTCAATCAATAAAAGAAATACATTTCAAATCAAAGTAATTATTATAATAGTTTATGAGTAAATGGTATTATAAAACTATTTTACATAGTATATAACTTATTCAGTGTGAAAAATATGATGATTTTTTAGAAACTAATACTAATATTTAAAATGTGAAGAAAATAAAATACATTTTACTATTTGTAGTCATGTATTACTTTCTAATTAAAGACTAAAAAAAATCAGGGTTTGATTATTACCGGCAAAACACTGCTATCACAAAAGTCATAGCTGGAAGCATGTTGCTCATTGCACATGAGAAAGTTGGGGATGTGAGTTTCAACCCAGCATAAAAGAAATTTTGATCAATCACAGGCCTGTTTTATTAATCCAACACAAATTTTCAGATCAATACATGCAAATTCTAATTCTATAGATTAACCATGCTATGATATAAAACTTGTTAGTGCATTTGGACACAAACCCTAGAAGAGCTAGGATAAAAATTTGCATGAAAATTGGGAATTTTATCTTCGGTTGATCTTTCCTGTAAATTAAAAAAATGAATAAACATTATATATCAAAGTTAGATTAACAAAAATATGATAAAATGTCATGGTGATGAATTCGAGAAATTATTAGTTAACATTTTTTAGTTTAGTTGGTTGTTTCATACACATGTGAATACGGGTGGTTTTTTTTTTTTTTTACAAATATCTCAAATTATTGCAAATGAAAATGAGATATTGCATATGAAAATGAAATATTGCATATGCATAATATTGTTTGATAAATTTTCTTTAGCTTGTTCAAAAAATATTTACAAATTAGAAACATGAGTTTATGTCATGGAAATTTATTTAGAGATTTGAGATTACCTTTCTTTGATAACTATAGAATATATGAATATCATACAAACCTTTCAAAAATAAATGCAAAAGGAGCTATGGCGAGGGTAGCAAAAGCGTGACGATAAACCACAAGAACATAGTGACTCATGCCTTGGTTGAGAGAAATCTTAGTAATAATGGTCATGCCAGCATAACCAAACTGCAAAGAAATCATAGCCAAGTAGGGTTTTGAGCTTCCAAAGAACTTTGAACAACTTTCCATGGCCATTTTTTCTCCTTGAGAATTTAAGGGTATGTAGTATTTTGTAGAGCAATTAAAGAGGAAGAACACTTGAAGAAGGTTGTTACTTCTTCATTGAGAAATCAAATGGCATAATCCAACCACTAATTTATACCAATCAAGAATAAAATGATTTCATATTATATGCAGTTTTTTTTTTTTTTTTGAGAAGGGTGCAATTTTCTTTTAAATTTTATCAACATAGATAGACTTTAATCTTTTTATACCAAACTGAAATTGTATTTGTAAATAATGTATATTTTTAAATGAAAATAAACATATGAAGAAATACAATTTTAATAGAGATTTTTTTAACTTAAATTGAAATAGTGTTTGCCGTGACTATTTCAAATTAATTAAAAATATTAAATATAAAATGTTGCTTGCAATGGTTATTCAAATTTTTATTAATTGTGCTTTTCAAAAAGGTGTTTCAATATTAAATGTTGTTTCATGCCTTTAATAAATATGAATCACAATCTCAATTAATATATTGAGCACATCTCCATCATTTTTTTGTCCTTTGAACTATTTCAGTTAATATAAAGCACAATTTGAATAAATATAAAGTTATTTCACCAAATCTTTAGAAAATTTCTATTATATATAATTGAGTGATTTTTCTTGGATTTAGATTTAATTTTACTTAAAGTACTATAAGTTCATAAACTGGATTACCACTGAGATTTAAGTAATATAAGTTCTTCAGACAAAACTAGATCAAAGTGGATTACCTCTGGAATTTGCTACTATTAGAGTTTTGTAAGACACTTTGAACCAAGGCAATATTTCAGATATATTATTTTTTTAAGAATGAAAGAAGAAAAGTACAATTTTATTACAATTTTTTTTAACTTAAATTGAAATAGTGTTTCAGGTAAGTCTTTCATTTTTTTTAAATATTAAACATAATTTTTTTTTCATAAACCTGTTTTTTTTTTTTTTTTTTTTTTTTTTTTTTTTTTTCTCTTTTTTTTTTAAAATTAATAATTAAATTTTTTTAAATATTAAATATTATTTTTTTTTTATAAATTTTTTTTTTTTTTTTTTTTTTAATATTAAGAGTTGTATCACGTCTTCAATCAAAATGAAGAATTCAATTATTATTAAAAAGGTGTTAAAAGTAAGTTATGAAGTTTTTAATTTATATAAGCACCATTTCAATCATTAATAAAGATTATTATTAGCACTCTTATAATTGTAATTATGGTTGATGTTAATGTTTGACACTCTTATAATTATAATTATGGTTGATGTTAATGCTTGGTTATGGTTAATTCAATAAATTTATTTATTTTATTGTCTCATATGAAAGAAATTTGATAGTTATAGCTCTGTCCCTTTTATCTACAACAAAAAGCCTACTCAATTATTTTTCATTTTAAGTAAATAAATAATAGTTTTTTTTTTTACCTGCAAGTAAATTACTTAATTTAACTAACTTTTCCTCTTTATTTAACTGATATATTCTCTTTATTTTAACAAATTTCTATTTTAATAAATAAAAAATCGTAAAATAATTTTTTTATAAACTAAAATTAAATTATATAAATTTATAAAAGTTATATAAACTTTTTATAATCAGTTATAACTTATAAATTAAAATTAAATCATATACAAATTTACAAAAATTATATAAATAATTTTATAAATTAATTTTAAGTTATAATTATAACTTAAGATTTTACTTAAAAAATAGTTATAAGAAATTTGTCTCAAATTATTTTCAAAATAAAAAAAGAATAATTAAATGATTATTGAAATAACTCACCTAATTCCCTTGTGTAGTTGAAATTGGAGGTCCTTGTATGTTTCCCTCTCTGTGGGACTTCCACTTCCAACAATTTATATATGCAACAATTTTAACAATTTTAAAACATTTCTTCTGTTTAACCATATCACATTTACATTACAAATCTTGTTTCTTTTTCTCAAACTTTTGTTATAAAATTTATGAACCCGTCAAAAAATAAAAAATAAAAAATAAAAAATTCTTGTATATGAATTCTCTTTAATTTTATTGTTCATGCAGTGATTCGTATGTCTCGCACATACGGTTAATAATAATAATAATAATATCTTTGAATACATTATTCCAATATTATTGTTTTAGGCCATGATCTCTTCATTTTATACATAATTCAGGGATAAGACTTTGGGTAAACATTTTTTATCAATGGTGAAGCAATGAGTGAAAGGAAAATGCAGAATATTGAAGCTTCTGTTTGTACTAGAAAATTTGACTGCATTTTTTTTTGCTTCACCTGTGAGAACCTTTTTTCTTTTGGAGTGAGCAAGTTGATTTACAGAGTTTGAGTTTTTAAAAATAAATGAATTTGATTTGAGTTTCAGGTTATCCAATTCAATTTAGGGTTAATATTTACTTAGAAGGTAAAGTTTTTTTCTGCCAATTGTATGTTCATAGTAACTTTCTTAAAAGATAATAATTTGTACAATATTATATGACATTTAATATGCACTTATTTCTTTTAAGATATTTATCATAAAAAATGCTTTAATTTAAATTTTATACTTTTTTTATTATTTTATGATTATATATTATTTTAAAATTGAAATATTGTATTAAAAAGTTACATTCACCTAATTTTATTCTTTTTACTCTTTTTATTTCTTGATCGAATTCAAATTTAAATGAATTTCCTTATCTATATTGTAACAAAGATAAACGTGTTAGTTGCTCAACCCTGATTAGTGTTTGTGTTCATCAGCTTTCAGCCCTTTGATACACATTTTATTTTGGTATACAGAACAGGAACAAGAAGCTGTAAAGAAATAATTATATTTTTAGCATGTAGTGATAAAATTTTTGATTAAATAAAGATGTTTGATAGGAAAAAAGTTTTAAAAAGTTTTAGGGACCATAAATTGTCAACGTTAAATTTTTATGTTTTATATAAATATTTTAAAGTTTATGGTTTAGGATCTATAATATTCCTAAAATTACTTTAATAAAGTTTTGTACTAAAACTTTTCCAAGAAATTTTTCATAAAAGGATTTTTTTTTTTTTAAAACAAGGTTATGTGTTTCATCTTCAAAACTACTAACTACAAGAAAATATGTTATTAGATAACCATATTAAGACAAAAAAAAAAAAACAATAAATACCATTAATCTTAGGTCCACTTTTGATTGCAACAATATTATAATACGCTTATCAAATTTTAAAGATCCATTTTACTGTTAAAAATATTTAAGATTAAT